>Ga0190272_10001152_pt1 | contig 12761 bp, 9 predicted proteins | sample Popmic504T_FD_133746 | JGI IMG/M metagenome (GOLD analysis project Ga0190272, IMG submission 133746) | Populus adjacent soil microbial communities from riparian zone of Shoshone River, Wyoming, USA - 504 T | ecosystem: Environmental > Terrestrial > Soil > Riparian zone | place: USA: Wyoming...
AAAACGGATCTGTGTGAGCGCTGCCAATGCTGCGCATCGCATTGGTGCTGCAATTCTGTTCGTGATCGGCGTGCAGAATGAAGAGGACGTTGAGCGCGCGTTCGAGCACCGGGTTGGATGTGTATCTCAACTCTGTGGTCTTGAACATCATGTTGAGGAAGTTGCCTTCATAGCTGAGGTCGTTGTCCGGATAGGCATACCGCATTCCGATGCGGTGACGATAAGCAAAGGCGGCGATGGTGGGGACTTTTGCGATCAGCCGATGAATCTGTTTGCGCCGGCAATCCACGTTGAAGATGTCTTTCGCATCGGGGTAGAAAGTGGACAGGGCGCCGAGGGTGGCTTCAAACATTCCCATCGGATGGGCGTTGTAATGGAAACCATCGATCACTTTCTTGATGCTCTCGTTAATGAACGTGTGATGAGTGAAGTTGTGAGTCCAGGCGGCTAGCTGGTCCGGAGTCGGCAGTTCGCCATTCAACAACAGGTACGCCACTTCCAGATAAGTGCTCTTTTCGGCAAGCTGATCAATCGGATAACCGCGATACTCGAGAATTCCCTTATCACCGTCGATGAAAGTGATTCGGCTCTTGCAGGAGGCAGTGTTCATAAACGCCGGATCGTAAGTCATCAGGCCAAAGTCATCTTCCGACTCCTTGATTTGGCGCAGGTCGGTAGCTTTTATCGTCCCATTCTCGATGGGGACGTCATACTGTTTTCCAGTGCGATTGTCAGTGATGGTTAAAGTGTTTGCGCTCATGGACAGTCTCGCTCCCAGCTAACTACTAACGGTTGTCGTTAAGGGAATATTTGCAGATTAACTCTGCGGCCAGCAACAATCAAACTGGGGCCAGGGGCTCTTGAATTTTGAGGCTACTCTTTGCTACCTCGGTGTTCTCAATGTCTTCGGTGGTGAGCTGGTCGGCTAAGGAATATTCACCACCGAGACACAGAGAACACGGAGTCGCACAGAGAAATCAAGGCTGACCGGGGGGGACAATCTTCTATTTAGCACTTAGCAGCTCAAGGTCGAAAAGCAGGGTCGAGTTACCCGGAATGTTGGGTGGGCGACCCTGAGGTCCATACCCGAGGGCGGGGGGAACGACGAGTTGCCGCCGCCCGCCAACCTTCATCGACGCCATTCCTTCGTCCCATCCTTTAATCATGGGATCGAGGCCAAATCTGAATTGCATTGGGGTCCCGCGATCGCGCGAGCTGTCGAATTTTGTTCCGTTCGCCAACGTTCCGGTGTAGTGGACCGAAAGCGTTTGACCGCGTTGAGGTGATGCGCCAGTGCCTACGACCGAATCCGTGTATTTCAAGCCGGAGGCTGTTGTGACCTGGGCCGCGCTCGACCCACCACCCCGTCTGCTAATGAGATACCCGATCGCACTCGCCGCGATCACAAGTACCACAATGATGGCGATTACTCGAGCCTGCCGGTTGCGACCGGTTGGTGGTTTTGTTTTCCCGGCGGGGAAGTTGCCCTTCGGACGCTTCCGGGCCTTCCCGATTTTTCGATGTCTACTTTGCGGCAAGTGTTAGATTCTCCTGTTGCTTGATTGAGGTGTCTACTTTAAAGCCCGATTCAGGATTGGGTCAATTCAGCATGCGCGTTTTGAGCGGTGGGATTGCAGGCTAAAGGCGCGCCTTGCCTCTATGGGTTCCGGCCAACGGCGTACTCCAGACCAACGCCAGACTCTCCTGTGGAGAAACGCTTTCAATTATCCGCTGAAATGATAAACTCTCGGCCTTGTTAACACTTCGGATGACGTCCGTCCTGCTTCAATTTGTCGGATAGTCTTACTAAAAACAATTTGGGAGAAAATGATGCTTCTGTCGAGATTCGTGTCGAAATTCATGGTAGGTCTTTGCCTTTTGGTCTTTGTGTCATTGTCGGGCCGCGAGGTTGTATTTTCACAGGAGCCCACTCCGTCGCCGTCACCGACTCCTCAGGAAAGTCCGTCGCCTGCGAAAGCAGACAGCTCGAAGTCTTCGTTTGAACGAGCATTTGAACGGCTCGAGTGGCGGAGCATTGGCCCGGCAAACATGGGCGGACGCATTGCAGATGTTGAAGGAGTTCCCGGAAACCCAAATGTTGTTTATGTAGCGACGGCCAGCGGAGGTCTGTTCAAGACAACGAACGGCGGAATCACCTGGAAGCCACTCTTTGAACGGCAAGGCACGATCTCCATCGGCGATATCGCACTCGCGCCCAGCAATCCGGATGTGATCTGGGTGGGCACGGGCGAGTCAAACGTTCGCAACAGCGTTTCGTTTGGCGATGGCGTCTATAAGTCGACAGATGGCGGCGCAAACTGGCAGCACATGGGACTTAGAAACTCGGAGCGTATTTCCGCGATTGCGATTCATCCGCAAAACCCGGACATCGTTTACGTCGGCGCGCTCGGCCACGCGTTTGGCCCAAACGAAGACCGCGGAGTTTTCATGACTACCGACGGTGGCAAAACCTGGGCCAAGACGCTCTACCTCGACCGGGAACATGGGGTCTCGGATTTGGACATCGATTTGACGAATCCAAACATTCTTTACGCGGGTATGTGGAGCTTTGACCGGAAGCCCTGGACGCACCGAAGCGGAAGTGAAAACGGCGGCGTGTTTAAGTCGATAGATGCCGGCAGGACCTGGAAAAAAACAACCAACGGTTTGCCAAAACTTCTGGGCCGCATCGGTATCCGCTCTGCCCCCAGTAATCCAAACGTAGTCTATGCAATCGTCGAGTCGAAAGAAGGCACTCTGTATCGATCAGACGATCGCGGGGAGACTTTCAAGCAGGTCTCAAAACAGACGAACATTGTTTCGCGCGGTTTCTACTACACGACTGTGCGAGTGGATCCAAACGATGAGAATCGAGTCTTCGCGGTGGCTTCGCAGCTTTTTATTTCCATCGATGGCGGCAAGACGTTTCGATCTATCACCGGCCGGACGCATATCGATTATCACGCGCTCTGGATGGACCCGAAAAACCCGAAGCGGATGTGGCAGGGACAGGACGGTGGCATAGCGGTCTCCTACGACAGCGGTGAAACCTGGGAGTATGTAAACAATATTCCGCTTGGGCAGTTTTACCAGATCCATGCCGACAATCGTTTACCGTTTTACTACGTGATGGGTGGATTGCAGGACAACGGCTCCTGGAGCGGCCCCAGCCGCACGCGCGAGCCGGCTGGCATCATGAACGACGATTGGCGCATGGTAAGTTTTGGTGACGGTTTTTACGTCATCAACAATCCGGATGATCCCGAGATCTACCTCTCGGAATCGCAGGGTGGGAATATTCTGCGCACTGACTTCCGCACGCGCGAACAGCAGGAAGTGAACCCATGGGGTCGCGGCAGTGGCGATGGACCGGCCGCTGGCGAAAAGTACCGGTTCAACTGGAACGCACCGATTGTCCTTTCGCCGCACGATAAGAACACCGTTTTTTTCGGCGGCAATGTGCTTTTCAAGTCAGCAGACTTCGGTAAGTCGTGGGAACAGATCAGCACAGACCTGACTACCAATGATCCCGAAAAACTAAAAGATGCGGGTGGCCCGATCGCTATCGAAAACACGAGCGCGGAATACCACAGCACAATCATCACTGTGGCTGAATCGCCCATACAGAAAGGTCACATCTGGGTGGGAACGGACGATGGGAATCTCCAGGTAACCACGGATGGGGGGAAGACCTGGAACAATCTCATCCGCAACTTTCAGGGCGTGCCGGCGAATTCACCAGTGTCACATGTGGAGCCTTCGCGCGTGAGTGCGCAAACCGGTTATATCTCTTTCGACCGGCACATGTTCGACGACTTCCGTCCCTACATCTACAAAACCACGGATGGAGGGAAATCATGGTCCGCAGTGGCCGGCAACCTACCCGCGAAAGCTTACGTGCAAATAGTTCGCGAGGATCCGAAGAATCCTGCTTTGCTTTATGCGGGCACGGAAATTGGACTCTTCGCTTCATACACTGGCGGCCGCGAGTGGATCCCGCTCAACCTGAAAAACATGCCCAACGTAGCGGTGCACGACATCGTGGTTCACCCGCGAGAGAACGATCTCATCGTCGCCACGCACGGACGTAGTGTCTGGATACTCGACGACATCACCCCTTTGCAACGCATGACGTCAACAATCGTGAACAGCAATGCCCATCTATTCCCGGTTCGCCCGGGCATGCGGTTCGCTTCATTCTTCACGCGCTACGGAATTGGCGACAAGGTCTTCACTGGACCAAATCCACCCTACGGCGCGTTAATAACGTATTACCTCAAAGACAAACTCGACGACAAAGCCACTTTCAAGATTCAAATTCTCGATGAAAGCGGCAAGTTGGTGCAGGAGCTGAACCGGCCTTCGCGCGAAAAAGGCTTGAATCGGGTGGCTTGGAATCTTCGTTACGGCGGAGCAGAAGTTCGGCGACCGCCTTCAGCAGAAGAAACTGCGTTTGGCGGGCCGCCGCGTGGCCCACAAGTCCTGCCCGGCACCTACACGGTGAAGCTCACAGTGGGCGATAAACTGTTTTCGGAATCCGTAGACGTGCGACTTGATCCGACAATCAATGTCGCCCTGGCTGACCTGCAGGCCCAGCTCGACCTGCAAATGAAGCTGCGCGACATGCAGTCTGCCACAAACACCGCGTTGCGTTTCCTCGATAGCATTGAGGAACAACTCAAGCATACCGAGACCACCGTCAAGAACCTTAACAAGGAACCGGACAAGGAATTGATAAAGGCGCTCGAGGATTACAAGAAGCAGATCGTCGCGCTTGAGGATCGGCTGGTGCGACGTTCCGAGGGTCTGGGCTTCCCGGGCAGATCGCAGATAACCAATCGAGTAGGAGACCTCTTCTTTTCCGTGGATGGGACCAATGCTGCCCCAACTCCATATCAGCGTCAATATTTCCAGGAGTTGTTGCCGGAGTATCGCGAGCGCATGACCGAGGCAAATAGATTCATCAAAGATACTATTCCACTCTGGAACGAAAAGTTGAAAGGATGGAATGCCCCAACCCTGACGACTCGCAATCCTATCGATTTTTGATTCCTTCGTGCCTTTGTGGTGTTTGGAAATTACCTAAAGCACTAAGACAGAAAGATAGATCTACTTAGTTATGACTCGATTCACCAGACTCGCACAGCTGGCCAGTCTCTTGCTGGTCTACAGTGTCATCTTCGCCCAGGGGCCGCCAGTTGAATCCGGCCCGTTTCGCGCGCCGGAACTGGTGGAACTGGTAAAGCTGGATGCCACGATCAAACTCGACGTCCGCTACGCTACGAAAAACAATTTTCTTGGCAAGCCCGTTTACAAGGAAGCGCGGGCGTTTCTGCAGCGACCTGCTGCTGAAGCTTTGATGCGTGCCAATCAGTCGCTTCGCAAGCAGGGTTATGGACTGGTGATTTTTGACGGGTATCGTCCATGGGCGATCACCAAAGCGTTTTGGGATGCTACTCCGTTGGACCGAAAGATCTTCGTGGCTGATCCCGCCAAAGGTTCACGACATAATCGCGGTAGCGCAGTCGACCTTTCGCTTTTCGATCTCTCGACCGGCCAGCTCGTGAAAATGCCCGGCGAATACGACGAGATGACGGAACGGTCGCACATCAACTATGAATGCGCGACGCCGGAAGCAAAACGATTTCGAGAAATGCTGAGAGCGGCGATGGAAGCGGAAGGCTTTGCGGTCTACGAACCGGAATGGTGGCACTACGATTACAAGGATTGGAAGGAATATCCAATCCTTGATATCAAATTTTCGAAGATTAAATAACTGACTTCTGGAGTTGACCTGCAAACTGCGAAGCTCGGGTTTAGTTTACTTAGCCGCCATTTCTGGCTTCCGCCTCGCCGGTTGCAACGGGCGTCATTCGAGTGAGGCGAATATTTCCGTTTATGCCACGAGCTGAAATGGCGTTTCCACCGTTGCCAATCTGAGCCGTAAAGTGTCCGCGTCTGCTCTTGTCGATGACGACGCCTGGCAAATCCGAAGTGACGTTTCCATTCATTCCGCGAGCTTCCAGATCGGCGTTTAGGTTTGAATCAAGCCTGAGTTCGATGTTGCCGTTTATTCCGCTGAGGTCCACTCCCTGGGAATCAAGCTGTTTGAACCCGACCGAAACGTTTCCGTTGATACCCTTGAGTTCAGCAGAGCCCATGCTCTGGGCAATATTCACCTTACCGTTGACTCCGTGCACCTCAACCGGGCCGGCAATAACACCAACCAATAAAGAGCCGTTAATACCTTTTGCGAGAAGGGCGACCTGCCTGGGCAGACGGAGGGTCACGCGTTCAGAGGGCGTCGACCCAAACAGCCGGCCGAGGAAATTGCCCTCAGCCTTTTCGCCGTGAATTCTAAGACTGGTGGCGGTTGCATCGATCGTAATCTTGCGGCGGCTCAAAACTTCCTGGCTTGAGCCAGTGCGTTCGATAAACACTTCCGCTGATCTCACGTCGGCGGTTTCGATCTTGACTGAGCCGTTTATCCCGGAGACCTCGACCTGGGCACCCGCGGAAAGTTCGTAACTCTCGCGAATTTCTTCGCGGGCCTCCGGGCCAGTCTGGTTCTGGCCAAACGCGCCGGGCAAACTATTCAGGCTTCGCAGTGGATTCGAATTTGAACGGACGATTCCCGCGATCCCCGCAATTCCGACGAGGATGACGACCAAAACGATTCTCTTCATAGTTTTTGACGGCCTTTCAAGGAGTTTCGAGCTTCGTTTCTTTTAACGCTCAGATTGTGGTTCAGGTTCAAACAAAATTCTTTGAATTAGACTGGCGCAGTTGTTTCCATCAGACCATTCCTTCGTGAAACTTTGCGTCTGCCTTTGCGACCTTTGCGGTTCTACCTGGTTCTTTGGATCTTTACCGCAAAGTTTGCAAAGGTTTCGCAAATTGCGCAAAGCAAACTGCACCGGTGCCACCAGTTGCCATTCTTGACAGAAGCCAGCACGCGACATACATTCAAACGCTTTCAGAATCCCCTAACTAAGACAATTACTAGCGTTGCCGCAGCATCTTTGATCGCTGAACGGCCGAGCGCCCACTAAAAGCTAATGGCACAAGATTCCCAGGATCGAGTTGTTCTCGTCGTTGAAGACGCCGAAGATGCGCGGATGTTTATGCGAATCGCGCTCGAGCGACTCGGCTATATCGTTTTTGAGGCGGAAGACGGTGAACAGGCATTGGAAGTCGCTGAGCGCGTGCGACCGCACGTCATCCTGATGGATTTGAGTCTGCCGGTTTTGGATGGTCTGGCGGCAACGCAGAAGATTCGATCGACTGACGGAATGAGCGAAATACCTGTCATCGCTGTGACGGCCCATCAGGGGACGGATTTTCGCGAGGGCGCAAAAGGCGCCGGCTTTGATGCGTACGTGACCAAGCCGATTGATGTGGGTTCACTGGATGAGTTAATCAGGGGATTGGTGAAGAGTTAGTTAGTCCCGCAAGTCCTGCTTGAGTCGGACAATCGTGGCTCCCAAGCCTCCCGCTTCCGGCGGCGCGTCAGACCAATCCAGAACAAACGATGTACGTGCAAGGATGGACCTCACCATTTCCCTTTGCACCCCGATTCCTTTCCCGTGAATGATCCTGACGCAGTGCAGGCCGGCGCGGGCAGCTTCGTTTAAATACGCCTCGACCACCAGTTTCACTTCCTGCGGTCTGATGGTGTGTAGATCGAAGACATCCGTGATGGGGATGGCGACTGGTTCCGGGAATGGATCAAACGGATCAAGGGAATCGTCTTCAAACGTGGTCATCTATTGGCGCACCGTCGTTGCTGAGGTTGGAGGTCAGTTTAGGATACTGGTGCCAGAAGAAGAAACTGTCTCCGCCTCAATAGCTCCAAGTGGTGTCCGACAAACTAACAGAGCCCTACCGGAAACCAAGTACTGGTGCAGTTTCCTTTGCGCCCTTTGCGAAAACCTTTGCGTACTTTGCGGTAAAGGTCCTAAAGCAAGAGAAACCGCAAAGGTCGCAAAGCCAGACGCAAAGGAATGCTTCTGATCGAACCAAACTGCGCCAGTATCGGAAACCAGGCTTTCTTGACACTCTCTTTCACAGGGCTATAAACTCGCGGTCTTTAAATTCTGGCATTAATGATGGCGAAAATGCGGGACCGACCGCCCGAGAAGGGGTCTGCCTCCCGATCTCGAAAGGAATCAAAAACATGGGCGCGCGAAATAAAATAACGGTGGTGGGAGCTGGCAATGTCGGCGCAACGGCGGCACACTGGCTGGCTGCCAAAGAACTGGGCGATGTATTCCTGGTCGATATTGTCGAAGGAGTGCCGCAAGGCAAGGCACTGGATCTGGCCCAGGCGGCGCCCATTGAGGGTTTCGATGTTAGGCTCAAAGGACTGAATGGATACGACGGCACAGAGAATTCTGACGTCGTTATTATTACGGCCGGACTGCCGCGCAAGACCGGCATGAGCCGCGACGATCTGTTAAAGACCAACGCCGACATTGTTTCGAAGGTGGTCGACGAAGTTGTTAGCCGCTCGCCCGAGTCAATCCTGATCATTGTTTCGAATCCTCTTGACGCGATGTGCCAGGTAGCATTTCGTCGTTCCGGTTTTCCGAAGCACCGTGTGATCGGAATGGCTGGAGTACTCGATTCAGCGCGCATGCGTTGCTTCCTGGCAGAAGCGCTTGATGTGTCGGTAGAAAATGTGACTGCATTTGTCTTGGGCGGACACGGCGACACAATGGTGCCGTTGCCGCGTTTCTCCACCTGCGCAGGCATTCCGATTCCGGAGTTGCTTCCCCAGGACCAGATTGATGCGATTGTGAAACGAACTGCCGGCGGCGGCGCGGAGATCGTGTCACTTCTGAAGACTGGATCGGCCTACTACGCGCCTTCGGCTGCAGCGGTGGAAATGACTGAGTCGATCCTCAAGGACAAGAAAAAGATCCTGCCGTGTGCTGCTTATCTCGAAGGCGAGTATGGGATCAACGGCCTTTATGTGGGTGTGCCTTGCAAACTCGGTGCCCGCGGGTTGGAACAAATCATCGAGATCAACCTGCTGGCTGAAGAGCGCATCGCGCTACAGAAGAGCGCGGCAGCCGTGCAGGAATTAATCGACGTGCTGGGAGTTTAAGGGTCTCCTGCGCCTCAGCTCATTCGGTGCGACTTGGGGGGAAGGCCATTATTTCGGGGTCTTTCCCCTTAAAAGTGTTGACTCGGTTTATTCTCGTAAACTACTATTTCCAGGCGGTATTCAACCGCAGCCTCACGTTACCCATCGTAATCCTGGTCCCTAAGTTGATTCTCGGCTGACCCTGGCAGTATCGACCCCATAATTCAGCCCCACGTCAAAACCAAATCTCCGAGAACTTCAATCCTGCCTGTCGCAGTTTTGATCTCCCCCCAGCGAGGAAATTCTGATGAGCGCTCAACCCGGCCAATGGCGAGTAAGCACATTTGAAGGCGTCTTCGAAACTGATCTCGAAACGCTCAAGCAGTGGATTGTGGAAGGATGTGTCTTACCCACCGACAAAGTAAGCAAAGGTAATCTGAATTGGATAGAAGCTGGTCGGGCGCCGATGCTTCGGACAGCGTTCAGTGGTGAATTCGTGGGGGAAACACCGCCGATGGAGGTTGCACCCGAGCCAATATCGCCGCCGCCAGTCTCGGCTGACCCGTTTGAAGGTGTTCCCGCGACGCCGGCGCAACCTGCGGCCTCGGCCGCGAACCCGGCCGCCTGTTGCAACCATCCGGATGTTCCAACCAAGTACATATGCCGAATCTGCGCCGCCACTTTTTGCGACGACTGCCCGAGGTTCGTGGGCACAAGCAAGATTCCCCTGTGCCCTCTTTGTGGCGACCTATGCAAGCTTTACGCATCGGTTCAAACCAAAGTGGCGAGTCAGGAGTTTCAGAGCTCAGGGTTCGGCATGGAAGATTTTGTACGAGGTCTAAGCTATCCGCTACAGCACAAAGGCGCCCTTCTGTTCGGCGCTGCTCTCTACGCTTTCCTGCTGCTCGGAGGATTTCGGGGACGTATCGTCGCCTCGGTGATCATGTTTGGCTGCATGTCTCACGTGATCAGCCAGGTCGCCTGGGGCCGGCTCAATCGCAGTTTCATGCCAGACTTCAGCTCGTTCTCGGTCTATGAAGATGTTGCCGTTCCGATTGGTCTGGGTATCGGCGTAACGATTGTCACGTGGGGACCAATGATTGTGCTCTTCATCGCACTCGTGTTTGGCGTGATGAGTGGCGCTGGAGCTGTGGCCTCAAGTGCGACGCCGGTTCAGGACGAGCAGAGTCAGGATCTGGAAACGCTTTCAACCTTGACCGATCCCAACGCGGATCCAAAAAAACTTGAAGAGGCGAACCAGAAGTTGAACAAGCTCCGACCTGGTTATCAAATTAGCCAGGAAGCCGAAAAGTCGAAGAATCAATTGAGCGATCCGTCGGCTGATTTGAAGTTGTTGGCCGGTTACTTGAAAGCCGGAGCCGTGATTGTATTGTTGATGCTGGTCGCGCTCGGGTGGGGAATCTTCTATTACCCGATGGCCTTAGCCGTGGCTGGTTACACTCAGAGTTTTGCGTCTGTCATTAATCCGCTAGTGGGACTGGATACAATTCGCCGGATGGGCGGAACTTATTTCAAGGCCTTCGGGATGATCCTGCTGGTCCAGGTGGCCAGCTTCGTCGTCGCGGTAATCGTATCCGTCATTACTGCGCCCTTCGCGCTACCGTTCATCGGTAATCTGCCGGCCACTTTCATCGATGGCTCGCTGACGTTTTATTTCAACCTGGTCGTGGCGTGTATGCTCGGACTATCGCTCTTCAAGTGCGCCGACCGACTGGGCATCGAGGTTGATTAGGATTAGAAATCGCAATGCCCAAACGGAAAGCCCGCTCCTTAGCCAAAGAGCGGGCTTGTTTTTTGAATGAGCAAGTTCTTTTAGCCCTTGAGCCAGCCGAAAAGTCCGTGGACAACTGTCTCGCGATTCTCTTCGTAAATTGCGCGGGTAAGTGGGATGCCCATCGGGCAGGCCTTTACGCAGTTTTGAGCGTTGCCGCAATTTGTGATGCCATCATCACCCATGATTCCTTCGAGACGCGCGTCACGGCTCATCTCGCCCGTGGGATGCATGTTGAATAGACGCACCTGGGCAACCGCCTGTGGTCCAATATAGTTGTCGTCTTCATACTGCGGACAGGCTTCGAGGCAACAACCGCAGGTCATGCAACGAGAATAAGCGTAGCGCTCCTGCACGTCGTCCTGGTCCATACGAGGGCCGGCCCCGAGGTCGTGAGATCCATCAAGTTCAATCCAGGCGTTCACCTGTTTCAGGTGATCAAACATCCGAGTCCGATCGACTACCAGATCGCGGACATTGGGAAACTTTTGCATCGGCTCCAGCTTGATTGGCTGGTCAAGATTATCAATCAAGGCTGAGCAGGACTGTCGCGCGCGCCCGTTGATGACCATTGTGCAGATGCCGCACACCTGTTCCAGACAATTCATCTGCCAGACGGGAGGTGTGGTCTGTTTGCCTTCCTTCGTTACCGGATTCGCCTGGATCTGCATCAGGCAGGAAATGACATTGAGATTCGGACGGTACGGAATTTCAAACTGCTCCCAATAGGAAGGGGAGTCAGGATTCGCGCGGCGCTTGATGTGGATCTCGACAGACTTGGGAGGGATTCGCTTAGCCTTGGATTGTGCGTTTGTGGACATGGTTTTTAGCTACTCAGGAGACGATGGCCAAAGGATCAGCTTGAGGGATGAAATATGCTAGCGAAGATTTGTATCATCCCTCAGCCTTCCGCCTTCATCCCTTAGTTGTTTCCTTCTTGGCCTTGCTGTAGTCGCGCTTACGTGGCGGTATCAACGAAACATCTACCGCTTCGTAGGAAATAGTCGGGCCTTCGCCTGAATACTCTGCAATGGTCGTCTTCAGGAAGTTTTCGTCGTCACGATCGGGGAAATCCGGTTTGTAGTGTGCTCCCCGCGACTCGTTACGATTCAGGGCGCCGAGTGTCACTACCCGGGCGAGCTCCAACATGTTGTCGAGGTGACGCGCGTGCGGCAGTGCCATCGTCGCCCAGAGATTTGAATCATTGATCGAGATGCGCTTGTAACGATCCTGAAGCTCAAGCAGCTTGTTGTCAGTCTCCTTGAGCTTGTCGTTATAACGAACGACGGTAACGTTGTCAGTCATCCACTTGCCCATCTCCTGATGTAGCGTGTACTGATTCTCCGTTCCGCTTTGCTTGATCAACGCATCGTTAATTTCCTGTTGCTTTTTTAGTTCCTGATCGTAAATGCCGGAGCCGTCTGCACCGTTGCGTTCGACGTTGGTCGCATACTCAATCGCCGCAGGCGCACCGATGAACCCGCCGTAGACGCAACTGACGAGCGAGTTTGCGCCCAGACGATTCGCGCCGTGGATGGAATAATCGCATTCGCCGGCGGCAAGTAATCCCGGGATATTGGTGCGCTGGTTGTAATCGACCCAGAGGCCACCCATCGAATAGTGAACGCCGGGAAAGATGCGCATCGGCACGTGATGCGGGTCGTCGCCGACGAACATCTCGTAGATTTCGAGGATTGCACCGAGCTTGCGGTCGAGCGTTTCGGCAGGGATGTGCGAAACGTCGAGGAACACCTGGTTCTCGCCGCCGACACCTTTGCCTTCGATACAAACCTGAAAAATCTCGCGGGTTGCGATGTCGCGCGGCACCAGATTGCCGTAGGCCGGATACTTCTCTTCGAGGAAATACCACCGCTCGCTCTC
>Ga0190272_10001153_pt1 | contig 12758 bp, 9 predicted proteins | sample Popmic504T_FD_133746 | JGI IMG/M metagenome (GOLD analysis project Ga0190272, IMG submission 133746) | Populus adjacent soil microbial communities from riparian zone of Shoshone River, Wyoming, USA - 504 T | ecosystem: Environmental > Terrestrial > Soil > Riparian zone | place: USA: Wyoming...
CCAGGCGCGTTCGAGGTGGACCACCTCCGCGCCCGCCGCCCCCAGGGCCGGCAGCAACCGACCGCGGCGGAGATGCCCCGAGCGGGCTCCCAGGCTGATCAGCGCCAGGTCCCGGGTGCCGTCCTCCGGTGCCGTGAGCGGCCCCGCCAGCGCCACGTGATAGCCGAACGGGACGACCGCGGCCGGGCAACCGATCCGCGCCAGGATCGCGGCTCGGTCGTGGCTCGTGACGATGAGGCGGGCGCCTCGCGCGGCCGCCCAGCGCAGCTCGGTCAGGTTGGCCCGGATGAGCCGTTCGGCGAGGATCGTCTCGCGCCAGCTGCGGAGCGGCTCCGGCAGCGGGACGCGGCGCGCCAACCGGCCGATCGGGGTGGCGGCGCGGCGCGGGGCCCGGGCGGCGGCGGTCGTCGCTGATCGGTCGCTGTCGCGATGGGGGTCGAAGCGATCGAAACGGCCCAGTGGTTCGCCACTCCACACGATCCGGGGCACGGTCGATGTGGCCCCGAGGAGGGCCAGATGCCGACTGGGCCGGCCGATGATCAGGACGGCGTCGGTGCCGGCCTCGTCGCCCGGCTCGTGGACGTCGACCGGGCTGAGGTCCGCCTCGGCGGCCACGACCCGGACCGCGTCGACCAGGCTGGCGAAGAGCGGATCGTCGTCGATCGCGAGGCCCAGCCGTCGGATGCCGGACGTGTCGATCACCTCGGCCATGCCGACCGACACGAGGGTCCGATCGCCCGACCGGGTGGCGCCGGCCTTCCTGGGCGGCCCGAGCAAGGGGAGCTGGAGGGCATCTGGCGAATCGTAGTACGGCCGATCGCCGATGAGCCACCGTTTGGTCGGTGTACGGCGCCGCGGGCGGCCGACTGGTACCCTTCGCCGCGATGCACGACGGAACGCCCGCCCGAGTCCTGGTGATCGGTGCCGGGTATGTCGGGCTTGTCACGGCGGTCGGACTGGCCTCCCTCGGACACGAGGTCGAGGTCGTCGAGACCCGAGCCGACCGCCTGGACGCCCTCCGCGCGGGCCATGTCCCGATCTTCGAGGCCGGCCTCCAGGACGCGTTCGATGCGGCCGTGGCCGCCGGTCGCCTGCGCGTCCGTGAGCAGCCGGGCGGCCAGCCGGACCTGATCATGGTGTGCGTCGGCACGCCGATCGGCTCCAACGGACGCAGCGACCTGTCCCAGCTCCGGACGGCGCTCGGCGAGCTCCACGACGTGCTCGACTCCGATGCGCCGCTGGTCGTGCGGTCCACGCTGCCCCCCGGCGCGACCCGTCTGGCCGTCGACTGGGCCGGGATCCCCAAGGCACGCGTCCTGACGAACCCCGAGTTCCTCCGCCAGGGCACGGCCCTCGAGGACTTCCTCCATCCGACCCGGGTGGTCATCGGGCACTTCCCGGAGGCCGACCCGGCGGTCGTGGAGCGTGTCGCGGCCATCTACCGCGGCCTCGGGGCGCCGATCCTCATCATGGATGTCGCTGCGGCGGAGATCGCCAAGAACGGGGCCAATGCGTTCCTGGCCCTCAAGCTGTCGTTCGCCAACGAGATCGCGTCGGTGGCCGAGGAATTCGGCACGGACATCGATGCCGTCCTCCAGGCCATCGCGCTCGACCCGCGGATCGGCGGGCTGTACATGCGGCCGGGCCTCGGCTTCGGCGGCAGCTGCCTCCCCAAGGAGCTCCGGGCGCTGGCCGTGGCCGGGATGGACCGCGGCCTGCCGATGCTCGTGACGAATGCGGCGTCGGAGGCCAACGCGGCGCAACAGGCCCGCTTCATCGCGCGCATCGAGACCATGGTCGGCGACCTGTCGGGCTGTCGGGTGGGGCTCCTGGGACTGGCCTTCAAGGCCCACACCGACGACGTCCGCGAGTCCCCGCCCCTGGGCGTCGCCCGGATCCTGGTCGATCGCGGCGCGACGGTCGTCGCCTATGACGCCGAGGCCGCGGCGAACGCCCTGCGCGAGGTCCCGGCCCTGGTCATCGCCGAGACGCCGGCCGCGGCCCTGCGCGACGCGCACATCGGCATCATCGGTACGGAGTGGCCCGTCTTCCGCGAGCTGGACTGGGCGGCCATCGGGGCGAGCATGCAGGAACGGACCATCCTCGACGGGCGGCGGCTGCTGGACGGCGTCGCGATGCGCGAGCTTGGCTTCCGCTATGAGACGGTCGGCACCGCGCCGCTGACCTGAACGACCGGCTGGCCAAGTCCCAGGTGAACATGCCCGTACACCGCCGGCCCGTCAGGGTCGGCCATCGGCGCCCGCGATCAGCCGACCGGCAGCGCGCCTCGCGGCGAGCCGAACCCGCGTAGGCTTCGGGCGTGTCAACGCTGAAGCGCGCGCCCCGTGCGGGGCTGGTCATCGCCTGGATGCCGGTCAGCCGGCGGAGCACGACGATCGCCGCGCAGGCGGGTTTCGAGCTGATCCTTCTCGGGCGCTCCGGGTTCCGCCGTCCGTGGTCCGCGCCGTTCGCCTACCCGACGCTCGCCTGGCGGACGATCCGGTTCCTGGCCTCGAGCCGACCCGACCGGATCATCGTCGTCGCACCGCCGGTATTCGCACCACTCGTCGTCCTGCCGATAGCCCGGATGCTCGGGGCGAGGGTCGCGATCGATCTGCACTCTGGCGCACTCCTCGATCGGCGGTGGCGATGGGCCGTGCCGCTGCTGACCTGGCTCGCCCGCCGGTCGACCGCCGCCGTCGTGACCCTACCCTCGCTGGCCGCCGGGCTCGAGGCCCGTGGTGTACGCACGATCATCCTGCCTGATCCGCTGCCCGATCTGGCACCCGCACCGGTGACGACGGCCGCGGGGACCGACACGGAACGGCCCGAGGTCGTTGCGATCTGCGGTTGGGGCGACGATGAGCCGCTCGAGGCGCTCGTCGCCGCTGCGGCCGGCCGGCGCTGGCGATTGGCGATCACCGGCCGGCAGCGGCGTCCGCTCGAGGCGCCCACGGGCGTCCGGCTGACCGGTTTCCTCGATGACTCGGCGTATGCCGATTCGCTCGCTCGGGCCGCCGCGATCGTGGTGCTCACCACCCGAGACGAGACCCTGCTGTCGGGCGCATGGGAAGCGATCGCCATCGGTCGGCCGCTCGTGGTATCAGATACGGCGGCACTGCGCTCCACCTTTCGGGACGGCCCGACGTATGTCGGCGACGACGCGGCCTCCATCGCCGCCGGGATCGACGCTGCCGTCGACGATCCCGAGGCGGCCGCCCGGACACGGGCGCTGCGTGACCGGTTCGCAGCCGAGAACGACGCCGCGCTCCGCACGCTTCTGGCGGCTCTGGCCGGCGACAGCAGCACGTGAGACGGCGCGTCGCGCTGGCGCGTCAGTCGAGGAGCGCCGCGCGGGCGATCCGCCAGGCGGCCGCGCGCAGGGCGTCGACGGCGGCCGGATCCGGCGTCGGGACGGTCCCCTGCTGCCACGACCGGACGACCCCCGCGAGGTCCGCCTCCAGGCCCGGGTCGGCGACGTCGAGGGTCGGGATGCCGAGCGCCATGCCGAGCTCCGCGACCTTGGGCTCGTAGGCAAGCGCGATCGTCGGCCGACCGGCCAGGGCCGCCGCGGCGACGGCGTGATAGCGCATCGCGATGACGAGGTTCGCGCCCTCCATCTCGCCGAGCAGGCTGGTCCAGGTGAGCCGGCCCGCGTCGGGTAGTGCATCGACGGCCCCGGCTTGAGTCGACAGCCGTGCACCGATGACCGCTGCCTCGTCGCGATCGCGCGGCCAATACAGGGAAACGGTCCGCGCTCGGCCGCCCTTCGCCAGCACCAGGTCGATGGCGGCGCCGACGGCTCCGCGTAGTCGCTCACGCGCAGCATCGCCCACGGCCGGATCAGCGAGCTTGTGGAACCACGGTCGGACGCTGACCAGAACGCGGTTCCCCGTCGGGCCCGCGACGACGTTCGGGCCCCGAGGGGCCGGGTCCAGCTGGCGGCCGTCGGGATCGCTGTCGGTCGTGAAGATCGGGTCGGCGCCAAGCTGCACCCGGCCGACACCGAGTGCCGCCAGCGCCATCGCCGACGCTTCATCGCGGACGGTCCGGACCTGGGCCAGCCGTGCCGTCATCCGGATGAGCGAACGGCCGAAGCGGCCGTAGAACGGTCCCACGCCCACGCCCAGCAAGGTCACGCGACGGCGGAGGAGCCGGGCCACGACGGCCGTGACGACGAGCTCGATGGGCAGCCGGAGACCCTCGTCCTTGAGGATGCCACCGCCACCGAGGACGACACGATCCGCGCCAAGGATCGCCGCGAGATGCCGGGGAGTGGCCCGGACACGGACCGGGACGGCGCGCGGATCCCGGTCGTGGGCGTCACGGGTCGCGTACCGGACGACGTCGACGCCGAGCTCGCGCGCCGCCCGTTCGATCGCCCTGCGGATCGCCTCGTCACCCAGGTTGTCGGCGCCGTAGTACCCGACGAGGAAGACGCGACGATGGGTCGAGGCGACCCCTCGCCCGGCCGCCTGACCTGGACTCGTCAACGCTTCGGCTGGACGGTAGCGGTCCCGGTCGAGGTGGCGTCGGCGGCGGCCGGGCCGGCGGACTCGCGCCCCGCTTCGGGCCGAAGCGTCGGCCGGAGCGCCAGGAGCACGACCAGCAGGGACAGCCCGAATGGTCCGTACCCCGACGTCGCAAACGATTGCGTCACGGACAAGGCGATCACCCCGAGCCAGCCCGGGACGAACCACCAGGCGACCCGGTCGGACCGGCGGCGGAAGGCGTGCCACAGCGGCCAGAGCATGAGCAACGAGAAGGACAGGACGCCAGGGACACCGGCCTTCATCGCCACGGTCAGATAGGCGTCGTCGACTCCTGGCTGCATCCCGGGCGTCGACGGTTGCGATCCGCCGAACGTGAAGGCGATCGGCACGAGTGTCCCGAGCCCGGACCCGATGATCGGCGAGATGCCGATGACGTTGACCGCGGATCGGTATGTGGCAAAGCGGCCCTGCTCGATCGCGTCGACGCCTGATCTCGGGTCCTGGAAGAGGATGCGGTCCACGAATCCCGCGTCGCCCTGTGCCCCGCCGGCCGCCTCCTCGGATCCCGGCAACGTGGCGATCGCGACGACCGACGCGATCCGCAGGACGCCGACCGCCGCACCGAACGAGACGACGAGCAGGGCGGCTGCGAGTGCGAGCCGACGAGCCTGGGTCAGGAGGGTGGCCGGGTGATACCAGGCGGTCCACAGGGCCGCAAGTCCGACGGTCCCGACCCCCACGAGGATGGAGACGCGCGTCGCCGAGAGCACGACCGGCGTCGCCAGCAGCACGAGCCATGCGCCATCGCGGATCGAGGGTCGGGTCACCACCCGTGCGGCCACGTAGGCCATCGGCGGGATCAGGAAGCTGCCGTTGCTGAACTGGAGCCGCAGCCGGCCGAAGTCGTAGGTCAGCGCACGGTCTTTGAGCGCGCCGTCGATGACCGGGATGATCGCGGTAGCGATCAGCACGACCGCATAGATCGTCGCGCCGATCAGCAGGCCCCGGACGATGGCGCGGCGATCGACCCCGCACCAGATCGCGAGCAGCCCGAAACCGTACAGCGACCACCAGCGCGCGTCGCGGATGATGTCGCGGATGGTTGCATCACCCACGAGACCGACGACGCCAGCCGCCGCACCGACGGCCAGGAACAGGAGCAGAAGGCGGACGATCCCGGGGCGCAGGTCGATGCTTCGGAGCGAGGTGATCCCGAACAGGAAGGCGGCCAGGACCACGCCGTCATGAAACCGGATCGGAACACCGGCGAGGGTGGCGAGGCCGTTGTCGGCGGCACGTCCGTACGGCACCGCCACCAGGGCGAGGAGCGCGGCGGGCAGATAGCCAAGTCTCGGATGCCGGCCCAGGGCGGCGACAGCGACCACGCCCAGGCCGGCCGACACCAGCGTCGGCGGGGCCGCCAGGGACAGGGCGATCGCGCCAAGCAGGGCCACGATGCCCACACCGACCGCAGGTTCGATCTGGGCCGGGCGCAGCCGTCGGACGAACAGGTCAACGGCGGGGCCGCGCACCGTCGGTGAAGCCATCGCCGGTCCTCCCTTTCCCCGGAGGGACATCCGTTTCATGATGCCATACGGCCGCGCCCCGGTCCGGCCTGCGTGGTGAGGACGGTGGCCATCCCGAGGAGCGCCAGCGCGACGGTCGCACCGGTCCCCATCGCCCAGGCGGCCCCGACGGATCCGAACTGTTGATCGAAGGCGAGGTGCGCCCCGACGGCCGCCACGGCCCCCGTCGTCAACGCGATCGCGGGCGGGATCGGCCGTGCGATGCCCATCCACCACTGGCTCAGGATCGAGTACGTCCCCGTGGCCCCCATCGCGACCGCCAGCCAGGGCAGGACCTCGGGGATACCAGCGAAGGACGCCGGGTAGACGATCGATGTGACGAGCGGCCCAAGCACCATGTAGCCGAGCACCGCCAGGACATCGACGCCGATCACCACTGCCAGGGCCCGGGCCAGCAGCCCGGTCCGAATAGTCGGGTCGGCGGCGGCGACCCGCGGGAGCAGCACGACCCCGACGGCGAAGGGAACCAGGCTCATCGGCATCGCGAGGGCCCGGGCGCCCGCGTAGTCGGCCAGGCCTTCGGGGACGAGGACGCGCACGAAGTACACGTCGAGGCCCTGGATCGCCGCGTAGGCGGTCCCGGAAATGAGGGCCGGGATCGCGAAGCGAGTCAACACCCCGATCGGGACCCGCACCTCGCTCAAGCCGGTGAGTAGCGACCGAAGGGGCGCCCGCCACGCCTCGATCGCGACGATCGGCAGCAGATAGACGAGGGCATACACGGCGACCGCGAGCTCGACCACCACCAGCCCGGCCGACGACGCGATGACCAGCAGCACGATCTGCGCGAGGTTGGCCGCGATCCGGTAGGCGACGAGCAAGCGGAACCGGCCGAGCCCGCGCAGGACGGCGAAGTAGTACGCGTCCAAAGTGAGCCCCATGACCACCAGGGCGAGCAGGCCCGGTGAGGCATCCGCGTTCCCCGCGAACAGCCAGGCGGCCCCGAATGAGGCGATCAGGAGCGGCAGGCCGCCCGCCATGGCCGCGATGAGCCAGGTTCCGCGCGGCACGGAGCCCGGCGCAGCGAGATAGCGCGTCAGCGCGGTCGGGTACCCCGCCAGGACCAGCTCACCGACGAAGAACCCGGCGTTCACGTAGAAGTACACAAGGGCAAAGTCCTCGCGGGCGGTGACCCGGGCCAGGACCAGCGGGAAGAGGAAGCCGAGGCCCCGGGCGATGACATTGCCGACGAACACGACGACCGTCGCCTGACCGAAGGCCGCCTCAAGCCGCGGGGCCGGCCGGCTGGCGCCGGGATTCACCGAGGACGCGCGGGGCGTCGGGCCCACCAGGACCGGACCACGAGGGCGGCGAACCGCGGCGCGTCGCCCAGATACCGCCGCCACATCCGTCTCGGTTCTTGGAGCAGACGGAAAAGCCACTCCAGCCCGAGGCGCTGGACCCAGACCGGGGCGCGGCGGACGCGGCCCGCATACACGTCGAATGAGCCACCGACGCCCATCACGAACGGTGTCCCGAGGGTGTCTTTCCAGCGCGCCAGGAAGCGCTCTTTGGTCGGCGATCCGATGGCGACGAACAGGATGTCGGCATGGGCCGCGGCGATGCCCTCCGCGACCCCAGGCTCCTCGTCGGGATGCCAGTAGCCATCGCGATAGCCAGCCACCACCGTGGCGGGGTGCTCGCGGGCGATCCGCTCGGCGACGGCGCGCACGACGTCTGGCCGCGCGCCCAGCAGGTACACGCGGTGGCCGCGCGCACCGGCCGACGCGATCAACCGGTCCATGAGGTCGACGCCCGTCACCCGTTCGCGCAGGGGACTCCCGAGCAGCCTCGATGCCCATACGACCGGCTGGCCGTCGGCGTTGATGATCGTGCAGGCATCGATGATCGCGCGCAGGTGCGGGTCACGGCTCGCCGCGACGATCTTCGCCACGTTCACGACCACGTGCTGATGGACCCCACGTTCGGCGATGAGGGTATCGACGGCGTCCACGGTCTCGGTCAGGGTCAGGTCGTCGACATGGACGCCGAGCAGCGGGATCCGGCGCCACGGACGGGGAGTCGGCGCGAGCGCTGACCCGTCCGCGTGTGGCATCGGGCCATGATAGCGACGCGGGTCGTGGCCAGCGCTACCATGGGTGGGAACCATGTCGAGTCTCGACCGGTGATCCGTCATCACGCTACGGCCCTGCGGCTGCTGCTGATGGCCGCCGACGGATTCGGCGCCGCCGGCCTGTTCTGCGCCGTCTCGATCTTCCGGTTCGGCGGCGATCGCTGGATGGCCGCGTGGGATGCAGCCGGCGTCCAATGGCCGATTCTCGCGTTCGCCCATGGCGTCGCATGGGTGACCGTCCTCGCCCTGCTCGACCTCTATCGGCTGCGCGTGCACTGGTCGCTGCGGGCCGAGCTCGTCGACATCTTGCGAGCCGGGGTGATGCTTGGCATGGTCACCTTCAGCGCCCTGTTCGTCTTCAAGCTCCCAGAGGTCAGCCGGCTCTTCCTCCTCGAGCTGTACGTAGCCCAGATCGCCGTCGCCGTCGTGTCGCGGGCGATCCTGCGGCGCGCCTTCGCCTGGGCCCGCCTGAAGGGGCTGAACGCCCGCTTCGTGATCATCGTGGGCACCGGCGAGCTGGCCCAGTCCTTCGCGGACCGGATCGAACGCCACCGCGAGCTGGGTCTGCAGGTGATCGGCCACCTGACACCGCCGTCAGCCGTCAGCCAGGCGTCCGAGGTGGCCGATCGGACCGTGGTGACGCGGCCCATCGTCGGTGGCGTCAACGACCTCGAGTCGGTGCTGCACGAGAGGATCGTCGACGAGGTCGCGATCTGCCTGCCGGTGGACGCGTGGCACCTGGTGGAGCCTATCGCCCGATTGTGCGAGGAGGAAGGCAAGGTCGTCCGCATCCCGATGGATGACCGGGGACACACCATCGCCGGGGGCCGCCAGGAGGAATTCGACGGGGTGCCGATCCTCTCGCTGGTCTACGGGCCGGACCGCGCGGTAGGCCTCGTCGTGAAGCGGCTCCTCGACATCGCGCTGGCCAGCCTCGGTCTGGTGGTGCTCAGTCCCCTGTTCCTGATCGTGGCTGGCCTCGTCGTCGCACTCGACCACCGACCGGTGCTGTTCCGCCAGCTCCGGGTGGGCCTCCATGGGCGCCCGTTCCGGGTCGTCAAGTTCCGAACGATGGTCCCCGACGCCGAGGCACGCCTGGCCGACCTGGCCGACCGCAACGAGATCAAGGGCCACGCGTTCAAGCTGACCGACGATCCGCGACTGTCGCGGACCGGCCGCATCCTCCGGGCGACCAGCCTCGACGAGCTCCCCCAGTTGTGGAACGTCCTGCGCGGCCAGATGAGCCTGGTCGGGCCGCGGCCGCCGCTGCCGACGGAGGTGGCCGGCTACGACCTGTGGCATCGCCGCCGTCTGTCGATGAAACCCGGGATCACCGGCCTGTGGCAGGTCGAGGCGCGCCGGGACGAGGACTTCGATCGCTGGGTCGAGCTCGATCTCGACTACATCGACCGCTGGTCGGTCTGGCTGGACCTCAAGATCATGGCCCGAACGATCCCGGCAATGCTCCAGGGTCGCTGAGCCCGCGCGACGGGCGCGACCGCCTACTGGCCGGTCGAGTCGTACGTGCTGGCGTCGCCGAAGATCTCGATCGACAGTCTCGCGAGGCGGTCCATGTCGAGCTCGAGGCGGTAGATGCCGTCGGTGGACTTGGGGTTGAACGCATAGGGCGGACCAAGGACCACGCTGCGGACCGAGTCGTTATCGACCCCGGCCGCCAGGTCGACCATCTCCCCGACACGGTCTGACGGGAAGTTCGTCCGGATCGTGTCACCCGCGACCTCGACGAGCTCGGTGATCTTGGGCAGCATCTCGGGCGTGGTCAGTTGCTTGCGGAGGGCGAGCAGGACCTGCTGCTGCCGACGTGCCCGGTTGAAATCGTTGTCGCCGGGGCTGTAGCGCGACCGAACGTATGCCAGCGCCTCCTCCCCGTTGAGCTTGTGCTTCCCGGCCGAGATCCAGAAGCCGCGCCGGCCGTCCATCCAGTCGTAGCGCGCATCGGCCAGCGCCTTGTCCACCGTCACGGTGACGCCCCCTGCGACATCGATCATCCGCCGGAAGCCGGCAAGGTCGAGTGCGGCGTAGTAGTGGATCGGCGCCCCGAGCAGGAACCCAAGCTCCTTGACGAGGGTCGGCATCGGCCCGTCCGGAAACTCGTTCGGGTGATTCCGGACCCAGGTCATGAGCGAGTTGATCTTGCCCGTGTAACGGCGACCGTCGTACAGCGGGAAGTTCGTGAGGTCGCGAGGAAAGCTGACGAGGACGACGTCCTTCGTCGTCGGATCGAAGCTCGCCACGAGCAGCGTGTCGGTCAGTTCGGTGGTCCGCGACTGGGCCGAATCGACGCCCATGAGCAGCACGTTGATCCGGGCGGTCTTCGATTCAGGCGTGACCGCCGGGGTCGCCTCGAACTCCTCATTCGGGTCCGCGCTCACCCCAGGCAGGGCCGGCACATCCGTGGCGTCCGGACCGGCGTCGGCGACGAAGATGCGACTGCCCTCGACGTAGAACGCCCACGCGACCGAACCGGCCCAGGCGTGGGTCATGACGACGATGAGGGCCAGCGCGACGATCACTGTGCCGCTCCGGCGCTGCCAGTGGTCGCGCGGCGTCCCGACCGCGTCGATGATCGCGATCAGCCGCCACAAGCCGAAGAGCACGATGAGGATGACGATGGTCAGCGCCGACGACGGCGATGCGAGCAGTGCCACGCGCTGGCCGGTACTGCCGAGGACCTGGCCCGCGAGGGCGGCGAGCGCGAGCAGCGCGGGCGTCGCGAACAGCAGGGCGGCGCGACGCCGGCCGATGTACCAGTGACCCAGACCAGGCCACAGGAACGACAGGACGGCGACGGCGACGGCGGACGATGAGCGGGTCGGCCTGCTAGCCATGTCCCGCCTGAAGGCGTTCAAAGCGGCCGAAGTCTAGCACCTCTCCCGCACGAACCCAGCTCGCCCGGCGGTCAGTTGCTGTCGGTCACCTTCATGCCCGGTGGGACCACCTGGAAGAACGTTCGCCCGCGGACGAGCTCGATCTCCTTGTCGTCCGCACCGAACAGGCGGGTCGGGCCGGTGTCGCTGACCTTGCGCCACGTCGCCTTGATGAGCCGGCCCTCCTGGTAGACGAGCGCCTTGCCATGGCCGATCGTCTTGATATCCGGACGGGCGTGCCCGGGTTCGATGTTCGTGTCGATGCGGAACTTCTGGAACAGGACCACGACGTTCGTGGCGGTGACCCGCTTGCCGTCGGCCGGATCGATCTGGGCCCGGCCGTCGACCGAACGCCGGTACTGGTTCGTGGCCCGGTGGTAGCGGAACGAGATCGTGTTGGTCCAGTACGGGATCCGGATCCACTCGCCGGCCGGTCCCCGGTCAGCGAGGGCCGACGGATCGCGGAACGGGCGGCGGAAGAGATCCGTGTCCATCTTCCGGGGTCCACCCAGCTTGTACGCGACATTGCGCAGCTTCTTCGTCGTGGTGTAGCCGTTGTGCGGCTTGGTCTTGGTCTTGATCCGATGGTAGGCCTTGCTGCCGCGGCCCAGCGCGTCGACGTCGGTGAAGAACGTCGGGTGCCACTTGATGTAGCTCCGGCTGCGCCGGTCGCCGCCGTAGTGGGCCATGGCCGCCTCGACCTCCGCGGCCCACTGGACGAGGAAGAACCGGGCACTGCGGACGGGTCCGACCGCCTTGGCCTCGCCTTCCTGGAAGATCATCAGGTAGCGGGTCTCGTAGCCGTCGGCCGGGGCCTGGTAGACGATCGAGGCGGCGTTGAACCCGGACTGCGGCCGGGCGGCGCGCGCGTCATCGATCATCACTGCGAGGGGCAGTCGGTCGGCCAGCCGGCGATCGACCATGACCCCGCTGAGCGCGGCGGGCAGCATCGACGGGACCGGCGTCGGGGTCGGGCTGGGCGTCGGCGTGGGGGACGGCGACGGGGTCGGGCTGGGGCTCGGGGTCGGGCTGGGGCTCGGGGTCGCGACGGCCGCGAGGCTCGGGCTCGGCGAGGACGTGATGGCAGGCGAGCCACAGGCGACCACGAGCAGCCCGACGAAGGACAGCAGGACCGAACGGTGACGGGCGGCGCGGCGGACTCGGTGCATGGATCCCCTCGAAAAGAACGTGCTGTGCGGTCGGAGTCAGGGGCGATGCTCGCCGACCCCGACCGCACAAGTCATCACCCGAATGTACCAACCCTCACTGGGCGGGCTGGTCGGCAGTGGCTACATCATCACCAGGCCGCCGTCGACGGCCAGCACCTGCCCGGTGATATAGGCGGCCTCGTCCGATACGAGGAAGGCGACCGCGTTGGCGACCTCGTCGGTCGTCCCGAACCGACCGAGCGGTGTGCGCGACGTGATCTCGTCCTTGAGCGCGTCCGGCAGGTCCTGGGTCAGCTCGGTCAGCACGAACCCGGGCGCGACGGCATTGACGGTGATGCCCCGCGACGCGAGCTCCCGGGCGGTGGCCTTGGTCAGGCCGATCAGCCCTGCCTTGGCGGCGCTGTAGTTGGCCTGGCCCATCTGCCCCGCCTGGCCGGACACGGACGTGATGTTGATGATCCGGCCGCTGCGCGCCTTGAGCATCGGTCGGGTCACGGCCTTGGTCATGAAGAACGCCCCGAAGAGGTTCGTCTCGAGGACCTCGCGCC
>Ga0190272_10001154_pt1 | contig 12758 bp, 11 predicted proteins | sample Popmic504T_FD_133746 | JGI IMG/M metagenome (GOLD analysis project Ga0190272, IMG submission 133746) | Populus adjacent soil microbial communities from riparian zone of Shoshone River, Wyoming, USA - 504 T | ecosystem: Environmental > Terrestrial > Soil > Riparian zone | place: USA: Wyoming...
ATTGATTGCACTGGACGAGGGCGGGATTCTTTGGATGATAAGCGCAATACAACATTACTAGTCCAGCTTCTCCTCAGCACTAAGAGCCATTACGCCGATTTTGATTTACTGTGCCGTTCTGCTTCGGCTGTCCGTTGCCCTGATCTTGTTTTGGAGCAGCGGGTGGGGCTGACTGACGCTCTCCGCCCACTAGTTCCTTCAAACCGTTGGTGATTTTCTTCATGCCCCCCGTCGAGCCATAACCTTGCTCCGCCAAGCGCAAACTTGCGGTATAGACGCCGCTAATCGAGCCATCGGCTGAAACCGTATTAGTCAGCACGAATACTGCAACCAATAACATAGTGGCCACCGTGGCTAGCTGCGGAGAGATAATTGGATCCAGCCAAAGGCGAAGCCGCGATGCGACTCTCGACCCAAAAGGCGCGCGAATTTCTTCCGGAATCCGGTTGCCCAGAGTCGCTTGGAGAATTCTTTCATTGAGCCCAACAGGTACTGGTTTTTCTTCACCGATATAGGTGTAGCAAGCACCGATCGAGCGCACGACCTCGCCTGGAAGTTCGGTACAGTTTGCGCACAGAATCGAGTGGCGCTCCCATCGGTGATACAGAGGAGCGGGGAGGAAGCCATCGAGGTAGTCTGTCAGGTACTCTTGAAAGTCCTCGCAAGTCATCGCCGTTTCCGGCATCGTGCTCAGCAATATCCGCGCTTCGAGGTCTCGCGGAGCTTCGAGCGCACTTGCGGCCTGGCACGCTTGCACAGTGCTTCTGACTGCGCTCAGCGTTTCATGGCACACGGGACAACGCAGCGCATGCTCGGCAAACGTTTTATGCACAGCTGGGGGAAGCGATCCATCGAGATATTCGGTTAAGTTGTCTTCAAATTCGTTACAAAGCATTACATTCCTCTTCCCGCCCCTCGTTTCTTTCATCAAACCGTCTCGCCCCGCGCGGGCGAAACAGTTTGTACAGCATCAAGCTTCAGTCAAGGCAAGCACCTTCATCCGCCTCAGAATCTTCGCCAGCTCGATTCGTCCCCGATTGATTCGCGACTTCACTGTACCTTCAGGAATTTTCAAGAGGTCAACAATCTCCTGGTAACTGAGTTCCTCAATGTCTCTAAGGATCACGCACGTACGCAGGTCGGGGGAGAGTTTATCGATCCCCGCCTGCACTTGTGCACCTAATTCATGGCGCTCCATGTCCTGCTGGACCGAACTCGATGAGGTGTGGAGATGATAAGTGTGATCCGAGAGATCGTCGGCGTGATTGTCGTGCGGCGTACGCTGCCGCTTCCGGTAGTCATCGATGATTAAGTTACGAGCGAGCCTCATTAACCAGTTTTGCACTTCGCCCTGCTTGGGGTCGTACTGATCCAGTGAACGATAGACTCTAATAAAGACTTCCTGGGTTAGGTCCTCGGCCGTATCCGCCCGCGACGTGAAGCGGTACGCCAAATTGTAAATTCTCCGCGAGTAACTGTGGACAATCTCTTCCCATGCCGCGCCGTCCCCGGCGCGACACTTGCGAATTAATTCGGCTCCGTTGGCAGCCAAAGCTCTTGCAGCCCCCACTTTTATTGCCTCTCCGCCCTAACCGTTTAATTCAGGGGCGCGCAGGTCGCTGCCCCCGTAGTTCAGTCCGATTTACGACTCGCGGAAAGGGAAAGTTCCGGCAAAGGCCGGAGTCTGGTTGTTTGTTCACCCGCCGGACGCTCAATCTTTTAAGAATCGAGGGGCGGAAAGGGGTTCGCAGGCTCTCCAGCCGCTAAATTACGCTCTTAATTGCAGCCTTTAAGCCCGACTGTGCACTCTAAAACCCGAATACTACTACCAAAGTCAATGCCGCTAACCCCCGACCCTTTGAATCGGCCACAGCGCGAGCGCAACGGGCTTTCTTGCTCGATGTAATGAACTGTAGTAGCCTTCGCACGCGGCCCTATATCTTGTGGTTCACGTTCCCGGCAAGTCAAGCGGCTTAACAATTCCTTGAAGTCTAACACACGTAAATTCGCCGAGTTTGGGGCGCTGTGCCTGCTCGCGGTGGCCATCTTATGGTGGTTTGGCAGGTCGCTAGACTGGTCCCAGGTTCGGGAGGCGGTGAGCCACGCGAATGCTTACTTGCTTGCTCTTGCCGTTTTGGTAATCAGTCTCGGCTACCTCCTTCGTGCCGCGCGCTGGGGCGCATTGCTCGCCCCGCTGTCGCCTGCCGGCCTCGGAAATCTCTTCATTGCCACGACTGTGGGCTTCGCTGCTGTCTTCCTGATAGGACGCGCGGGCGAAGTGGTGCGTCCGGCTGTCTTGCCCATGCGAGATCCTAAAATCCGGACAAGTGCATCGTTTGTCACGATCCTCGTGGAACGGATCTACGACATGTTTGCCGTTACGCTTTTGTTTGCTGTAAATCTGCTGTGGTTTAAGCCGCCAGCCAACGTTTCCATTGAGTTTAGCCGGGTCCGGGTTGTGGGGATAGCACTGCTGGTGGCAACGGTGGTGGGGGTGTTTGGCCTTACCCAGTTTAGAAAGACTTCGCCCCGCACCATTGCCTGGGTAAAGAGAATGATCCACGGGCGTCGTTTTATTCCAGCAAGGCTAGCGCGAGCGGTCATAAGCCTTCTCGAACAACTCGCCAAAGCGCTCAGAGTGCTGGTTGATGCTCGCGAACTTGCCGTAACTGTCGGCTGGACGGCATTAGTGTGGCTAAGCATTGCCCTGGCAAGCTGGCTGGTATTTCGCGCGTTCAAGCTTCCTCTTGGCGTAACCGAGACAGTGTTTGTGCTCGGCTGGTCGTTGGTAGGCTCGCTCGTGCCGACGCCGGGCGGAGCGGCCGGTGCTTTTCACGCTGCCACCGCAGCGGGGTTAGTTTTTCTGGGTGTCGAGTGGGAGACGGCAGCGGCAGTTTCTATTGTGCTGCATGTAGTCGATTTCTGCCCGGCGTTAGTTTTTGGTTTCGTCCATTTGATAAAGGGAGATATCAGCCTCTCCCGATTACGCTCGATGACATCGTCCGAGGCCGTGGAACACGCAGTCGAGGACGAAGATATAGTGTCCGAGAAACTCTTCGTATCAGGCGAACTTGAAACCGTAGCTGCCAGGGATTGAGCTGGCTGAAACTTCCGTGTCCTGATTCGTCTCCGAGGGCTAAATTTAAAATGAAGTGTCCATTCTGCGGATATCTTGAAGACAAGGTGGTCGATTCACGCGAGTCGCGTGAAGGTGAGGCCATCCGGCGGCGGCGGGAGTGCTTGCGCTGCGAGCGGCGATTCACTTCCTATGAGCGCATCGACGAGATTCCTTACATGGTAATCAAGAAGGACGGACGACGCGAACCGTTCGATCGCAACAAGATTATGGCAGGGTTGCTGCGCGCATGCGAAAAACGACCGGTGCCGTCTTCAAAGCTGGATTCAATCGTAAATGCGATAGAAAAGTATGTTCAGGAATCATCCGAGCGAGAGCGACCGACCAGTAAGATTGGTGAGATGATTATGCGTCGGTTAAAGGAACTGGACAAAGTTGCTTATGTTCGCTTTGCTTCAGTTTATCTTGAGTTTGAAGATGTTTCTGAGTTTATGACCGAACTAAAGCATCTTGTGCAAAGACGTGCGGGAACTGCGGGCGCCAAGAAGGGCTGAGGCGGTATTGCCGAGCAATGTTATGGAACTGACATGCGAGCGAGGCCGTTCATCTAAATGATCAAACCCGCCCAAGCTACAGGGCTTGAACGCCTCGAACTCCAGCGCCTGCGTGATCGTGTCGGACGATTGTTTGCGGCCCTGCAGGAGGCAACAGTCGCTGAGGATCCATTGGCTGCGGAAGCATGGGCTCCGCCAGTTGACCTTTGCGAAACAGCTGACATGATCGTTCTGTGTGTGGAATTGCCCGGATTGACAGCTGAACAGGTTAGGATTGGTGCGACAAACACCCAACTTAGGATTTGGGGGGAGAAGAAACGTCGCGTGTCGCGAATTAGAATACTGTCGCATCTCTGTTCGGAACGCAGCTACGGCAGGTTTAGTCGCATCGTACCACTGCGATGGACCGTCAGCATACGTGATGCCAGCGCGGAACTGGCTAATGGCATACTGACGATAAGTCTTCCCAAGATCGAAGACCGTCGCGGAGTGGAATTCAAGATTCCGGTAAAGGATGTGAGCGACGACTAAGGGTTTACAACGAGAAGGGTCCGAAAAACTTAAACAGGCAGAAGTAAATTTATTATGGCAATTATTAAAGACGCAGAAATAGTCGAAGACATTGAAGGAGCCGATAGCGCTCAGGAGTTGCAGATTCCAAACGAGCTCCCGGTGTTACCGCTTCGCGACATCGTCATCTATCCATTCATGATCGTGCCGCTTTTTGTGTCGCGCGAAAAATCGATCAGGGCTGTTGATGAAGCGTTGGGAGAGAACCGTATGATCCTGCTGGCCTCCCAGCGAGACCTCGACAAGGAAGAACCGGCAGCAGACGATCTTTACAAGGTAGGGACAGCGGCGGTGATTATGCGCATGCTGAAGCTGCCGGATGGACGCATCCGCATACTGGTCCAGGGTCTGGCGCGGGCTGAGATCGAATCCGTGGATACGAGCGGAGCCTTCATCCGCGCGCGCGTCCAGGTTATGCCTGAGGTCTTACCTCACGAGCGTTCGCTTGAGGTCGAGGCGCTGGTCAGGAACGTGCGAGCCTCGATGGAAAAGGCGATCAATCTGGGAAAAAACATCTCTCCAGAGGTTATGGCAATCATCGCGAATCTCGACGATGCTGGACGCCTCGCCGACCTGTCCGCATCAAATCTTGAACTGAAGGTTGAAGACGCGCAGTCCGTTCTGGACATCGCAGACACCACTGCGCGCTTGCGTCGCGTGAATGAGTTGCTCAACAAAGAGATTGAGGTGTTGACAGTGCAGCAGGAGATCAACACCCAGGCGCGAGCCGATATCGATCGTTCCCAGCGCGAGTTTTATTTGCGACAGCAGATGAAGGCGATTCAAAGCGAGTTAGGTGAGGGAAACGAGCTTGCGGAAGAAGTCGCACAGTTTAGAGAGAAAATTGAAACCGCGGGGATGCCGAAGGCGGCTGAAGATGAAGCGCTCCGGCAGCTGAAGAAGCTCGAGCGAATGCATCCGGACGCGGCCGAGACGGCCACTCTGCGAAACTGGATGGAGATCATGACGGATCTTCCGTGGTCGAAAGCATCGGTCGATAATCTCGATCTGTTGGAGGCCGAACGGATTCTGAATGAAGATCACTACGGCCTGGAAAAAGTGAAGGACCGGATCATTGAAGCTCTCGCGGTGCGTAAACTCAAGGAGAAGCCAAAAGGACCGATTCTTTGTCTCGTTGGCCCACCGGGTGTTGGTAAGACTTCGCTAGGACGATCAATCGCTCGTGCACTGGGTCGAAAGTTTGTTCGCCTGTCGCTTGGTGGAGTTCACGATGAAGCGGAGATTCGTGGTCACCGAAGGACCTATGTAGGTGCCATGCCCGGCCGCGTGATTCAAGCCATCCAACAGATCGGCACAAACAACCCGCTAATCATGCTTGATGAGATTGATAAAGTCGGCGCAGACTTCCGCGGAGATCCATCGTCGGCTTTGCTCGAGGTGCTCGACCCGGAACAGAACAACAGCTTCCGCGACAACTATCTCGGAGTCACGTTTGATTTATCGAATGTGATTTTCATGACTACTGCAAACGTGCTGGACACCATCCAGCCTCCGCTACGGGATCGCATGGAAGTGATTCGTCTGGCTGGTTACACCGAGGAAGAGAAGCGTGAAATAGCCCGCCGGCACCTGGTGCCTAAACAGATGGAAGAAAACGGTGTGACGGCGAAGGATCTGCACATTTCCAAAACTGCATTGACCGCAACCATCCAACAATACACACAGGAAGCTGGGCTACGGCAGTTGGAGCGTGAGGTCGGACGTATCTGCCGTAAGGTTGCGCGGCGCATCGCAGAGGGACATAGCGGTTCCGTTAGGGTTTCGTTGAAGAACCTGCATGAGTTTTTGGGAGCACCCAAGATTATCCCTGAAGAAGCACTCAAGAAGGATCAGATTGGTGTGGCAACTGGCTTGGCGTGGACCGCTGTTGGCGGAGATGTTCTTTTCATTGAAGCACTAAGAATGAAGGGGAAGGGCAATCTCGTGCTGACCGGTCAACTGGGAGAGGTCATGCGCGAGTCGGCCCAGGCGGCGTATTCTTACGCCAAGTCACGAGCCAAGGATCTGGAGATAGATGAGGACGACTTCAATACTTATGACCTTCATATTCACATTCCGGAAGGTGCAATCCCGAAAGACGGGCCCTCGGCCGGAATTACGCTGGCAACTGCTATGGTGTCAGCGCTATCAGGGAGGGCGGTAAGGAAGGATGTGGCGATGACCGGCGAAATCACCCTGCGCGGTAACGTACTTCCGGTGGGTGGAGTCAAAGAGAAGGTGCTCGCGGCCCGCCGTGCTCGAGTCTCGACGATCATCCTGCCGCAGCAGAACCGGCGCGACATGGACGAAGTTGCAAAAGAGCCTTTTAAGGATATACGCTTTGTCTACGTTGAGAATATGCGACAGGTATTCCGAGAGGCTCTGAAGGACAGGGTAGTGCCCCCCGCTACTTCAGGCACGCGCCCGCAACGAATGCCGCAAGCCGCGAGTGCCAGACCTGTCTGAGAACTGAGCGTTCTGAAACAAAAAAGAGCGGCCCAACGAAGTAGCAGGAACCCGATCGAGAATCGTTAAAAGCGGCTGTCGAAGTACGGAAAGGGGGTCAAATAGCTCACCATTCAAACTGTTGTGGCGGATAACCTTCGAAATGGGCGCTATTAACAGTTTTTAATGCAAGGTTTCTCATATCGGATGCTCTAAGCAGTATTCGGTTAACCGCTTGCAAGACATACAAAAGACCACTAATATCGCGTTTTGCAGGTCTCACTTTTACAGAAGGTTCCCATTCTCGCATGAAGACAGCCTCGCCTAAATTGGAAATATCGCACCTTACGGCCAATGAAATAGCTGTCCGCAAGTGTGAGTCTGCCCTGATTTTAAAGGATAGAGGCGACGTCGATGGCGCTCAAAAAGCAATGCGCCCGCTATGGGAGCGTGTCGGAGAATCACCCAAGACATCGGGACTTGAACCCTCCATCACTGCCGAAGTTTTGCTCTGTGCGGGAATTTTGACCGGCTGGATTGGTAGCAGGCGCGAACTCAGGGACGCTCAAGAGGCGGCAAAGAATCTTATCACCGAAAGCATTACCTATTTTGAGTCGGTCGGTGACATACAGAAGGTAGCTGAGGCGCGCGCTGAAATCGCTTACTGCTATTGGCGGGATGGCGAAGTTAATGAAGCGCGCATCATGCTGCTCGACGCGCTCCAAAAACTTGACGAGGGGGACACAAAAGCACGAGCGCTGATCAAGTTGACGACGGTGGAGTGTTCGGCGTCACGATTCAATATTGCATTAAGACTTCTCGAGGATCATGCCCTCCTGTTTGACAGGGTCAGAAATCACACGATCAAAGGTGGCTATCATAATGAACTTGCCATTGCCTTGAGAAATCTTGGCGCCACCGAAAAACGGGACGATTATTTTCAACGGGCAATCAGCGAATACGAAGAAGCCGATCACCATTACGAATTGGCTAACAATTTCATCTATCGCGCCCATGTACAAAACAACCTTGGGTTTTTGCTCTTTAACCTTTCTCGGTTCAAGAAGGCGCATGAGTATCTTGATAAAGCGCGTCGTTTGACGGTCAACCTTCGCGACAAAGTTGGCATAGCACAGATCGATGAAACCAGAGCACAGGTTTTCATCGCCGAGAAGAATTTTGCGGAAGCGGACGCCGTAGCCCGACTCGCAGTTTCGTTTTTAGAGAGAAGCGGTCGCCAGGGTCTCCTGGCCGATGCTCTTACCACCCGCGGGATTGCGCTGGCGCGACTCAAGGAAGGGCGGCGCGCCCAATTCACGTTCCAAAAAGCGATCGAGGTGGCTTGTGGAGTAGGCGCTCTCAACAAGGCGGGCCTGGCGGCGTTAACGATGATTGAGGAGATTGACGACCTTGATGCAGAGATTCTTGATCAGGCATGTGACCAGGCGAGTGAGTGGCTGGCGAAATCTGAAAGTCGCGAAGTATTGCTAAGAGTAGTTGCAGCTTCGGCAAAGATCCGAGCGAGAGTACGCGGGAGATTGAATGCGGAACCTACGACCGAAGCCGTTCATCATAGGTGTGATTTGCAACAGGAAGTTTTGAAGTTTGAAGGAAATCTGATCAGACGGGCGCTGGCTCAAGCAAATGGTAGCGTCACTCACGCCGCTTCCATGTTGAGCATGAGTTATCAGGCCCTGGCCTACATTATTGGTGGCCGTCACAAAGATTTGTTGAAAGAGCGTTCACCGGTTCGCCGCCGAGCACGTAAGAAAGAGCAGCCAATGCGAAGTCTTTCCTTAGACTGAACCTACCCTGCGACCTGCGGCTCAAGCCTCTTCTCCACACACATCTCGTCGAGCCAATAGTCTTACTGATACATGTAAGAGAAGCTCTTCTTTTGTTCCCAGGCGATACTGGCAACATTGGACGAATCAAGCTCGAGAATTTCTGCGCTCAATTCGTCAGTGGTAACAACGGTGCTGACGTCTACCGAATAGGTCAGACTTCCCAGTGGCGCCTCGGAAGTCTCTCGGTTGATGCCGCGAATCTCCGTGACGAAGCCACGAGCCTCGAGGATCTTCCTCAGGATTGTCTGCGTTACCGCCACATCTTTCGTTGTAACGGTTAGATCCATCGTTCGCGAGACTTGTTGAGCCTCACGATACTCAAGAATCCAAAGCACGACAATCGCGAGGGCAGTGAGTATTAGAGCCAGGTCCCAACGGCCAACGCCCGATCCAAGTCCCACTGCAAGACTAATCAAAAGCACCGTGATTTCTTTTGGATCGCGAATGTTGGTACGGAAGCGAACCACGGATACCGCGGCAAAAATGCCGAACGCGCGCGCCGCGTTGTCTCCTACGATAATCATCAGGGCCGCTGCTACGAGAGCCAGGAGTATTTGGGTTTGGCCCACGTAGGGATTGCGCTTCAGCGCTCGCAACCGCCTGCGTGGTCGATAGGCCAGTGCCGCCCCTAACAGGGCCGCGAGCGCAAGTCTGAGCGTCATAGCAATCGCCGCTTCCCCGCGACTCTCATTTCGAATATTGGCTTGGCTTCCGGACGTACCAAAGAGATGGTCAAAGATTGTGTCGTTAGATCTGACGGTAGTGGTAGGAGCTCGCTCTTCAGATGCTGTCGCAGTGGCAACAGGCGGTGTCGTTGATTGGGCTGCTTCGTTCTCGGCTTTCTTGGCGGCGACAAGGTATACAACCAGAGCGCTCACCCCGAGAACCAGCACGAAAACCGCCACCAGTGTCAGTGTTTCTTTTTTTCGTTTGGAATCTAGTTGGGCCATGATCTTTGAAAGGTCTGCTAAATCCAGAGGCCGAACCACTCATGGTGCGTGGGCGCGTTCTTAAAGGGTTGCAGCTCCGCGGCCAATAAAAAACATTTGGCTCTCGAATGCCTCGTCCTCTGGCCCTCGCTCCACTGGGACATATGCACCGTTCGACTCTAGTCTACGGGCCTTCGTGTTATCCCGTAGATACGCGGTCAACAGTTTGTCTTTGAGGTACGCTTTGGCGGCGGGATCGGACACCGGTGTTACCACTTCGATTCGGTGTTTTAGATTTCGCGACATCCAATCAGCGCTGCCCAGATAAAGTTCTTCATTCCCCCCGTTGGCGAAATAGAAAACGCGACTGTGCTCCAAAAAGCGGCCAATGATATTTCGCACAGTGATGTTCTCCGACAAGCCCGGTACCCCCGGACGAAGCATGCAAATGCCGCGCACAATCAAATCAATTTTCACTCCGGCCGCCGAGGCCTCGTACAGCTTCTCGATCATTTCCTTGTCGGCCAGCCGGTTGATCTTAGCCATGATGTGGGCGGGATTGCCTGCTCGTGCGTGACGGACCTCGCGATCAATCAAGCCATTCATCTTCTCGCGGAGATTGATCGGAGCTACGAACAGTTTGCGATATTCCATTTGCCGGGAACAGCCGGTGAGATAGTTGAATAGTTCGGTTGCATCCGCCCCGATTTGATCGTCGGCAGTGAACAAGCCCAGGTCCGTGTAGGTGCAAGAAGTGACCGGATTGTAATTCCCGGATGCGATATGCATGTATCGCTTCAACGCCTCGCCCTCACGCCGTACGACGAGCGTCAGCTTGCCATGTGTTTTCAAACCGAGAATTCCGTAGACCACATGCACGCCCGCTTCATCAAGCTTCCGCGCCCATTCGATGTTGTTCTCTTCGTCAAAACGGGCCTTGAGCTCGATTAGCGCGGTGACTTGTTTGCCCTTTTCTGTTGCCCTAATCAGTGCGGGGGGGATCGGAGAGTCCGGCCCGGTTCGATAGAGACAAATCTTGATCGCCACGACCTGCGGATCGTCGACTGCTTGATTAATAAAGTCTGTGACAGTGTCGTAGGCATCGTAAGGATGATGCAGCAGAATATCTCGCTCTTTCAAAACATCGAAGATCGAGCGTTCTCCCCACCACTCCGGCCGAGCGGCAGCGAAAGGCTCACCCTTAAGATCCGGACGGTTTAGCTTGTAGAGCGACATCAAGTCCTGCACCGCGAGAGGGCTATCCGAGACGAATACATCCTGAAACGAAAGATGCAGAGCGTCGACCAGGTAGTTGACCATCTCCTCCGGCATACCCGATGCAACTTCCAATCGCACCGGCATGCCAAACGGCCGCCTGCGCAACTCGAGTTGGATCAAACGCAAAAGATCTTCGGCCTCGTCTTCCCGAATCTCGATGTCCGCATCGCGTGTGACGCGAAACTGATGACATTTCCCTGCGATCATCCCGGGGAAGAGCGTCTCGCTGTTTGCCTCAATCAATTCTTCAAGCAGGACGAACTTCACGCCCGAGGTTCCGACCTGAACCAGTCGCGGCACTACCGATGGGACCTTGATTCTCACGAACCGCGGTTGATGCCTGTGTTTGGGATCGGCCGCCGATTTTCCCTCAGGAGCCCTCACTATCAAACCAAGATTCAAACTGAGTGGCGAGATGTAAGGGAACGGGTGGCTCTGATCGACGGCGAGAGGGGTAAGAATCGGAAAGACCTTCTCCATAAAGTAACTTCGAAGAGATACCTGCTCGGGATGGCTAAGTGTTTCGTAAGCCACAAGGTGAATGCCCGAAGCCTGTAATTGAGGAAGAATCTCGCCGTGCAAACTTCTTGTCTGTGCTTCGATCATGGGAAGCACGCGTTTTCTAATCTCTTCGAGCTGTTCGCCGGGTGTCATCCCGTCAGCTGAGAGCTCAGTCACGTTCTCCTCCAATTCCTCCTTGAGGCCGGACACGCGAATCATAAAGAACTCATCCAGGTTAGAAGCAAAGATCGCCAGAAACTTGAGTCTCTCCAGTAGAGGATTACTTTGATCCAGCGCCTCCTCCATCACGCGGCTGTGAAACTGAAGCAGGCTCAGCTCGCGATTGAAGAAGAGGCGCTCGGAGTTCTCCGCGGTCGGCTGAAGCATAGGAAGCCGGGCGGTAACGTGCTGACCTGTAGGGTGCGATTCTTTTAAGGCAGTTGACATTTTTTTAGGACCACAAGGCGAACATCTAACAGTGTGGCTCAATCCTCATAACCAGTAATTACTTCGCGTTTCTGCAAGGTCTGTTCCAAACCGCCGGTAGGAGGGAATTAAAGGAATAAGAGTTTGCCTCGTGAGGTAATCTCAACAATCTGAGCGCCAGATCGACACAGAACTGTACGGAATCCGTTCTCTTGGGCAGTATTACCTAGAGCCCTATGGAAAATCACGGCGCGGCGGATCATATGCCTCCTTGGCTGGAACCTGAAAAAGTTCACCAGTTTCCACGATATACGCGGAAAGGCTGTAACCGTAAACGCAACCCGTGTCCAGCCCAATTGCCCGTTTGGAGACCCGTGGTTTTGGAGAAGGCCAGTGACCAAAAAGGATTACCTTTTCGCCATCGTAAGCTTCGTACCATGGAGTTCCGCTTCTGCTCGTTCGATCAACGCCGAGAGTCCGCAGTTCCGTCAGATCCTCTGCGGTCTGCTCGTCCAGTGGGATCCCGGGACGCACTCCGGCGTGCACGACCGCGTGGGAGCCAAGATCTATCATGAGTGGGAGCGAACCCAGATAGTTTGCATAGCGCTCCTTATCAGTCTCAAGTTCGGCGCAAGTGATTTTTTGAGAGTCCTTCAGGGATGAAGTTTGCCCCTGCCAGAACTTTAGAATCGCAAGGTCGTGGTTGCCAATTACGGACGAAAAGCGCGCATCAGTGCTGAACAGATTCAAGACTTCCCTGTTTCGTCTTCCCTTTACAATAAGATCGCCCACAGCCACGACGCGATCATCCGGACCTAAGCCCACCGTTTCGAGAAGCAAGAGAAGCTCCTCATAACAGCCGTGGATGTCGCCGATCACTATGGTGTTACTCATAACTCCTCAGCCGACAGGAGACCACTCGGGCACACCCTCGATGGCCGTGTCGTAAGTAAGCCGGATTTGAATACTGCCGTCGGCATTATGGGCACCCGCGTCGGCACGGCACGCACCACTCGAGGCAGGTGCCATATCGCTCGAGGCAGGTGCCATATCGCTCGAGGCAGGTGCCATATCGCTCGAGGCAGGTGCCATATCGCTCGAGGCAGGTGCCATATCGCTCGAGGCAGGTGCC
>Ga0190272_10001155_pt1 | contig 12755 bp, 9 predicted proteins | sample Popmic504T_FD_133746 | JGI IMG/M metagenome (GOLD analysis project Ga0190272, IMG submission 133746) | Populus adjacent soil microbial communities from riparian zone of Shoshone River, Wyoming, USA - 504 T | ecosystem: Environmental > Terrestrial > Soil > Riparian zone | place: USA: Wyoming...
CCGCGTGCTGGCGATGAGTGTTGAGGCCGGCGCCGCCTAGAGGCCGTTGCGATAGACGATCTTCCCGCCCACCACGGTCATCAGCGCCTTGGTGTCGCGGATCGCGTCGGGCGCGACGTTGAGAATGTCCTGCGACAGCACCGCGAGATCGGCGAGCTTGCCCGTCTCGATGCTCCCGCGGTCCGCCTCCACGCCCAGGATGCGAGCGTTGTTGATGGTGTAGAGCGTCAGCGCCTCCTTCGGCGTGATCGCGTGCTCCTTGCCGAGCGTGTAGCCTTTCAGCACCTGCCGCGTCGTCATCCACCACATCGAGAGAAACGGATCGACCGGCACCACCGGCCCGTCCGTGCCGCCGCCGACCAGCACGCCGGCATCGATCGTCTTGCGGATCGGAATCGCATAGGCCGCATGCTCGTCGCCCCACCAGCGGCGCTGGTTGTGCCCGAGCAGAACGGGGTGATCCTGCATCGTCGCAGCGATCCCAAGCTCGGCCATCTTCCGCAGCGCCGCGTCGGAGGGATGGAACAGGTGCATGATGGCCCAGCGCAGCTCGCGGATCGGCTTCTCCTTGTTCACGCGCTCGTAGGCGCGCACGATCAGGTCGATGGTCTCGTCGCCGACGGCGTGCGTCTGCGCCTGCAGGCCGGCATCCGCGATCAGCCGCAGCCCCTCGACATACTCGTCCTCGCCGCCCGGCGGCAGCAGCAGCACGCCGCGATAGGCCGCGTTCGTCTGCTCGCCCGGCACCAGCCGATAGGGCCACGTCATGCGCCCGCCCTCGACTCCGCCGTCGAGCGGAAGCTTGATGCCGACGAAGCGCAGCATGTCGGAGTTCTTCTGCGCCTTGAGCGCCGCGATGCCCTTCGCCACGTCCTCCTTGCGCATCGCGCGATAGAGCACGTCGGTGCGCACCGTCATGTCGCCCGCGTCATGCACGGCGCGATAGAGCGCGATCTGCCGCTCGTCGACGCCCGGCTCAACCACGCCGACGATGCCGTAGGTGTTGAGATCGCGCATCGCGGCCTTGAGCAGCTCCGGCATGTTGGCGGGCGGCGGCGGCAGCACGCGGCGCACCAGGTTCGCGGCATTCTGCAGCAGCATGCCGGTCGCTTCACCCTTCTCGTCGCGCACGATGATCCCGCCCGCGGGATTCGGCGTGTCTTTCGTGATCCCGGCGATTTCGAGCGCCTTCGAGTTCACCGTAACGACGTGGCCGCCGCGCGGGATGAACACCGGATTGCTCGGCGACACCGGGTCGAGCTCGTGGCGCGTCGGCATCCGGCCTTCTTCCAGGATGCTCTCATGCCAGCCCATCGAGGCCGTGATCCATTTGCCTGCTTCCGTGCGCGCGACGCGCTCGGCGACCGCCCTCTGCACCTCAGCGACCGATTTCGTGCCGAGCAGTTGCACGGCGGGTCCGTTCAACGCGTGGAACAGTTGATGCAGATGCGTGTCGATCAGGCCCGGCACCACGGTCTTGCCGGCAAGCTCGATCACCTGCGTGTTCGGCCCGATGAACGGGGCCATCTGCGCGTCGCTGCCGACGCTAAAGAATTTCCCGCCGCTGATCGCTGCCGCCTGCGCGATGCGCCAGTCCTTGTCGACCGTGACAATGTTTCCGCCGCGCAGCACGATGTCGGCCGGCTGGCCGAGCGCGGGGGTGGCAAGCAGCAACGCAAGAAGCGCGAGACGAAAACGCATGGGAGGCTCCCGTTTACTTCACAAACACCTTGCCGGTGATCCGCTCGAGGTTCTTGTAGTATACCTGATTGCGCTGCTCCTTCGTCAGCTTGAGCGCATCGATGATCCGCAGCGTTTCGCGGATGTACATCGTGCCCTTCTCGGGATCGAACGGGCAGTCGCTCGCGAACACGATCTTCTCCAGCGGATAGAACTTCATCCCGAGCTCGGTCGCGGCGTCCGAGGTGAACACCGCGGTGTCGGCGTAGAAGTCCTGCTTGAAGTAGTCGAGCGGGCGTTTCTTCAGCGACTTCAACAGCGCGCCGTAGTCCGCATCCGAGGTGCGTGCGCCGAGCTGGTCCCAGCCCGGCCCGATGCGGCCTTCCAGCATCGGCACGATGCCGCCGAAGTGATGCACCAGGATTTTCAGATCCGGGAATTTGTCGAGCGTCTTGGAAAACACCATGCGCGCCATGAAGGCGGCAGTGTCGTAGGACCAGCCGAACGTCCACCAGATCTCGTACAGCGATTTTTCCTCAGCCGCATAGTCCGGCGTCTTGGCGGTGCGCGTCGGATGCACCCACACGGGATTCTTCAGCGTGTTCATCTTCTCGAAGAACGGCACGAACTCCGGCTGGTCGAGCGCCTTGCCGTTGACGTTGGTGACGATCTGCACGCCGCAGGCACCGAGTTCCTTGATGGCCCGTTCGCTTTCGCGCGCGCCGGCATCGGGCGCGGTCAGCGGCACCTCGGCGACGAAGCCCGCGAATTGGTCGGGATACTTGTCGCACAGCTCCTTGAGCCCGTCGTTCGCGATGCGCGCGACCTCCTCTGCCTTGTCGGCTGGGGTCCAGGTGCCGATCGGCGGCAGCGCGACGCAGATGATCTGTTTGTAGTCGGGGAACGAGTCGATCACCCGGCGGCGGGTATCGAGATCGTGAATCGCCGGCACCTCGCGCACGCGCTTGCCGATGTCCGGCACCTTGCTGTCGGTCAGCCGCTGGAAATATTTCGCCGGAAAGAAATGCGTGTACGCGTCGATGCGCATGAGGCTGGTTGCTCCGGTCAGTTGGGGATAAGAACGTTGACGACGGCCTGCTTGCCGCCGAGCACTGCGTCGCGCGCGCGGGCGAGCGCAGGCGCGAGCTGTTCGAATGTCTCCACGCGCTCGCCGTGGCCGCCTTGCGAGCGCACGAATTCCTCGAACGGCGGCGACGGCGAGAGGTCGGCGAGGAACTGGCCGTCGTCCTCGCCCGCCGCGCCGTCCTTGAACATCGAGAGCGTCGCGCGCCGCACCGCGCCATAGCGCGCGTTGTTGAAGATGACGGTGAGCACCGGAATGGCGAACTTGTCGGCGACCCAGTGGGCGACGGTCGGATTGGTGAACATGTAGGCGCCGTCGCCGACGGTCGCGACCACGAATTTCTCCGGCGCGGCGAGCTTGGCGCCGAGCGCGGCGCCGAGCCCCCAGCCGAGCCCGCCCGCCGCCGAGAGGCCGTAGAACGTGCCGGGCTTTTCGCGCGCGCAGTGATCCAGGCTCAAGGGATACTCGTTGAAGATGATCGCGTCGTCGCCGACGGCGTCCCCGACAGCGCGGCTGAAGGTGGCGGCGTTGAGCGCGGTGCCTTTCGCCTGCGCGTCCATCGTGGCGCGGCGCGCATTGTGGCGTTCGATGAGCCTCGTGCGCCGTGCGTCGACATTGAGTTTCTTAGCTGTCAGCGCCGCATCGAGCGCCGCGAGTACGACCGAGGCAGGCGACGCAATCGACAGGTCGCTCGGGAACGAACGCATCGGATAGCGCGCAAAAATCGGGTCCTCGCCGATATGCGCGACGCGGCAGCCCGCGGCAAGCTGCTGCATGCCCGGATACCACGGCGCATCCGACTCGATCACGACGATCAGGTCGGCGTCGCCGACCAGCGGGCCGGAGTCGTATCCGGCGTTCATCGGATGCGAGGACGGGATCGCGACCGCGCGCGCATTATGTGACACCACCGCAATGGCGGCGCGCTCCGCGACCCGCGCCAGCGCCGCGACCGCGCTCCCGTCGGTGCCCGGTCCCGCCGTGATGATCAGCGGCCTCATCGCGCTCGCGATCCATTCGGCAAGCTGTTCGACCGCCGCCGGATCGGGATGCGCGGCGCCCGGCACCGGCCGCGGCACGATCGCGGGCGCCTCGGCGAGCGAGGCCGACAGCGGCTCGCGCGGCAGCACCAGATACACCGGCCCGCGCGGCGTGGTCATCGCGACCTCATGCGCGCGCGCCACCACGTCGGCGACCTGCCCCGGCACGCGCAGCTCGTAATCCCACTTCACGATCTCGCGCACCATGCCGGCCTGGTCGAACATCTCCTGACCCCAGTGGATCTGGCGCGAGCGCGAGCCGAAGCTTCCCTTCTCGGTGATAGGCGTGCGCCCGGCCGCGAGGATCAGCGGCACGCGGTCGCGCGAGAGGTTGATCAGGTTGTTGATCGTGTTGCCGGTGCCGACATTCACATGCACCATCACGGCCTGCGGCCGCCCGGTCTGTGTGTAGGCGCCGTGCGCCATCGCGACCGCGAGGTTCTCGTGCGGGATCAGCACGGGGCGCGGGAGCTTGGTATTGCTGTGGCGCGCGCGCGAAAAAGCTTCGACGATCGGCGGAAAATCCGTGCCCGGATTGGCGAAGAAGAAATCGACGCCGTGCTCGGCGAGCGCCTGGAGAAAAACCTCTCCGGCGATCGGCTTGCGTTCGCTGCCTTGCACGTTTGTCCCTGTCGTTCGTTATAGTGCTGTCCTACCGGACGGCGGGCGACCTTACAACATTCCGCCGCGCGGCGGGCCATGCAAGTGGAGCAGCCATGATTTCGCCGGAACCGATCTTTTCCATTCGTTGCGAACTGGCGAACATTCTCGATCTCGGCCCCGCGCCGTTCGGTCATCGCCGCGTGGTGAACATTCTGGGCGGGCCCGTCACCGGCGCGCGGCTCACTGGCCGCGTGCTGCCAGGCGGCGCGGACTGGCAGATCGTGGCGGCCGACGGTTCGATCGATCTCCATGCGCGCTATACGCTCGAAAGCGATACCGGCGCGCTGGTGCAGGTCGACTCGAAGGGCATGCGCCGCGCCCCGCCCGATGTGCTGGCGCGGCTCGGGCGTGGCGAGGATGTCGATCCCTCGCTGTATTATTTCCGCACCGTGATGCGGTTCGAGACCGCACATCCGTCGACCGACTGGCTCAATCGCATTCTCGGGTTGGCGCGCGGCGCACGGGAAAAGAATGCTGTGCGGCTCGACGTGTATGAGGTGTTGTGAGTGCCGCGAGCGCGGAGCAAGCATTTGCGCCCTCTCCCCTTGAGGGAGAGGGCTACGCTGATATTTTCAACGCGCTCGAGTGGGTGAGGGGTACCCCTCACCCATCTGAGTTCGCTAACGGCCTGCGACGCCCTCTCCCTCAAGGGGAGGAGGCGGCAAGCCACACATTGTTAAAAAGCGCAGCTTTACAATGACGTAAGGCGCATCGTCAAAGGCGAGGGCGTTTCAGACTGCATATAGGTAGCACGCCTTCGTATGACCAATTCGAATCTGAGGGTCGGGAGTTCGAATCTCTCCGGGCGCGCCACATAAAACCAATGACATCATTTGACAATCTGCAAGCTGTCAGAAGCGTTGCACGCGTCGCGAATAACAGAATCTTGGGGGGCGCATGCGACCGTACCGTGGCTGTCCAGTGCCGAGCGGCTCATAACCGCTTGGTTGGAGGTTCGAGTCCTCCCGGGCCCACCACGCGTTCTGTCGCAACCGGAGATTTCCCGGAAGGCCGGTGGAATACGCCGTTAGTGGCGGAATCGTGGGCGGTCCGTTCGTCTCCGCCAATGGCAGCTGAGATACCCGCCGCGAATTCTCCGGTTTGTCTCTGGCCTTGAAATCCCGTTTCCCCGAGATGCGGCGCGGCCGCTGGCAGAGACTTGGTTCGATCGAGACTTACTGCTCGGACAGCCCGAGCACCGTTTGCTGGCGAGACCATTCGGACCGCAAGTCGGTGAGGCGAGAGATGCCCATGCCGTGCGGCAGCCTGCTCACGATTGCCTTTACGGGGTTGGGCGCGAGGGAACGCAAGCGAGATGGTCATGTTGCCCTTCCGAATGCTGCACTCTTCTCCCTTGCGATTGCCTGTGTTGTTGCAGCAGCATCCGACATGAGTGCGTCGAGCCAAAGGCGCCCGCGCGGACCTCGCTCCCATTGTGCGCGAGTTAAAGGAAAGCGGCGTTACGAGCCTGTCTGGCAGGGCTTCATTCGCCGCTCGGGTGACGCCGGGCACCTCGGGGTTCCTGAGTCGACATTCTCAGGCTAGTTAGTCGACGCTTCTACGCGAATCGTTCGGCGAACGGGCAAGGATCAAGGTCCGTGGCACCACAGAAGCTGACTGACCGCTTTCTGCTTTTGGATGAGAAACGCCAAGGCGGGATGGGTGTCGTCCAAAAAGCAGTCGATCTTCAATCTGGCTCCTTCGCTGCAGTGAAGCGCGTAAGGAGTACAGGTGATTCTGATCGGGCCAAGACATCGTTCCAGCGCGAAGTTGACGCGATCAGCGCGCTCGATCATCCGAACATTGTTAAGTTTCTGCAGGTCGATCAGGACGCGGAAGGACAATGGTTCTTTGCGATGGAGTGGATTGAGCGAAACCTAGAACGTGTCGTACTCGACATCGGCGCCTTCACTTGGAACCGCTTTGTTTCTGAGGTCGGGATGCCGCTGCTGGACGCATTGGAATACGCTCAGTCGCGCAAGATAGTTCATCGGGACTTGAACCCCCGCAACATACTGATCACCGACAACGGCGTGCCGAAGATCGCCGACTATGGCATCTCCAAAATCTTGAACGATCTAGATGGCTGGACACCCGTCCAAGGCAACACATTCATCAATGCACGAACTCCAGGATTCTGCCCAAAGGAGGCGGACGACCGAGTTTTCACGCGAACGCGCGATTGCTATTCGATTGCTGCAGTCGCGGTGTTCTGCCTTGTTGGTCGGAAGATGTCGAACGACAACGACCTCGAAATCGCCCTGCAAGAGGCTCCATTCCCGGCGGTCATTCGCCCAATTGTCGAACAAGCACTCGCAGAAGATCCTCGGCGGCGACCATTCGATGCCGCCATCATGCGGCAGGAGGTCGTGAGGCTGGAAGCCGCACGCGCTAGGTCGGCTGCCGGTGCGATGAGATGCCACTTGAGTCTCTCACACGGCATTCAGGGCCATCTGTCTCGCGTCTTGGACCTGCCGAGCCGGGACCACGTGGAGCAGTTTGTCGTCGATGAACTCACGGAAGCTTGCGGAATCTCCGTGATCGAAGGCGCGTTAGGCACTCCTCCGCGCATTGATCTCATCGGTGCCGCGTGGCGATTCCGAACCGTACTCGCTGGAAGAAACAACGACTGTCTAGAGATCGTAGACGCACGCGACATTGACGCCGCACTCGCGGGGCGCCAGCGGGAATCGAGCTATCGCGAGACCATCGCATTCTTGTTCGAGCGTCCGTTGGATTCAGCCGCTGCGGGAGACGCAATACAGGATTTGATAAGGCAGGCGTTGTTGTTCCAAGCACGGCGCGCCGTCGAACTGCGCGCTCTGAGTTCCGAACGCGTGCTTCGAGCTTGGAAAGGATATCTACGAGACCGATTGAGGCTCGAAACGACTCGCGAAAACGCTATCCATTTCACCGATCGAAGAATTCGCCAGAACGAAGTCGTGTTCACCGCCGACTCGGCAATCTCTGCTGACGCCATCGGGCAAGAACGTCTGGTACGCGTCGGGGGCCTACACATCTTTGGCAGGATCACCCGTGTCGTACTCGACAATGTTACGTTCGAGGTCGATCGAGGAGACCCAGAAATACTTCCCCGCAGAGGTGAACTGCTGCTCAATACGGTCGCGGCTGAACGTGCCGTGGCCTACCAAAGCAATGCACTAGACGCTGTGATGTACGATCGAGCCGTGAACCCGCGCCTCAAGGCAATCTTACTCGAGCCAGCGTCAGCACAACCGCCAGAGACGTTAGACTCCTCTGCGATTGAGAACTCGACCTTGCGTGGCGAGAAGCTTGCAGTGTTGCACCGAGCACTCGGCACGACCGAAATGCTTGCGGTCGAAGGACCGCCGGGTACGGGCAAAACTGACCTCATCTCGGAAATCGCTGTTTCATGGTTGGCTCGCCGCCCAAGCGACAGAATCTTATTGTCGTCGCAAACGCACACTGCGTTAGACGAGGCAATCCAGCGCATTGGCTCGGTAAAGACCGGCGGTGGTGCAGGAGTGATCCGCATCGGCCGGTCTGACGACCCTCGGATTGCCGCCCACTCGAAACCGCTCATGTTAGAGCACAAAGTTGAACTCTGGGCGGAGCAGGTCCGAAAAAGAGCCGAAGAGAATATGTCCGCGTGGGCGGGACAGCGGGGCGTCAACAGACAGCAAGTCGCTCTGGGCATGAAGGTGGAGCGCGTCGCTCAGATTCTGCGACAGATTGCAGACATCGAGCAACGGATTGCCAAGGCCGATGCCGAGGTCGCCAACGCAGAGGAGCGCCTTGAGGAAGGTGTGTCTACTCCGGATGAGGGAGAGGAGTTAGAGATTGAAACTGTTGAGAGCGGGACAGAGATAACGCTTTTCAAGGACGCGCTGCGACAATTGCGGCAGCGGGAAAAAGACGTACGCACCGATCTCGCGGCAGGTCCAGATTTGGGGCCGGAACTGGCGCGAATACAGAGCATTGAGGAACTTGAGGAGTGGCGCGCGGTATACCTCGACGACAGCGAAGCAGTCCGCAACTGCTATCAGCGCTTGGCGCTCTTGGAAGATTGGCTCCTCCGTGTGGGACGGACGGGAGATTTCAACGCCGCGGTTCTGAACGACGCTAGCATCATTGCCGGAACGTGTGTCGGAGTTGCCGGCGTTCGCGGCATCGACGACGTTCAATACGACCTGTGCATCGTCGACGAAGCGTCAAAGGCGACCGCAACTGAAATCCTCATTCCCATGTCGCGTAGCCGACGCTGGATCATCGTAGGCGACCCCAAGCAGTTACCGCCCTTCTTCGAGGAGTTCGGCTCTGACCTGCTCAAGGAATTTGACGAGAAGGATGAATTACGTCCGACGGTTCTTGACCGCATGGTGGACCCGAAGTTCGGGCTTCCGGCTGCATGCCGCGTTCGCCTGAAGTCACAGCATCGTATGATTGAGCCGATCGGTCGGTTGGTGAGTGAATGCTTCTATGATGGCGAACTCGAAAGCCCGATCGCATCTCACGGGTTGACGCTTACGCCCGATTTGCCTGCCCCGATAACGTGGTTCACCTCGGCTCGAGAGCGGCGCCGTAATGAAAAAGTGGTAGGGCACGCCATCGAAAACGCCCTTGAAGTTGAGTGGATAAGGGAAGTCTTGAATCGCGTCGAGAAAGCCGCGGTCCGTCAAGGAAAAGATATCTCAGTAGCGATCATCTCGGGTTACATTGCGCAGGTGCGCGAGCTTGACAAGATGTCGCGTCGCAATGCGTCGGATTGGCCATCACTGAAGATCGCCTGTAATAGCGTTGATGCGTTTCAAGGCCGTCAGGCTGATGTCTGCATTTACTCGGTCGTCAGATCGAACCCACATCGCCGACTAGGATTCCTCAGGGAACCACCGCGCCTCAACGTTGCCTTGTCGCGCGCAAGATCCGGGCTGATCCTTGTCGGCGACCACTATTTTTGCCGAACCGCACGCGGTGAGAACCCGTTCAGACCGGTGGTCGATTGGATAGAAAAGCATCACGACGTTTGCCACCTCGGTGCTCTGTCATGATGGCCGAAGCCGCTATTGCGCGACTGCACGACGTACGTGAAGGGTTCGACGTGGTCGACTTCGCCCATGTTGGTTTGCCAATCTTCCGCCTCACCGTCGAAGCCGTGACGCTGAGTCGTCAGGAGCTTCCGACGACCCAAGAGTTTGTTCTCCGCGCAATCAAAATCGGAGAAGATCAGGCGGATGGAATTGCTGCTCTACTCGGCCTTTCAGTCCGTGATGTCGCGGATGCGCTGCACACTCTTCGTTACGACCGCGCTGTCGAGATTGTGCTTGCGGCATCGACAATGGAGGAGGCCGGGAGCTACCGGCTCACCGAACTGGGACGTGAAACGCTAGAAAATGGGACACAGACACCGCGAGATGAAATCATAGTCGCCGACTACGACGGCATTCGACGCCGTGTCATCAAGCTGTCGACAGAAAACCTTCTTCGTCCAAAGGAGTTGAGTGAGAAAGGTGCGATTCAGATTCGCCCGTACCCCCTCGAACCTCCGGAGGCGCGCGAGCTTCAGGCTACGGAAGTCGGAAAGGCTGCGCGGCGCAAGTCGGGCAAAGACCTGACCAGAGGCGTACTAGCCATCCGCAAGATCGTGAGACGTGAGAATCTCTTTCGACCCGCCTTGGCGCTCTTGTTTCAAGGGCGTGGCACAGGAGAAATGCGGATCGGTTTCGTGATAGGCGACCAAAATGCCGAGGACTACGAGATTGAGTTCGCGCGCCATGGCGGCACCAAACGCCCCGGCGTCATCCGCGCGCGCGAAGGCGAGAATACGCTAGCGGCCCTGCGGAATTTCCTCGGTCCTGATCTAGTTAAGCACGTTGCAGAACTGTCGAGAGCCAGCGCCCTTCGCCTCCGGGAAACCGAAGCGAGGCGAGAGCGAGTTCAAATTGTCGCTCGTCTCGAACGCAAGCGGCGTAAGCCAAAATTGGAAGTCGATGACGAGTCGCTTCCGACGGTCGAAGAGCGTGTTCAGCGAGCCAGCGCAGAACTGCGTTCCCTGAGACTACGTCCGCTAGCACCTTACGAGCAATGGGAACTGTTCGATGAGGCGATCGAAAGTGCAAAACGTCGTCTTGTGATAACCTCGGCGGACGTTGATGGAGATGTATTTCACAGCCGTCTGCTTCGAAAGCTTGATGCACTACTCGACGATGGCGTCGAAGTAAGGATCGAAACGTCGCGGGCGCTCACCACGGACCCGCGCGGTGCAGTAGGCTCCTTTGAACCCGCCATTGAGCTATTTCTACGTAACCAGACCAAGAAAGGTCTTACGGTCAAGGACCGGCCAACGCCTGACGATAGCCTGTTCTTTTTGATCAAGGATGATGATCTTGCCGTCATTTCGAGTCGGCCGTTCTTATGCGGTCGGGGACGGAAACCGAGCCTCATGCCGGTTGTAGGCGTGGTTGCGACAGACAAGGAATTCGTTGGTGAAATCGCCAGACTATCAGGACTTGAGGCAACCACCACGAAGCCGCGTCGGCGATGAGCCATCAGTGTCCACATGTGAGACGATATCGCTTCGCGAGTAAGAACGAGCGCCCTAACCCTGCCTTGAATGTTTTTGCCTGAGCGCTATTTGTTCTCCTGGCGGCCAAGTGGATGGTGCCGATCGGGAGACAGAAGCACATGCGTCGAGAGGCAGAAATTGACGCCGCCGCGGGCGGACTCGGGACTCAGCACTCCTGTTTGAAACAGATGCCGACAGCTCACCACCGGTCCCCGCACTCCCACAAGGCGCCCAAGGCGGAGAAGCTAGGGCTGAAATGGACAATGGCCCCGACGCCGAACGACGCCTGATCAGCCGCGGAATCAATATGGTGGTCGGAATAAAGACATGGGGTGAGTTCATCGAAGAGAATCGAGCGCGACTTCAATTCTTTCAGGAACACCTACAGCATTCGGCTGACGAGAGCGCAGCAATTCGGCACCTTCAGGAGCGGCACAGCAAGTTCTTGGAGGGCGTTATCATGGACGATGACTCTGAGCCAACAGACGATAACGGCAAAGTGCCGGAAGCATTAGATGCTCGGTAACGGCAGTTCCCTGAAAGCCTTCATCTACGGAGCATCCGAATATGGTCGGCGTCAAACTGCGCTAAGCTCACCGCTGACAAGCCCTCGCTATACGCGATATCGATCCCGTGCCCAGCGCCAAGCGCATCATAAAAGCCACGTGAAAACTCCACGGCGGCTTGATCGTCAATCGCTTGATCCATTCCAATCGTGCGAGCCGAGATCGGTACTGTAAGTGCCTTGACCGATTCACAGGCATTGAGAACCACGCACTTCACCGAAGGGTATCGCTGAACAAGGTCTGCGATAGCTGTAGTTTGCACCTCGACCGGCTCATTCGCTTCGTTAGCAAATATCAATACTTCGGCGTTGGCGTGCCCGGAGAAGTGAATAATGTCGTACTGTTGCTCAAGGAGGGCGCGGCGAAGGTCGCTGGTTGTGGCAGCGGGAAGATCATGAATGATAATTTTCGTTCCGTGCTGCGAACGTTTCAATGCATCTTTGATGGCCCGCTGCTCCTTTTGCAATTCTAGCCGATCTGTCGTTCCTTCGGGGTCGCACAGAACGAACAGGACTCGAACGGTGTCAAGAATAGAACCGAGATCACCGGTCATGCCGGGTGAAGATCGAATTTCACTTCTATTTTCTTCATCCAAATCCTTCCACACCGTTCGCAACTGATCGAGCAAAGTAGCTACTTCCAATGGCTCACGTTTGGACCCGGCTTCCTTTTCGGCGTCACCTCGCTTCAGTGCCTCTGCCCGTAGCGTGCCCGCCATCTGCGGGTTGGTTCCTTCAATTGCGGCTGCCAGTTTGATGCAGAAATTCACGAGTGCTTGGTGGGCGTCGCCTCGATCAAAAGGCAAGTTTGCGACAAGCCCGGGATAGCCCCCCATGCGCTCTAAAGCACGCTCGGCTGCATGCTTTCCGTCCTCTGAGAATCTTGTCAAATCCATCGCGAATGGCTGTTCGCTTTCTTGGATTGTCAGCTCTTTTGCCATTCTCCCAATGGTAGCCTGCGGGATTGCAGGGCAGACACAAACTCGGGAACCGCACTGGGTGCACAGTCCCGGGTATCGGGTGAGAAACTCCTTTTCAAAAGAAAACTCCCTGCCGTCCTGCGCCTCGCGGATCGAATACTCGTTCGCAAGTCCCATGATGTATGAGAAAGTGTCTGCAGCTTCTCCAAGAAAGTACTGAGGGTGCGCGTCAAACACTCGGACCGCCTCTGCCAACTCG
>Ga0190272_10001156_pt1 | contig 12742 bp, 13 predicted proteins | sample Popmic504T_FD_133746 | JGI IMG/M metagenome (GOLD analysis project Ga0190272, IMG submission 133746) | Populus adjacent soil microbial communities from riparian zone of Shoshone River, Wyoming, USA - 504 T | ecosystem: Environmental > Terrestrial > Soil > Riparian zone | place: USA: Wyoming...
CGCTTCGCCGTCGCTCTTACGAGCGCCGCCGCATGACTCGGGGCCGTCATGGTTGGCTAGACCTTTAACGTTTGAAACTTTCATTCAACACAACCTGCCGGTTTAGCCCGGCGCAACAGGAGATACAACCATGGTCCTTCAAAAGACAATGTTGCTTGCAGCGTTACTCATGATGCTTTGCGTTTCATCAACGCAGGTTTTAGCACAAGCGTCGGCAACGCCTCCGTCCAAGCGGAATAAGATAGTCTTTGACGGTGACATGGCCGCACTGTTGGCTCAACTTGCACAAAAATATCAAGTGAACATAAGTCTGGAAACAGATCCGGCAAAGGCCAAAGCCAACGTCAAAATAGATTTCTGGTTTGATACTCTGGATGACCTCCTTGATGGCATCATCCTGGCCGCTCCCGCTTACCGTTGGCGAAACCAGGACGGCTTCATTGACGTCTATCAACATGAAGCAGGCAGTGTTTTATTGGAAACCGTAGTCAGTGATCTTCAGGTGGACAACAATGGATGGTTAGCCGCAAGCCAGGTCCTGACCAGCTCACCGGAAGTAGCGAATCAAATGAAGACCCTTGGCATGGTTCGCCGTGATTTCGAAAGACAGAGACCGCCTGTGACCCTGTTTTCATTGAAGCTGAACAATGTAACGCTGCGTCGCGCCCTGCATGAGATAACAATGAAGAGTAATAACAGGTTCTGGATGTTTGAGAGACACGGTAGAGACGGACAATTCTTCTCAATAATCAATGCCCCCTTTTGACGAGGGCACAAACCAACAAGCTTGCAGGGTTAACGTCTTAATTGTTTCTAAACCCCACGTCAGTTGGATTTGCTTTAGCCCGCGGAGCGCGGCGATGGCGTCGAGCCTGGGGTGGAGCGGAGCGGAACCCCAGGAACCGCAATAACAGATCACAGCCCGCGAGTGGGCGACAGATAACTCATCATCAGTGACCATGCGGCTGCGTGTGACAGTTTTCGCGGGGAGATTCAATTGGTATGGTCTGCTCGAGAAGACATAGTCGATTTCCTGTACCAGCTACAGAAGTTCGAAGAAACGCGAAAAGGGTCAGTCAATCTTTTAAATATGAGTTCTCAGAGCCAATACAACCCTCTCCGCTTTGAGATATTTTCTCTCGATGAAACCGGCCATCTTGCGGTCAACGCTGAACTGACTAAGGTCACATATGTCGGCGGGCCCACTCCTCTGAGCGTTATGATCGCCTTTCCTTTGGATGGCGGGGAATTGAGGTCCGTGGAGCTGGAATTCCGCAAGTTGTTTCGATAATTACGGCGCGCCTCCGACATGCGCTTGCAACTTACCCGTGATAGCCTGCTTCTTAAGTAGTTCCTGCCGCCGAGGCTTGATGGCGCATCGCAGCTCAAGGCCGGCGTTCGGCAGTTAATCAAAATGGAATTCTTAGAACTAAACACGCCGAGCATCAGCAAGTTCAAAATGAGATTTCTTCTCGCCATTTGTTTACTTTTGATTTCCACACCCTCAATCGCGAGCGCACAGCGGCGCGCATCGCTCACCCGAGCAGAAACCAGAGAGGCCGAACGCCACCTCTCGGAACTGGGTTACTGGACCGGCGCCATTGACGGACGATTTGATCCGGCGACGCGATCGGCACTCATCGCGTTCCAGAAGTGGCAGGGCCGACCTGTTACGGGCCAGCTAACGCTCGAGGAACTCGAGGTCATTCGCAACAGCGCCTTGCCTAAGGCGAGAGAGCTTGGGTACGCCCATGTAGAAGTGGATCTGGATCGTCAGGTGCTCTTGCTGGTCAACGATGAAGGTATGGTCAGGGTTTTACCTGTCTCCACGGGCAACGGCAAACCGTTCCTTGACGAAGGCCAGACAAGCGTAGCCTACACACCCCGCGGCCGGTTTATTGTTTACGATAAAACGATAGGTTGGGAGAAGGGTTACCTTGGATCGATGTATTACTCAAATTACATCAGCGGCGGGGTGGCGATTCACGGAAGTCCTAATGTTCCAATCCAACCGGCGAGTCATGGTTGCATTCGGATACCAATGTTTGCCGCACGCGAAGTGAGCAAGCTGTTAAGCTTAGGAACAATCGTTCTGGTTTACGATAAGGTCTCTTTCGTCTCGGCAAAGTCCTGGGTTGAAAACCCGAAACTCAAACAGGCGGCCAGTCTAGCCGCCGGTATTGATTAATTCGTTTCGAAGCAACATCATCCGGTCTCTCAAGTTCTTACCTTGACCTTGAATGCTCAGCGCACCGCAGATGAAGCAGTGTTAGGCCATCATCAACTCGCAGATGATGTTCGTGCGGAGAAATCTCAAGTGCTTTCTCCTTAATTTCCTCAACCCGAAAAGGAGGTTCGATATGGCAAAGGGTTTTCAAGCCATTAAGTTCGTAATGCTGGATTTTGACGAACTCTGGGAAAGGACCATGTTAGTCACCGGCTACGCCAACATCCGGTACACAGCAATCAAGAAGGGGGCTAAGCTCGCCGTCGTATTTGAAGGTGCGACGGGGACTATGAGCACCTACCGTTATCAGCTTTTACCCGGCGAGGAGGTGCTTGTCGTCGATCAGGTGGTCCACATCCCAGCACACTGCCTGAAGAAAGAGCCTGGTAACACCATCACGTGCGGGTGATCTGGGCAGAAGGGTAAGACGGAGCACTCGGTCGAAGTCAGAACCGGGCCGCCTGGAAACGCACCGGAGGCGGCCCTCTTCTGTGAGATCGTCCCGTCAACCTTAATCTTAAGAAATCCGGCCGTACGATTCAGTAAAATAGGCGCACTAAACTCTGAACTTAAGTATTTCGGTTTTCGTCATCCTTCAGTAGATTAGCAACGATGGAATTTGTTGAGGTTTCTCAATGTATTGTCCGAAATGTAGTCAGGAACAGATTTCCGATGAGATGCGCTTCTGTTCACGCTGCGGTTTTTCACTCATCGCTGTGATGGAGTTGGTCGCCGCGAGCCATGCACTCGTGACGCGTGAAGCGGAATCGCAGGCAGGGCAAGTATCTCCGGGTCAGAGGAATGTACGCAGAGGGGCCTCGATGATGCTGGCGAGCCTGGCTCTGACGCTTTTTGTAGGTTTGCTTTCAGCCATAGATGACGGTTTCGCTGTTCTTCTGCTTGTGCCGCTCCTCGGCTTTATCATCGGCTTTGCGCGCGTGCTTTATGGCGTCTTCATCGCAGACAAGAGGGCAGCGCGGAAGAAAGCCGCTGCCTCACAACCGCATCTCGCCACATCAAATTCCTGGACAACTGGGCGCCGCGCCGCGCACTCCTGAACTGTACCCGTCAAGGATGGCGCCCATCGCAAGTTTCACTGCTAGAAGGCCTGAGACCGCGGAGATGGTTCGGCCACCGAGCGTCACAGAGAACACTACGAGATTGCTCGAAGAAGACGCTGACGCACGCCGCGGGTAAGTGAGCAGTCTCATTCTGCGGCGCTGCCTGGCGTTGAGGCATCTTCGCATATGACAAAACAGCAAGTTCGACCAATTTACTGCTGAAGAGCGACTACGCTCTTCGACATTCAGCCACGTCACCCACGCGCACTTAAAGGTATGAATCCAAGGTGCACGACTTCCTCGCCGGTTTGCCACTGTACCTTGGCAGCGTTCCGCCGGGCACCACCAAAAGAATTTGGCGATCTATTCTGGCCGGACAGGCCCCAAGATTGGCCCATAAAGCTTGGTCACATACAAGAACTGCAGAGTAGACTGAGCTGATTCGGACGGCGGAAACCGGCGAAGTTAGCGGTACTGGTTGAATCGTTATCAGGATGACTGTTAACAGAATCAGCGGAGGGAAATCGTGATGCTAGCAGATGCAGAGTCGGCGTTGATTGCGGCTGAAGCAGCTCGGAGAACAGCGCAGTTCGCCTTAATCGGAACAGTTATCACCGCTCTTATCGCAATTATTAATGTGGTGATAACGCAACGAAGCACCAAAAAAACTCAGCGTGAAGTTAAGGAACTTGAGCTCCAGAACAGCACAGAGATGGCCGAGCTTGACGCTGCTCTGGGCAAGCGCAAATCCGAGGAAGATGCCAGACGTGATTATGATTATGAGGCCCGCAAGCGCCTCTATCAGGAATGCGAACCGCTCATCTTTCAGTTCGTGGAGTTGTCTGAGAACGCCCTCCATCGGATCTATAGTCTTGCGCGAAGCACCAGGCAGGGGAAATTACCAGACTGGTTGGAAAACGACGGATACTATATCGCTTCGACGATGTACCATTTGCTGGCTCCGGTAGTGGTTTACAAATTAATCCAACGCCGTCTCACAATTGTGGATCTAACGCTGGACAACAATATCGACAAACATTATCAGCTGGCGAAACACCTCGCCTGGTCGTTTACGGCAGATTTCGATTTTGCCTGGGGATTAAAGATATTTCCCTTGCCGTATGATCCTAATCACCCGGACTGGAAAACCTTTCGTACAGCTGCGCCCGCAACCTACTGGCGTCAAGGGTTACCTATCGGCCGGTTCGACAACGCTGTGGAAGCGTTGATCGTGCGCGATCCCGAACCGGATGGTCTCCAGCGTGTCATGAGCTTTGGCGAGTTTGAAACAGGGCTGCACACTCACGATTCAACGGTGAATCAGACGTTCTCCTTTGTGCGCGACATGCTGACCGGCTTTCACCCAGAGACGAGGCCTACGCTCTGGCGGATGTTAATCACCCAAGCCCACATTCATGATGCTATCGGTCGCTTTCATAAGACGAACACAGCCGGCAAGAAGTTAGTTGTCGTTCCGATTCGAAAAGAGGATCGTAAACCGTTCTATTGGCGAAGGGATCCCAATGACGTCGAACAGCAGCAGCTTGATGAACCTTTTATCGTCGCTGAAGCTTATTTACAGAGGTGGGTAGGGAACCTGTTTCGAAACTAAAAGTAATCGGACGGCACAGCGACGCTCGACCTCAGCTTTCTTCCGTGGGTTATTAAAGTCTAGTCCAATATCCAATATCCAATGTCCAAAGTCTAATGTCAGGGCGGGTGGTTCAGAGTTCAAGCTTTAGCTTGCGTCGTCCTGCCGAAAGACCAACCTGAAGGCAACTCAACGATGACTCTTTCAGCTAAGCAAGTGGCTCAATCAACCCGGCGGCGCGAGCGGCTTGTTGAAATGTGCCGCAGCCTTCCTGAAGTCAATTATGAAATTGTTGGCGACGCGCATATCGCCTTTCGCATTCGCAAGAAGATATTCGGCTACTACCTTTTTGATCATCATGGCGACGGGATAATTGCGTTCTGCTGCAAGTCGAGCCTCAGCGAACAGCGTCGATTTATCAGAGACGATTCGGAAAGTTTCTTTGTGCCGGCTTATCTTGGTGCGCGAGGCTGGATCGCGATTCGGCTTGATCTCGAGGCTGTTGATTGGGACACTGTGCGCGAACTTGCACGACAAGCTTTTCAGTCAATCGCGCCGCGAAAGTTAGCGGTGCTCGTTGAATAGTTAACAGTTGTTCTCAACGTCGTTAGTTAACAGCAGGGCGAAGACGGACCCGGAAACGCAACGATGAATGATGCACTATGAATAATGAATGATAGGCTCATTCCTCATCCTTCATAATTCACCCTTGATGTCAGCCGAGCCCAATCAAGCGGACGTTGAGTACAACCCTCCTGGTGTTCGATCCTTGAATTAACGCGACTAGTCTCAGCTTACGCAGGATTTTAATGAAGAGAAGGGTAATAGGACGCTCGTTTAAGCACTCCTGGGAATACGAGTACTCATGGGACGAGGGCTGTTACTTCAACATTACTGCTACGCTTGAACTATGCTATGAACCCGCAATCGGCAAATACGTTGTATCTGAGCGAGGTGCGGACTCTAGCGTGGGACGGCATTGGAACCCGCATAGGAGACCAGACGCGAAGTTCTCCAGCTACCAAGAGGCCCTGCATCGGTATTTGGAGTTGGCGAATTACTACGCTCCATCTGATTTGAGAGAGCGAATTCGGATCGACGTCGAAGAGGAGCTTGAAAAATGGAGACAGAATGATTCAAGTTGTTGACATCCTTTCATCCGTAGGGGTTGCTGCAGCGGTCTCAGCCGTTCTGACGTATCTATTCAAGCCGCTCATTGAGGCCAGGCTTCAGCGGAGTCTCAGCGCTAAGGTCGAGTCTCTACGTGCGGCATACGTCTCGGAGCACGAGTATTTGAAGGAGTTGATCAAGCGCAATGCTAATCTTTATCCGAATCTGATCGAGTCCGTTTATCGCTCGCGAAACATTGCCCGTGAACTTCAGGCTCGCGCGCCTGCATATAATCCTGTGTTAAGAGAGGAACTCGGGACGCATGCGCTCGCACTGGTAGAAGGACTCTATCGGGCTCGACTGTTTCTTGCGCCTGAAGTATTCAACCCGTTACACCAATTCAAGAAAACCCTTGAAACGTTCGTATTTGATTACGACCTTGCGACCGGTCCAAGTCCGAGCGAAGGCGTGCTTCGTGCGTTGCGTGACTCCCAAAGGCAACTTGATGAGCTTTATCAGGAGGCTGTCTCGAGTGCGCAAGCAGCCCTCAGAATTGGTTCATCGCTGCCCAGCTCTGGAGTAATGAAGCACCCTGGTTTCTGACCGCGGCGGCGCGCGGTTATACACTGGACATGCGGGATGACGGACAAGTTACCAACGCGCTTCTTAGTTATTTGGCGTATCACCTCGTTGGACCGAGGCTAACAAAGCAACGATAGAACGATGAGCGAGTCCGCCTTCATCATGCATCCTTGCTTTTCTATTGTACTCGTCGGTATAGCTGACCGGGCATAGGAGGGCGCTTATGAAACCCAAAGAACTCACCATACGCGGCTTGGTCCTGGGCGCGCTGATCACGACGGTCTTCACGGCAGCCAACGTCTACCTCGGCCTGAAGGTCGGGCTCACTTTCGCTTCGTCGATTCCGGCGGCGGTGATCTCGATGGCCATCCTCAGCTTCGTGAAGGACTCGTCGATTCTCGAAAACAACATCGTCCAGACAGTAGCGTCCGCGGCCGGCACACTCTCAGCGATCATCTTTGTGCTGCCCGGACTGGTGATCGTCGGCTGGTGGACGGGATTTCCTTTCTGGCAATCGTTTCTCATCTGCCTCAGCGGTGGCGTACTCGGTGTGTTATTCACCATCCCGCTCCGGCGCTCGCTGGTGACGAACTCCGACCTGCCCTACCCGGAAGGCGTGGCGGCGGCAGAAGTATTGAAAGTCGGCTCCGGCAGGCGGGGCGAGACGAAAGACGACACGGGCGAAGCGAAGGAAGGACTCATCGCAGTAATCCTCGGCTCCGTTGCGTCGGCGGGACTCGCCATCTTGACGGCGACACGGATCGCTTCCGGACAAATCACAGGTTTCTTTCGTATCGGCACGATGGCGTCGACAGGATATGATATGGCCTTCTCGTTGGCGCTTGTCGGTGCGGGTCATCTGGTGGGACTGTCGGTCGGGATGGCGATGTTGACGGGTCTCATCATCGCGTGGGCCATCGCCGTGCCAATCTTGACGTCAATGCTACCAGCCGCGCCCGACGCTTCACTCGCCGCGCACACGATCGCAATCTGGCGCACGCAGGTCCGGTTCATCGGCGCCGGCGCGATTGCAGTCGCCGCGATTTACACGCTGGCGAAGCTCGCGAAACCAGTTGTCGGCGGACTCGTGAGCACGCTCGCCAGTTCTCGCGCCGCGGGCGTGAGCGACGATAAAGATCGCGATCTCTCGCCGCAGTGGATACTGATACTAACGGCCGTATGCCTCCTAATCACCGCATGGTTGGCTTACACGTTCGCGCGATCGACGGTTCTTGCTCCCAGCGCCTTGAAGCTCACGCTAATCGCGGTGCCCTTCGTGCTGATCGTCGGCTTTCTCATTGCCGGAATCTGCGGCTATATGGCCGGACTGATCGGCGCTTCGAACAGCCCGATTTCCGGCGTGGGCATTCTGTCGATCGTAATATGCGCATCCGTACTCATCTTCGCTGTGTCGCCGACAACAGACACACGACCCGCGCTCGTCGCTTTCGCGCTCTTTGTAACGGCAATCATTTTTGCCTGCGCGACAATCTCTAACGATAACTTGCAAGACCTGAAGACCGGTCAGCTTGTCGGCGCCTCACCGATGCGACAGCAGATCGCGCTCATCGTCGGCGTGGCTGCCGGCGCTGCCGTGATCCCCTTCGTGCTGAATCTGCTAGCAACTGCATACGGGTTCGCCGGCGCTCCGAACATCAACGTGGTCGCGCCTAATCCGCTGCCGGCGCCCCAGGCAACGCTAATCTCCGCCCTGGCTCAGGGTGTGATCGGCGGTAACCTCGACTGGAAAATGATCGGAATCGGGGCGCTCGTCGGCGTCGGCCTCATCCTGTTGGACGCGATACTCGGCGCGATGAAGAAGATTCGCATACCGCCGCTCGCCGTCGGCATCGGCATCTATCTTCCGATGTCGGCGACCTTCGCTGTGGTCGTCGGCGCCGTGATTTCGCATTGGTACAACCGACGTGCTCGCTCGTCACGGAACCCAGAACGCGCTGAGCGGCTAGGCACCCTCGTAGCATCGGGCTTGATTGTCGGCGAGAGTCTTTGGGGCGTTATCAACGCCGGTCTCATCGTCAGCTTGTCCAACGACGCGCCGCTCGGCCTCGTACCCGATGACTTCGTGCTCGGGCCCTGGCTCGGACCGCTCCTGTTCGTGGGCGTGATCGTTTGGTTGTACTGGTGGATGTTGCGCCGGTCTGCAGCGGCGCGGTAGCTCAGTTCGACCTCCAATGGTTTTGCGCCAACGGCCATGCCTGGTGAACTGTATTCAGCTTGTTCGCTCAACAGCATCCGCGTTTGTTCCGTCCTGCGTTGGGCAAGCGCGTGCACTGAACTCGCTAATAGAATCGAAAGAAGCGGAAGGACGTCATGCCTGGAAAAGTCGTGCCGATGATCCACGTGCCCGATGTGCGCGCGACCGTCGCTTGGTACGAGTCCATCGGCTTCACGGTGACCGACACCTACGACGATGGAGGTGAGGGTCTTAGCTTTGCGATTCTAGCGTTCGGAAGCAGCGAGGTAATGTTCAATTCAGGCGGCCAACCAAGCAGCCAGAAGCGTCGCGAAGTCGATCTGTACATTTATGTAGACAACGTTGACGGTCTTTACGGGAATCTGAAGGATCGCGTCGAAATCGTAGAAAAGCCTCATGACACGTTCTACAGAATGCGCGAGTTTATTATCCGCGACCTCAACCGGTTTTGGATTACTTTCGCGCAATTCGCACCGACTCGATAGAAGCTGCTCAACCTCGTTGGAATGGAGCGCGAGGCCTGATCGAAGAGAGTTTCGGGAAACATTCTTCCCAACGGGCCGAACAAGAGGCCAAAGCGTTTTGCGAAGATACTCATGCAAGGAGAACCGACGTGAACAGATCCTCAACTAACCACCCTGAAAGGAGAGTAAGAACGTGCCTCAATCCACCCTCACATTTATCACAGAAAGCCTGCCCGAATTTCATGTTGGTGTGCCTGCGAATTTCCAGATCGAGGCGAGTGGCGGCACCCCGCCCTACAGCTTTGAGATTACAGAAGGAACGCTCCCCGAGAGCTTGAGCCTTAGCCAGGAGGGAGACATAACGGGAATCCCCAGAAGGGTAGACGATACGACTGTTTTTGTTAAGGTGAAAGACAGCGAGGGATCTTCTCTCACGCAGGCTTTCGTCGTGTGGTTAGAGACGCCTCGGGCCGATCAAATAACACTTGGGCTATCGAAGGGAGACAAGGGCGTCAACGTCGAGGAGCTGCAAAGCTTTTTGCGCCGGTTTGGCTATCTTGACCCGCCACCAGCCGGCGACCCTTACGCCTCAATTCGCTCTCCCGCTCCGAAGGCAACTCCCGGAATATTTGACGACGCCACTTTCATAGCAGTGTCCAACTATCAACTCTTCCACCGGCTGCCGGTTACCGGAAAGCTCGACGAGACCACCCTCGTGCAGATGAGCAAGCCTCGGTGCGGTGTTCCTGATAGGTTTGAAGGCCGCGGTTTCACCCTCAACGGTTTCACCTTTAGCCGTTCGTCTGATTTCACAACCAGATTCCTTACCTCGGGATACCGCTGGACAAAGACAAATCTAACCTATCGTTTTGCTAACTTCACTCTAGATCTTAAACCCGAGCAAGTTCGGGACGCGATTGTCACCGCGTTCAATTTTTGGAGCCAGGTCACACCCTTGACATTCACGGAAGTGTTGACCGCGACGCCTGACATTGAGATTCTTTTTGCTGCTGGCGATCATGGTGATGGCTATGAATTCGACGGTCCGGGGGGTAAGGTAGCTGCTCACGCTTTCTACCCGCCACCGGAACCTCGCCCTGGTGTGCCCCCGCATCCACTGCATGGGGACGCGCATTTTGATGAGGATGAGATCTGGTCGGTCGATTTCCCACTTCGAGGTTCTGACTTAGTAACCACCGCAGCCCATGAGTTTGGGCACGCACTTGGTTTGAACCACAGCGATGATCCGGGCGCACTAATGTGGCCTAGTGGCAGACCGCATCGTTTCCTTTCGCCGGACGACATTGCTGGTATCCAGGCGATCTACGGTCCTAAACCGGAACGGGGCAACCTATTACATCTGGTGGGAGTGACTTCGGATGGACACCTGTGGCACACAATCCGTTCCGCAACCAGTTGGACGCCATTCGGCGATGTCGAAAGTCACACCGGTGATCGCGGCCCCTTCTTTGAAGTTGATTGTGCGGAAGTGACTGGCGAATTGCACGTCTGTGGTATTACCGCTGACGGACCTGTTTGGCATACGATCCGCCGCGCCAATGGCTGGTTTCCCTTTGGTGATGTTGCTGGCCAAACAGGTGATCGCGGGTTCATGATTGACGTAGCTTGTGCTGGAGTTAATGGCGAATTGCACGTGTGCGCTGTTTCCAAGGACGGGCATCTGTGGCACACAATCCGTTCGGCAACCAGTTGGACGCCGTTCGGCGATGTCGAAGCGCAAACGGGTGATCGTGGTTTATTCATTAGGGTCGACTGTGCGGAGGTCAATGGCGAATTGCACGTCTGTGGCATTACCAATGACGGGCGCCTCTGGCATACGATCCGACGCGCAAATGACTGGTTTCCATTCGGCGATGTTGCTGGCCAGACAGGTGATCGCGGCAGGATGAACGACGTCGCCTGTGCGGGAGTCAACGGCGAATTACACTTGTGCGCGGTTTCCCGGGACGGCCATTTGTGGCACACGATCCGTTCCGCAACCAGTTGGACAGCGTTCGGCGATGTCGAAGGTCAAACGGGTGACCGAGGGACTTTCCTTCGCGTCTCGATTGGAGAATTAGCCGGAGAATTGCATGTGTCAGGAGTAACTGGCGATGGGAGGCTGTGGCATACGATCCGTTGGGCCAATGGTTGGCTCCCGTTTGGTGATGTCGAGGGACCAGCCGGCGATCGCGGAAGCTTCAGAGCCGTCAGCGTGGATGGACTGTTCATTGCGTAACAGCCGGGCCCTGTAGATCCTACCTTTGAAAGACAGTTGCCACGGTCTGCCGCCGTTGCGCGGCTCGCTGATGACAGCTCATCAAACGCGGGAGCGAACCGGAACCAGCCGGTCTCTCATCAAACAACTTGCCGGCAATAGAGGCCTGGCATAGAGATGGAGCAGTTTTCGCCCGACCGCTGAAGCGTCGGATGCTTGGTGGTTTGGGAGCATATGAATGTTACGCCCGCGCCGCTATCTGGAATTGAATACTAAAATGCAACGAGAGAATAAACTCGGCACGATGCTTTGTGCGGCGACACTAATCCTCTACCTCTTTCAGGCTGCGCTCGGCCAGCAGGCAGACAAGTCTGATGATGTGTTGAGAATCAACACAGAGCTCGTGCAGACCGGCGTCACCGTATTTGATAAACAGGGCCGCTTCGTTGATGGACTTAAGAAAGAGGACTTTGAACTGCGCGTGGATGGTCGTCCTGTTTCCATTTCATTTTTTGAAAACATCGTGGCTGGAAGCCAGAGAGACCGGACAGCACGACTCACTGGAAAAGAACCAACGGCTCTCAAAGATCTTGCGTCCGCACCGTCAACAAGGCAGCGCACAATCGTCTTCTTCCTTGACGATCGGCATCTGTCTCTTGACAGTGTGGGCCGCACACGCAAAACCATTCTTGATTTCATAAACAAACAGATGGGCCAGAACGATCTGGTGGCAATCGCTTCCGCCAGTGGTCGGATAGGTTTCCTTCAGCAGTTTACGGATAACAAGGAAGTGCTGCGGGCTGCGGTCGGGCGCATCGGTCATGTGCCGTATACAGTGTCGGACTATGGAGCCAATCCCGGCAGTCCGATGACTGAATACATGGCCCTCACAATAGAGCGTAAGGATGATTCCCGAGTCTTTGCGTTTTATGTTAACGACTGCATGAAGTGGGCGCCTGTGGGTGTAAGAAGGCAGGACCGCGCCGCTGCGCAGCGGCATTGCGAAGGACAGGTGATAAACCGCGCGCGGCAGATTCTCATCCAGGCCGGCACGGTCACTTCCAGCACATACTATTCGCTTGAAACCCTGCTTCGTTCCGCTCAGAAGATGCCGGGCAGCAAGCTGGCGTTTTTTATTTCAGACGGCTTCCTCGCCGATACCGGTCCGCGCAGCCCAATCGCAATCGACAGGTTGGCCCGTATCACGGATGAAGCGCGACGCGCCGGCGTAGTGATCTACACAATCGATGCGCGCGGTCTCGTTTCAGGCGCGC
>Ga0190272_10001157_pt1 | contig 12733 bp, 12 predicted proteins | sample Popmic504T_FD_133746 | JGI IMG/M metagenome (GOLD analysis project Ga0190272, IMG submission 133746) | Populus adjacent soil microbial communities from riparian zone of Shoshone River, Wyoming, USA - 504 T | ecosystem: Environmental > Terrestrial > Soil > Riparian zone | place: USA: Wyoming...
AAAGTGAAGAGTTGAGACTGTGTAATTTCTCGATCCTGATTCTCCTCAATACCGAATCGCGAAATCTTTGCAGCTCGGACGCCGACTTGCCGGTTTACGAATCCAGAATAGAAAAACGACCAGACAGGAAGATGGTTAAGGCTGGTAAAGGACGCCAGAAAAATCCTTGACTTTAATTGAAGGGGACGGAATAGTGTGCGGCCGTTTCCTATAAGCTGAATTCTCACTAGTCCCTGATTTTGCATCCGTCCAACAGGGCATTCCCTAATGCTGCTTCAAAGGCAATATGACTTGCCCGGTTGTGCAACGCACAGTATTGATTTGTTTTTGTTAGAAACGAATGAGCGAGGAAACTTCAAAGGATAGATCTCAAGATGGAGTCCAGCCGGCGCTGCGGAGTTCGGCGTTAATCCAACCACGCTCCGCGGTTGGTTTCACGCTCGACTCGAGTTTCCTCGACGCCCTCTGGGATCGGCTTCAAGAGGAAAGAAGGAAAAGTAATCAGCGAGATCGGCAGCGTCGTCCGGATTTCTGGGGCCGGCATGGCCTGGATGCACCATACGAAGCGTATGGATCGGACACATTGCCGGACCGGGCAAACCTCGAACTCTTAGTGGAGGCAGCATTCTGGGCGAGTCTTCAGCATGAAGAGGGTCGGCCGCTCAAATTCATGATCAACTATGGCCTATCTTCGGCTGGGACTGACCTGAAGTTTCGTATCGCGAAGCCATACACGGTGAGGTCGCTGGTGAAACTTGGAGCCGCAGTCGGAAATCAAATTCTTGGTATTGGTGTCACACAAGACAGCACAGGCGAACTCTGCATATATGGTATAGGAGGATACACCCCTCTAACCATTACTGTTCTTGACCCAGGGCAATTGATCGTCAAGTACGTGGCCGAAAATGTCGCTGCAATCACTGGCGATAATTCCCTTCTGATCCGTAGTCCACATTCAGCCGTCCTCTCCCCCTTCTGGAGGAAGTTCGCACTGAAGGACGAGACGGTTGAATTCTCAGCCTGGTCAGATCCAAGGGTTAAGGCCCTTCTCACCGTACTTAGAACTATGCAACGCTTTCATCATGGGGGGATGCTGGTCGTCGTGCGTGATTGTGAAGGTTGGCGCGACTCATTGGGAGGTTCAATACCCTACGAGGCGGAGCAGCCATCGACAGCTCTCAGTGATCTTATCGCGAGGGTGAATGACTTGCACGCCAACGGCATACTGCAATCCGAAGAACTTGGTTTTACTGAGAGCTATCTCGATACGCTAGCTGAAGCGCTTGCGTCACTGACGTCGGTCGACGGCGCTGTGCTCGTCACCTACGACTTGAAAATCGTCGGTTTCGGAGCCAAATTCAAGGTGCCTCCGGCTGGCTCGGCGACCGAACAACTCAGCATATTGATTCACGATCCGCTAGAACACGGGGAATCTGCTAGTCAGCGCGCATTAGATGAGTGTGACTGGGGCATGAGACATCAGTCCGCGGCGCGGTTTGTTCTTGCAAATCACGAAGCCATGGCGTTCGTTGCGTCTCAGGATGGCACTGTTACCGTTTTCGTGTGGGAAGAATGGGGTGACAGTAATCAATACTCGTCATTAGTGGCCTACACCCGTCTTGAGTTAACGATGTTTTAGTTCACCCCCACAATCCTTCAGTCGATTCCGCATATGATTCCGCTCCATTGATTTTTCCAGGGACCTGTTAGAGATTCCCGCCCTTTTTGCGTCTTCTTCACTCAATTCGTGGGCATACTAACCGTTGGGCGTCGACAGGAACGAAGACAAGGCTTACCGTCTTGCCTTTGGCGTTTGTCGTGAAGATAAATCTACCATTGAAAGTTCGGGTAGCATTCACCGAGCGGAACTCGTTTTCGGCGGTGGGCCATAATTCGCCTCCTCCTCTGCCAGAGCTAATGTTTAGATAGTCGGCGGCGGCTGATACAGTAATCACATCCGTTCCAAATTTGCCCGAACATTCGTATCGACCTTCGAACCTGACGAGACGCTTGTTTGGTGTTTTCGGTTTTGTCTGACTAGTTGGAGCCGCACTCAGCCAGCGTGAAAAGCCTATCAAACCAGTAACCGCACCGACGGCGGCCAACAAGCCTACGACTAAAAGTACGGCGGCAAGCCTGAGTGCGAACTGATTACCCAGTAGTCGGCGACCGCGGTGACGCGTAGGGGTGGATCGCCTGTCGTCTTTGGAGTTGGTTATCGATCGTGACCGCTGAAATGGCACGCTAAATTCGGCGGGCTTCAGAGGAAGGTTTTCATTTGTCAACGCCTGACAGATAGCGTCGAAATCGGCAGGAGAACTTCGGGATATATCAGCGGTAATGAAATACTTTCCGTCCCCGAATCCCTGGGCATTCGGATTCCGGGTGCGCCAGCTCAACCATATCGCGGTAAGAAAACTCCTCCAGGTGGAATCTTTGAAGAGAACATACGACAGACCGGGTAACGGTTGTCGTAATAGTTCCGATTCCTTTACGTTCTTCAACCAAACGAATTTGTTGATAAACGGTTTACTTATGCCTTTGGACTGCAGAAGACTTCCCAGTGCATGCATCTGCTTTCGGTTCTGGTCGGTTGCATTTTTCCAATCCTCTCGATACCTCACCAGCAGGCTATCGCCTTGAAGAGCTACCGCATCGCGAGCGTGTTCCTTCAATTCAATTACCGCGCAAAGGCTGCCGAGTTGATAGGACCCTAACGGCGCCCCGTTAACATCGAGAAGAGGCACAGTAGCACCATCGGCAAAGACGGCGAGAACCACCAGGTCAATGTCTTCACTTGCGTGTCCGCCGCAGGTCGTTCCTACTATCAGGCGTATATCGCATCTGACGGAGTCGACAACCCATGGCCAGTAGTCGATGATCCACTGCTTCAGACACTCGGCCGCCTCGGTTTCGGCCCGCCCGCCTACGCCCACCAGCCGAATCATTGAACGCTCCTTATTTCGCTATTGGACCGGGAGTGCGCGCTCGCGAAAGATGGGCATGAGCGGCGGAGTTCTGGTATAAAAAGGTAACTTCGACTTCTTTGAAATGCGGCGCATGAATGCATAGAGCAGCTCCAGGACACATGAGGTGATGGAGGTTGCCGGGTCTTCCACGAGGAAACTCCCGGTAACAGTAAGCAGCCGCGACAGCATACTCCCATTTGGGAGTTTCGAGAAGAGGCCGAGCATCGGCTGGGGAGGGGAACTCTGATGGGAACCTCCCGCCGACCCCGGCCGCTTCGCCTGGGCGGTAAGCTGCGCCAGATACGCTTGTCTCTTGACCTTACTCAGGAGCAGATCGGTAAGAAACTGGAGAAACCAAAAGCTCCGGTGCGGCCGGGCCACGTTTCTGAATTTGAAACGGGAAAGCGCGAACCATCGTTGTTAGTGCTGCTGGCTTACGCTCGTTTAGCTCGCATCCCGATGGAGATCCTGGTTGACGACGACATAGAGCTACCCGATAAATTGCCACGCCGGAAATGAGGGGGTTTTAGTGAATGCGAGCTTCCTGACAGTGAACTCTTGTTCTTAACTATCTCTATTTCGGGGCAGCGCGGCACTTTGCCGCCGCATAAGTCGCATACCCAATCACCAATAAATCCGCGCAGGAGTACACTGATATTCATCGCACCAAGGTGCAGCTGTACTCCGAACCTCTCGAGTATGGTTTGCAGGGTTGCGGTATCATCATCTGTGGCTTGCGGGTACTCCCTGCGTACTGCCTGGCGCATCCGTGTCAAAAGCTGCAAGGGAGCATCCTGCGCCAAAACATATTCGAACTCGCTGGTCCAGAAGGGAACAATGCATCGAGAGCGCACGAGATCGTCAACATATTCCTCAGTGACGCCAATGTTCTGCGCCATCTCAGCTCGAGTCAGGCCTGTGGTGAGAACAGCTTTGAGCTTGTTGACCGATTCAACGTTTAATACGGCTGTAAATGGTTTCGAGTCGCGTAACCACTCCTTCCACAATATGCGGTTGTCGATGTACCACAACATTGTGCTAACTGGCAGATTCAGATATTCCCGAGCTTCGCTTACAGATATCAAGCCTGGACGAGTAGCTGATTCAAAGCGCGCACGCGGGGTCCTTTCCCTGGCGATCTCGGGCTCTACAGGTAATTCCGTTTGGTAGAAATCCCTTTTACACTCGCAACTTTTAATCTGGTGTGGTCTCGCGGACGGCGCATCTAACGCCCTTGAGCGTTTATGCTTCCAATCCAAAAATATTTGGAAGCGGTGTGGCCAATCATCGAAAACAGAGAATGCTCGCACTAGCCAACGATGAAGTTGGAAATTCGTGAGGCTCTTAATGGCTGGAATTCTTGAGAGGGAGCGGAACTGGCTACCGACAAACATTAGCCTCTCCAACATGAGGCCCAGCTCATCTCCGTAGAGAGAATTTCTTTTCTCTACGGGATCACACGGTATCCCGGAATGAATCTCCAATGCTGCATATACAATTTTAAGTAACCGGTCTCCTCTCTCATTTAACGACACCGCCCGATTTATTTTTCTCCAGTCCATTCCACACTGGCAGTCAGCAACAAACGCCCGTAGACGCCTGATACCCGCACCACATTGAGGGCAGCAATCAATTAGCACTCGCTGATGTTTGAGGCAGCCGGTAACAAATGGTACATCCCAAACCGTACGAGAGTGAGGTGACTCTCGTAGGCAGTCTGGACAAATCTTCGCGTACCTACCTAAAGCATAGGGCGCAATATCGAGCCAGTGAAGTAACTTGCGTCTGGCATTGGCGTGTTCTGCGTCACGAGAGGCAAGCCTCTGTAGCTCTTCCAAAGGTACTGCGATCATATGAGATAAGGACGAAAGCCTCAGTCTCTTAAGGAAGTCTGCAGCTCGGCTCTGCATGGCATAGTTGCTATTGGTGGCGCCGGTCAGCTGGAGGAGCCAGAGCCCATTATCGTAGCCGTTCAATTCAGCCAGTCGAACAAGATAGCCAAAGAAGCTCTCGTCTGCTTTCGGCTGATCTAAGCAACGTAGCCTTAAGCCTTCGTCGATAGGGCTGCTTCCTGGGAAAGCAAAGGGTTCAGTTAAAACTTCAATCATTTAAAACTAACCTACGAGAATATGTCTGACGCGCTTACTTTGGTTGGGCGCGCTTTGGAGCGTGAGTTCGTTGCTCGGGGCGGGGAATTGGAGGTTTGTCGTTTAGCCGGCTGCTTAACCTTGATGTCTAAAAAAGGATTGTTGCGGCTAGGATTGTTGGCGGCGAGGCCATCGTCGTAAGCCTGCGCGAGGACGTCGAGCGACAGGCAATCCAGTGATTTCTCCAGAGCCAGGTAGGCTGCTCTACGGACGACGGTCATGATGGGCCCGATTACGCCCTGGCATGCCGAGTAACAGCGGAAAGCTAGTTCGACGTCCGAGAGGTGTGAGGGCTGTGGGAAGGGAAGCGCGTCGTCAATGCCTTTCAGAAACTTGCGGAACTCCATGCGGCCATCGGCCGTGGACCAGCTAAAAGGCTCCAATTGGATACGCGTGGGGAAGCGCCGCCGCAACTGCTCGTGGCCGGGCGCATCGAGAATATTTTCGGAATAGGGCATTCCGATTAAAACTATAGGCACGCCCGTCTGGTCCATGAGTACTTTTAACCAATCCGAGATCGTGCGAAGGACCTTATTGGAATCCCGATCCTGGAAGTGTTGAAACTCGTCAAGGATGACCAGCTCAACCACACACCGCTTTAACAGCAGTCGCAGGCGGTTCGTGCGCGAGATAAGAGTACCTTTGTCAGCGCCAGGATCACCCAGAACCGTGAGCAACTCTGTTGCGAGACTCTTCGGCGTAGCCGGGACAGGCACGATCACCACCAGTACAGGTACGATCGTACCTGTTGTCGTCACGAGGCGAGGAAAGTCACGCGCGTAATGTTTGCGAAGAGTAGTTTTGCCTGTTCCGGAATCGCCAGTTATCAGTACGCCCGCGGCTTCGCCTGCCAGCTTTGCGCGACGTTGGCAGTGACCGATCTCACGCAGGATGTTGAGCACTCGTGGATATTGGACGTAGAGACCTTCGACAATCACTAGCCGCTCTTCCAATGAAAGTTTCGAGAATTCTGTCCGATCGGTCATCATTCACTCTTTCTATTTCGGCAAGTCCAGCGTTACGTCCCAGCCAGTGATCTCGAGGTCTGCTTCCTCCTCGGAAACGAGAGCCCCAGGCAGGTCACCTTCCAGCGATGTAATGGATTCGGTTGCGGGCGTTGTCTCCGTTTCACCGGGGTATGAAATGATGGCGGGTTGGGTTGGACCATCAATAAGAGAGGCGCCTGTACGCGACCCGTGGATGTCAGGCGTTGCGCCTATATCCGAAATCCCATTTGCGTCTCCATGTTCCGATCCAGCAATTAAGACGTCACCATTCAACGGTTGATCGGCTTGCGGAAAGTCTTTTGTTTGCGGATTGTCATCCGGATACTGACGATTTTGTACACCTTCCCCGCGGAACCGCGCCATCCGCGCTCTCGAAGTCTTGACGCGCCGCCACTCACGTTCGACGACCTCCTGAATCTCCTGCTTGGCCCGACACAGACTAACGATGTTGACGTCTTCCTTAAGCTGCTTTCGAACATACTTACGAATTATCTTGTGTTGCCAGATAGTCAGGCCACGGGTGTAATCCTGGTCCACCGCATGGACCGTCAGGTAGCGATCTCGCTTCCCATCATGGACCCCAATTTTTGAAAGGTCTCTGCCGTAGCGCTTGACGTCCACTTCCGGATTACCTTTGTCATTTGCCTTGGCTTCACTTCGCAACAGGGCCAGACGATCGTCGTTGTAAAGCAGGCAATCGAGTTCAATGCCGGACGGCGAGATAACCCGCCGCTCGGAGTGACTCAGCACAAAGTCCAAATCGCTTGCCTTTGCCGGCAGGGAGGGCGGCCATTTCGCGATACCACGCTCCCACCTCAGGGCGGGTACGCCCATTATTCCCCGATGCGGACTGTGCTGATAGACGTCAATGACGTATTTGTGAACGATCTCATCCGCTGTGTTGGCCGGTATGATGGCGTGTTTATATGGATTGTAATCGGCGCGCGACAGAATGTTTGAAAACGAGGTCCCGGGTAACCTATGGAATAGTTGAGTGTTAATAGTCTTGATGCCACGTTCGACTGAGTTGCGATACCACGGTTTTCCTTTTGGAGAGTATTGGAGGTTAATCCCCAGTTGTTGGCACGCGAGTTCAAGATGCCGCCCGTGGTGCTCCATTGCATTGTCCACAACCAATTTCTCAGGAATGCCATAAGCATCCCAGGAGTGCCGAATGTCGGGGTATTGTCCAGGCACATATGTTTTCGGCTTTATCGCATGTTTCAATGCCCCCAGAATTGTGAGGGTGCTTGGCGGATCGAAGCTGAGATAAAAGCCTAATATTAACTTGGTGAAGACGCAGATGAGGTATGTGAGCCAAAGCCTGCCGACCGGCAACAATGTTTCCGTATCAACGACGAAGAAATCCGTCTTGGTTGCATCGGCTTCCACCCGCTCGAGCGGGCGTGTCGGCCGCGGTCCTTGCTTTTTGGCTCGATACTCCTCCTCAGCAATGTCCTTTCCGTAGCGGGCTTCGAGGACCTCCCACGAGTCCCATCGTTCGACCGCATCATAGACACTGCTGAGGTGGGGCTCCGGCAGTTGGTCATTTGCGTCACGCAAGACGTTTTCGTCTGCGATCTTTAAGATGACTGAATCGTAAACGGCGGTTGCGGGGAGTCGTTGATCGCTTAGGTATACCTCGTCGATTGCCTGGTCAATCAATGCGGCCACTTTCTCGGCGCGCGCTTGTCCCGCTTCGTCGAGCTTACGACTGCCGCTGCCACAAAACTTTCGGGTACGATTTCCTCGTGACTTAATTGCAGGCACGAGCACGCGCGAATCGTTGTCATACTTCAGATAGAGCTGCACCCAGCGGGCTAGGGTGGCCCACGAGGGCCGGCGCGTCGCCTTGGCTCTCTTTCGGGGACTGAGCGCTTGATAATCAATTAGTGGAATGTCGCCTCGGGTTATGCCGACTCTGTCGATGAGTGGTTCAAGATTCTCTTTTGTCAGCGCGGTTACCGCCTCGTTCATCAGCCCCATGACGTAGTCGCGCCGTCGCTCAAACTCACAGTACAAGGGATCATCTTCCGCCAAAACCGTCAGATCCGATATCTTTGTCTTTTTCAATTGTTGATCCAGTTCTGCGCGCGAGCGATCGTTACCCAATAGCTCAGCTTGGTCGGAGAACAAGAGATCAAGCAGGGCGGCTTGCGACTTACCGGTGCAGACGTTAGTAACTATATCTCTGAGCTGTAAGTCCCCATCCGGCAAGCGACCCTCGATAACATATTCACGGCCATTGACCACTAGGTGCATTCCATAAGCTAGTTTGTATTTGGCCATCTCACAGGACCTCCTCCGCCTTACTCGTCTCTCCTCCAAGATGGATAGCTGTTGATTGTCCCAATGGTTTCGCGAGGTCGAAGGTCAGGACATGCCAGAAGAGAAGGGAATAGACGATCTGGACAGCTATGTTGCGCGCTGTGAAGTATTCCGTGATCTCGCCCAGCGTCGCGGTCTCACGCGTTTTAAAGAATTCACGGCACAGCACCTGGTGACCTGGTTCAACCTTCGTGCGCGCGTACTTCCAAAGAATCTTCAGGGTGTCAAGATGCGGCTGCTGTTGCACCCATTCGCTCGTGACCACCACGAACTCAAAACCCCGAGCATGGAAAATGGGGGCGACGGTGCGAAAAAGCAAAACATAGCGGCGCCATGCAGCCTTCGGAGCGGGCTTCACCTCAACAATTTGGCGTTTGTGTCCACGGTCGACCAGCACGTCGGGCGTATAACGGCGGAGTTTGCCATCGGCCACGTATGAGAGCGTGAAGGGATGCGTGGTAAAGTCCCGGACCTCCGGATCAGAATCGAGCCAGTAAAGGTGGTCCATCTCCAAAACCGAATCGGTCATTAATGTCCTGCCCGTTCTGACGCTGACGAATTTACCGATATTTTTGCCGCCACTTCCGCGACGAAAGCTTTTAGTCATTTCGCTCTCCATTTGAAGACACGGGTAGTTTCAAGACAGTCCGACTGGTCCTGGTAGCTAACCCGATTGGTTTGGGAACTGGCGACGCGTAGGGGCGCCGCCGGAAAGATCCCCCTACTACTACTACGCGAGAGGGGTGCGCTTATCCGCGACAGATGAAGTTGTAACTCTTTTTGAAAGGAAGTAGATAACGGCCCAGACTTGTGGCTGTTTCGAGACACGCGATCTGTTGATCGGTCGGGGATTGGTCGAACCCGTTTCAGCAGATCAGATCTTCTGAAGTCCTGGCTAACAGTTCTTCTCGCAACTCCCTGAGCCAGGTGCCTACCTGCGATGCTGTGCTGCCAGAAGTGATTTCTGTATTCGACCCTCGGGCTTGGTGAGAATTCACAAATGCCGTGACCGCGTCCAGGTGCAGCCGGAAGAGAACCATAAGGTCTGCCATTTGACTCGGTGTTGCGGTCCATGGCCGAAAGTCATCCGAACAAATTTGTGGAATTGAGGCTTCTGGTAAATTCAGCCCTACAGCGAGGTCCAATTCAGTGAGGTGCGCTTGTTCTCGAGTCAAAGCGATCCAACTACCAAAACTGACTCCCACGCCAAGATCGCGAACCGGTTGCGCGTGCAATCGATTCAACAGCAACGCCGCGAGCTTTTTTCTGACTTGAAGCGCGAACTCCTCCGGATTCTCCGGGTACTCCAGGACTTCGTTTTCGGTGGGCGCGTTGGTAGAAATATTAAGTTTCATGGGTCAAAGTTTCCTCCAGATTTCACTTGGTGAATTCGTTGCAGCTTTTTGACTATACGTCTCAGTTTGGACTTTACGGCCGATTCGGAGATTCGAAACCTCCTGCTGAGCTGCGTCGTCGTCTCGCCCTCAAACTTGCGCAGCAGCATACTACGTTCGCGGCGTTGGAGTGGCTTAAGAGCGGAGTCGAGCCGCGTGGCTCTGTCCTCGCCATCCTCATCCGTTCCCGGCATGCAGATTTCATACGTCAGTTCATTGAAGTCGTCCAACGGCAAGGCCTCAGTCTTTTTTTCGGCACGCCGATGATCGAGCGCCACGCGCTTGGCAATAAGTGCTACAAATGCGCCAGGTGAGCCACGTTGCGGATCGTAGTCTTTAAACCTGGACTCCCACAGCTCGGCAAGCACAGTTGCCGCCAAGTCGGGCAATTGCTCAGGACGAACCTTCCATCGGCGGAAATATGCGTGAAGCAAGGCTGTAATCTGCAAAAACCATTCGTCGTACGCGCCCTCATCACCTCGTTTTAATCGCAAGAGCAGGGTCGGATCTTTGAATAATTTGTCGAACACGATGGCCTCCTTTAAAGCGCACTTATGTCAGCCTTGCCATCGTGAACAGATTATGGTAAACATTCACAACGGCTGAGCAATGCGCGCGCAGCTAAACAAAAAGGTTTAAGGTTAAAGGAGCTTGTCGGGTTGGAGCCGCTAAGGTCCTTTTTCTTTTTGTGATGATAATAATTACGGACCTCTGGCAGGATGAGTATTTCGGGCTTCGAATTCCTTCAGATTTTCTTCAGTAAAGAAAATTGGCCGCCCGTGACCGGTTCCGCTGGGCCTGAAGCAGGTGATCGCACGCCGCCTAACTGCTCGCCTCAAACAGGCTGCAGAGACACCTAGTCGGATCGCCGCCTCCTCAACGGTAAGTCTCTTCACTAGCTGGAGTTCTTTCTTGCTTTCCATAGTTCCCTAAACAAAAAAAGACCCGCTTCCGAGCACACCAATCCCTACCAGGAAATATGTCGACTTAGAGTCGAGGTCCTGGTGGAAATCAGTTCTCAAGAAGCGGGTCTTATGCTGCTCAGCAGCCTAAGTCGTTCCGATCAAATATCGACGATTACCGCGATACGATAACCGATAAAACTGTACAACATTTTCTAAGTCGCTACAACTCATTCTCAGAGGCTGATTTCTTTGGACGTAGCCCATGCAGTTCTTGTCGAATCGTTTTAATCTCCACCTTTAAGTTTCTCATCTCGGCAGCAGTTCGCTGCAGACCAATCGCGAATCGCTTTTTCGCCACGTTGTTATCGCTCCATTCATATTGTGACTCGATTTCCAGAATGCGGCCCTGCTTATGGGCCAGCTCAGCCAGCAGATAGTGCATCCGTGTATCTAATCGCTCTGCCGACGTTGCGCCGCCGACTTTCAATGATCTCAACCGCGCTTCACGAATTCTTCCCCAACTCCTGAGCCAAAGTTTCCAAACAGCATGGAGATCTTTTTGCAATTGCTGCAGCTTTGTGAAGGCTAGATCTCGGTGCTCCTGCAACAGTAGTGGCTTGCAGGCAATTAATCCCTGCCATAGTCTCCGTAGGTCCTTTGCGCTTTCCATTAGGACCTGTCTTGACGATTCCTGCGCCTGGTAAAGTTCGTTATAGACTGTCGCGGAACGACGTTGATCAGTAGGGGATTTCAAAAGCTGGGAAAGCATCCGTGGTGCTAACGCTATATCTTCGGGCCGAGGGACAATTCGTTGACTTCCAACATCCGTTAAAGTGGAGCAAATTCTGGCTGAAACACCTGCCGAGGTCGCTCCCAACTCCCGACTGCGGGACGCAAAGATGCCTTTTGCCTTGTTTACAAGCTGATCAAAGTGACGATACCCGAGGTCTCTGAGAGGCTCCAGGGTCAGAGGCAACTTATGGATCAACGAGTGGATCTGAACTCTGTGCTCCCAAACCGTCGACCAGTTGATCTTCCTTTCCGCTGCCAGAAAAATCTCAACGTCCAAGCGTTCGAGCTCCCGCAACATTTGGGTAACACATGGGTCAACACGGAAGAGCGAACCGGCTTTCGCATATCTCTCCCAAGTATTGATCCACGTGAGCCATTCCTTTCGCGTTGCGCGCGAGAGATCCTTTCCGAGCACTACACGTTCTCTCAACAGGTGAAGGTCGATGGAAACCTGTTGCCAATTAACAAGGGCTTGATTCTCCTGAAACACTTCGCGTTTAATTCGCTGGGCGCGCTCAATTAGATCGAGCTCGTCTTGGGAAATAGCAGTGGAGTTGAGCTGCATCGTTCTTGGTCATCCATCGCCGGAGGTGAGTCGCCCGGGGCCGTGAAAGGTGAATACCGATAGAGTGAGTCAGTGCTGTTAGGTGTAGGTATTGAGAGCTTTTAACTCCGCGATCAGAACCGATTGTTCTTAGACCCAGCGAGGTGTCGAGGGTGGCGGCATCGCTGACACACACCCACCACCTATCTCTTGGCCATCAACGCGCGAACCGCCAAGTTGCCCGCCTCAACCTGCCGCACAATTCCGAACGGTTGAGGATCTCGTCGTGACCAGCCAGAGTTCCGAGTGTGAGTTCGGACGTGTTGTGATACCCCTATTGGCGAGTCACAAAAGCCGAATGGAATCTGAAGAATACAGAGCGCGTTTTACGCGCGTTGGCGAGCTAAGTCAACAAGATTTCCGGGCCGAACTGAGATACATTAGCGCCGATAGGGCGGCCCAGCGTGCAATGCGCCATTCGACCCAAAATTTGGAGGCCTATGACTATCAAGTGAGGTAGATGGCCCAATTGAGTGGACAGCTATGTCAGTTTTTACAAAGAACCTGGAAGACATTAACGAACAAGACTTGAAGAGGCTCGTTGAGCAGCAACTTGCCGAGTGGAAGACCATCGAGTACAAGGAATC
>Ga0190272_10001158_pt1 | contig 12729 bp, 10 predicted proteins | sample Popmic504T_FD_133746 | JGI IMG/M metagenome (GOLD analysis project Ga0190272, IMG submission 133746) | Populus adjacent soil microbial communities from riparian zone of Shoshone River, Wyoming, USA - 504 T | ecosystem: Environmental > Terrestrial > Soil > Riparian zone | place: USA: Wyoming...
ATCGATACCGTTCAGCGATCTCGACGGCCTGACGATCGAGGAATGGTCGAAGATCATCGACGTGAACCTCACCGGGCCGATGCACGCCATCAAGGCGGTCGCGCCGGTGATGCGAAGCCAAGGGCGCGGCCGCATCGTGAACATCGCGTCCATCGCGGGCCTCATCCCGGGCGGCTCGTCGATCGCCTACGCGGTCTCCAAGGCCGGCCTCATTCATCTGACGCGTTGCATGTCGGTCGCGCTCGCCCCGGACGTTCTGGTCAATTGCGTCGCGCCCGGCCTGCTCGAAGGCACCCGCGCCACCGCGAACCTCTCGAACGCGCAGATCGAGCGATCCGCGAGCGGCTCGCTGCTCAAGCGAGCGGCAGACAAGGACGATGTCGCCGATCAGGTCGTCACCATGTGCCGCACCGAGACGATGACCGGGCAGACGGTCGCGATCGATTCAGGGCGGGTGTTTCACTAGACCGAGGCCGGGTCAGCCATCCCAGGCCTGTACGACCACCTGGCGCGAGATCTTTCCACCCTTCAGATCGACCATTGCCGAGCAGAACACCTTCGTCCCATCGGGGTACGCACAGCTTTGCGTGAAAGCCAAACGGCTTCCGACGGCCACACCGGCTTCGACCTTGTGAGTCATGTCGCGTCCGCAGACATCTTCAAAATAAGAGGCGATGTCGCTCTTGCCTTGCAGATGACGTGGCTTGCTCGGTGGATTGTCACGATCGATGACCTGAAGGACTGCATCGTCGGCATACAGTCCGGCAAGTGCTCCGGCCTTGCGCCCCTCGATCGCGCGCTTGAGCCCCGCGACGGTGACCGGTTTTGACTTGGGTTTGGATTTCGGTTTGGCCTTGGATTTCGCCATGTTCCCCCACAATGGTCCAGCTCAAGGCAGTGCGTGCCCGAGCTTTGCCATAGTACGCGGAGACTGGAGCGCGAACCAGTATGCGTTCGGCCAAGCGACACGGCGGGCCGGCCGCCAGGTTCCCTGTCCCCGACCTTCACAGCCGCGCAACGAGCGAATTGAACTCGTGCGGCGATCCGCGCAGGATCGCCGCCATGAGTCGCGCCGCCGCCGCACGCCTTCCGCTGGGTGACGAGATCGTCCGCCCGACCTTCAATCGCGAGCGATACGCGATGAAGCAGGGCATTTTCCCGGTCGCGGGCTGCGACGAGGCGGGCAGGGGACCCTTGGCGGGTCCGGTTGTTGCCGCGGCGGTCATTCTCGATCCCAGGCGCATCCCCAGGGGCCTGAACGATTCCAAGAAGCTGAATGCCGAGACGCGCGCGGTCCTATACGAGAAAATCTGCTCCACTGCCGAGGTCGCGGTCGCGATCGCACCGCCGGCGCGCATCGAGACCGACAATATCCGCGGCGCCTCGCTCTGGGCGCTCGCGCGTGCCGTCAAAGCGCTGACCGTGACGCCCAGGCTTGTGTTCGTCGACGGCATCGACCGCATCGATGTCGATTGCGAATGCCGCCCGGTCATCAGCGGCGACGCGCTGGTGCTCTCGATCGCCGCGGCCTCGATCGTCGCCAAGGTCACACGCGACCGCCTGATGGGCTGCCTCGGCGCCGCGCACCCGGGTTATGGGTTCGAGCGCCACATGGGCTATTCGGTGCCGGAGCATTTCGCGGCGCTCAGCCGTTTGGGCCCGTGTGTGCATCATCGCCGCAGGTTTGCGCCCGTCGCGGCGCTGCTTGGCCTGCCGGAGACGGCTGCGGAAGTTGATGAAACCGCCCAGCTAAGTCTCTAAGTTCCCTCCATGTCCGCCAGTTTTCCCGCCGCGATCGATCGCGCGCCGATGTTCCGCGTCTCGCTGATCCTTGAGGCGTTGCGGGCGCGCCCCGTCCTGATGTTCTGGGTGGCGGCGCTGGCGCAGGGCGCACTGTGGACGCTGGTGCCCTCGCTGTTTTACGCGGCGCCGCCCGGCGAGGTGCCGCTCGTGCTCGCGGTCGGCAACGAATGGATGCTCGGCTCACCCTTCGGGCCGCCGCTCGCCTATTGGCTCGCCGACATCGCGTTCCGCATCGCGGGCGGCGGCGTGCTCGGCGTTTATGTGCTCTCGCAAGTTTGCGTCGTCGTCGCCTATTGGGCGGTGTTCACACTCGGCCGCCGCATCGCCGGCACCGCGCACGCCGCGATGGCGGTCCTGCTGATGGCCGGCATCAGCGCCTTCACGGTGCCCACAATCGAGTTCGGCCCGACCGTGCTCGCGATACCGCTCACCGCGCTCACGCTGCTGTTCGGCTATCGGGCGCTTGCCGACAACCGGCGCGGCGACTGGATCGCATCCGGCATCGCGCTCGGGCTGTTGCTGCTGACCACATACGCGGGCCTGATCCTGCTTGCGCTCATGACGCTGTTCGTCGCGGCAAGCGCGCGCGGGCGCAGCCGGCTCGGTTCGATCGGGCCGTGGGCGGCCGCGCTCATCGTCGTGCTGATCAATATCCCGCACCTGTTCTGGCTGGAACGCACCGGCGTGAGCCCGCTGCCGATGCTCGCCGCCTTGCCCGGCCTGATCGTTGCCGAGAAACGGCTGATGGCATGGGCGAACCTCGTTCTGCTGCTGGCCTTCAGCCATGCCGGGCTGGTCGTGCTGATGCTGGTCGCCGGCGGCTTCCTCGCCGGGAAACGCGCGAGCGCGCCCGCGGTCGAGCGCCTGCCCGTGGAGCCGTTCGCGAAAAGCTTCGTCTATTTCTTCGCGCTCGCGCCGGCATTCGTCGCGACACTGCTCGCCGTGCTGTTGGGCAAACCGGCGCCGGCCGGCGGCGCGGCGCCGCTGGTCGTGCTCTCCGGGCTCGCGGTCGTGGTCGCGGCAGGCGACATGATCCGGCTTTATCGCCAGCGCATCGGCGCGCTGGTCTGGCTCGGCCTGCTCCTTGTCCCGCCGGCCGTGATCGTTGCCGCGACCGTGACGCTGCCGTGGACTGCCGCGGTCGATCTGGAAGTGAGTAAGCCCGCGAACGCGATGGGGCAGTTCTTCACCGAAACATTCCGCCGCCGCACCGGCAAGCCGCTCGCGATCGTGATTGGCGATGCGCGCACCGCAGGCCTCGTCGCGCTCGCTTCAGCGGACCGGCCAAGCCTTTATGTCGACGCCTCGCCTGCGCTCGCACCCTGGCTCTCCGACGAGGCGGTGCGCGAGAAAGGCGCAATCCTGACCTGGACCGCGACCGATGCGGCGGGCACGCCGCCGGCTGCGCTCAAGGGGCGCTTCCCCGAGATGGTTGCCGAAGTGCCGCGCTCGTTCGACCGCTCGGTGCAGGGTCGCCTGCCGCTGTTGCGCATCGGCTGGGCGGTGATCCGGCCGCGCTGATTTTTTGCGCGCTCAGCGCGGCGCGATCGCCGCGAGATAACGCTCGACCGAGCGGTCGAAGGCCTGCTTGGCGCCGGACTCGATGACGCTCTCGAAGAAGTTGCCGAACATCTTGTCGAACGCAAACGGCGCGAGCGCATTTGCGATCGCCGTCACGCGATCCGCCGGCAGCGGCATGAAATTCGGATAGCTGCGCATGAAGGTCACATGCGCCCGGTCCGCCGCCACGTACGCGGTGTCCGAGCAGCAGACGATGCCGCGCCCGGACGCGCCGCCCGCCCAATGCAGCATGCTGGAGCCGGAGAAGTGACCGCCGCCGCGGATCAGCGTCACGTCTCCCGTGAGCCGCAGGCTCTCGCCTTCCCAGAGCTTGATGCGGAGGCCTTGCCGCATGATCCATTCGCGGTCGTCGGCATGGACATGAACGGGAACATCGAATGCCTCGCCCCACTCGTTCATCGTCGTGTAGAAATGCGGGTGCGAGATCGCCATCGCCTGCACGCCGCCGAGCGCCTCGATGAGCGAGACCGTCGCGCCATCGAGCATCGAGATGCAATCCCACAGCACGTTCCCGTGCGCCGTGCGCATCAGCACCGCGCGCTGGCCGATGGCGAAGCGTGGCTGCGTTGCGATGCCGATAATCGCCGATTCGTACTGATGCCAGCCGTTCACATGGGTGACCGCGAGCGTGTCCTGCGTGGTCCAGCCCTGACCCGACGGCGGCACGTACTGCCGCTCGTCGTCACAGATCGGGCAATTCGGCGGAGGCTTGTCGGCCGGCGGATACTGCGTTCCGCAGGCCGTGCAGATGAAGGCTTCCATGTCTCGCCTCAGTGATAGCTTTCGCCTTCGCGCACCTTGCCGCGGAACAGCCAATAAATAAACGCCGTGTAGCCGAGGATGATCGGCAGCAGCGGAAGCGTGCCGAGCAGCATGAAGATCTGGCTCGCCGGCGCGGCCGCGGTATCCCAGATCGTCAAAGTGGGCGGGACGAGATACGGGTACACCGAGATGGCGAGCCCGGTGTAGCCGAGCAGGAACAGCACGATCGTTGCAAAGAACGGCCCGAAGTCGCGGCCGCGTTCGAGCCAGCGCCACGCCATGAAGGCAACCAGCGCGGTGACGATCGGGACCGGCCACAGGAACAGGATGTTCGGCAGCGAAAACCAGCGCTCGCGGATGCGCGGGAATTGCAGCGGCGTCCACAGGCTCACAATCGCCATGAACACGAGCACGGCGAGCAGCAGCAGCTTGGCGTGACGGCGCGCGCGCCGCGCGACCTCGCCTTCTGTCTTCATCACCAGCCAGCAGGCGCCGAGCAGCGCATAGCCGGCGACGACGCCGAGCCCGCACAGCAGCGCGAAAGGCGTCGCGAAATCGAATGTGCCGCCCGCGAATTCGCCGTTCTCGACCTTGATGCCCTGGATCAGCCCGCCGAGGATCAGGCCCTGGCAGAATGCCGCCAGCGTCGATCCGCCCGCGAACGCGAAGGTCCAGTACTTCTTGCTGGTGTTGGCGACGGTGCGGAATTCAAACGCGACACCGCGGAATACCAGCGCCAGCAGCATCACGATCACCGGCAAATAGAGCGCCGGCATGATCACCGCATAGGCGCGCGGAAACGCGACCCACAATCCGCCGCCGCCGAGCACCAGCCAGGTTTCGTTGCCGTCCCAGAACGGCGCGATCGACGAAATCATCTGGTCCTGTTCCTTGTCGTTCTTGGCGGAGGGAAACAGGATGCCGATGCCGAGGTCGAAGCCGTCGAGAATCACATAAAGCGCGACCGCTGTGCCGATCAGCGCCGCCCATATCACCGGGAGATACCATTCCATGTCACCCTCCCGGCTGCATGGCTTCGCGCGCGGCATCATGTGCGGCGGCGAGTGGGCGACTGGGCGTGTCGTGACTCGGCGGTTCGATCGCGCGTCCTTGCGGCCCGCGCACGATCAGGCGGTTGATGTAATAGATACCCATCGTGAACACGATGCTGTAGACGATGACGAACAGGATGAGCGTGGTCAGCACGCTCGCGGCCGACACCGGCGAGATCGCGTCTTTGGTGCGCAGAATGCCGTAGACGATCCATGGCTGGCGCCCGACTTCGGTGGTGATCCAGCCGCTTAAGACCGCGACGAAACCGAGCCACCAGCCGTGCTGCACGATCCGCAGGTACCAGCGCGTGGTGACGAGCTGTCCGCGCCACCACAGGAACGCGCCGAACAATCCGATCGCGATCATCAGGAAGCCGATACCGACCATGATGCGGAACGCGAAGAACACCGGCGCGACCGGCGGGCGCTCCGACGCCGGAACGCTCTTTAGTCCGGGAAACAATCCGTTCAGATCGTGCGTGAGGACCAGCGAGGCGCCGCGCGGGATCGAGATGGCAAACCGATTCGTTTCGTTCTTCTCGTCGGGCCAGGCGAAGATGTGGAAATCGCCGGGCTTGGTGCCGTCCCAGTGCGCCTCCATGGCGGCGACTTTGATCGGCTGATGCTTGAGCGTGTTGAGCCCGTGCTGGTCGCCGAAAAAAAGCTGCAGCGGCGCGAGCACGGCGATCATGCCGATCGCCATGCGTACCATGGTGCGCCCATCCGCCTCGTGACGGCCCGCCACCAGATAGCGTGCTCCGACCGCCAGCACGACGAACGCGGTCGTCAGATATGCGGCGGTGAGCATGTGGGCGAGCCGGTAGGGGAAGCTCGGATTGAAGACGATCGCGACCCAATCGAGCGGGTAGGCGATGCCGTCGCGCATTTCGTGCCCCGTCGGCGTCTGCATCCAGCTGTTGGCGGAGAGGATCCAGAACGCCGAGATGGCGGTGCCGAACGCGACGATCGCGGCCGCGAGCGTCAACAGCCATGGCGGCACGCGGTTCCAGCCGAACAACAGCACGCCGAGGAACGTCGCTTCGAGAAAAAAGGCGGTGAGCACCTCGTAACCGATGAGCGGGCCGATCACGTTGCCGGTCACGACCGAGAAGCGGCTCCAGTTGGTGCCGAACTGGTACGACAGCACGATTCCCGACACGACGCCCATGCCGAACGAAACGGCGAAAATCTTGGTCCAGAATCGCGCCAGCAGCTGGTAGCGCTCGCGGCCCGTCCGTATCCACATCGTCAGCAAGGTCGCGATGTAGGCGGCAAGCCCGATCGTGAAGCTCGGGAAAATGATGTGAAACGCGATGGTGAAACCGAACTGAACGCGGGCGAGGAGGACGGGATCGAAGTCCATCGGATCGTCTCCTCGAAAAGCTATGCCGGCGGCTCGGCGAGCGCCTTCTTGATTGCCAGGAGATCGCGCCAGGCGAGGCGCTTATCCAAGGGCGAGCGCAGCAGATAGGCCGGGTGGAAGGTCGCGATCGCCAGGATCTCGCGCGTGCCGGTATGGAAGTTGAACCAGCGTCCGCGCGTGCGCTTGATGCCTTCCTTCATGCCAAGCAGCGTTTGTGTTGCAGGGTTGCCCATGCACACGAGGATGTCGGGATTGACCAGTTCGATCTGGCGCTGGATGAACGGCAGGCAAATCTGGCTCTCCTGCGGGGTCGGTGTACGGTTCCCCGGTGGGCGCCACGGAATGATGTTGGCGATGTAGGCGCTCGTGCGGTCGAGGCCGATCGCCGCCATCATCAGGTCGAGCAGTTTCCCGGAACGCCCGACGAACGGCAGTCCTTCAAGGTCCTCCTCGCGGCCCGGCGCCTCACCGACGAACATGACGCGCGCCTGCGGATTGCCGTCGGCGAACACGAGCTGCTTGGCGGTCGTGCGCAGCGCGCAGCCCTCGAATTTCGTCAGCATGTCGCGCAGCTCGTCGAGGCTCGCGGCGCCGCGCGCGGCTTCGCGCGCCGCCATCACGGCGAGCTCCGGCGCCGCCGGCGCGCCGGGCGCCGCTGCGAGCGGCGGAAGCGCAGGTGCGGCGGGCGGTAACCGCGGCAGCGGCGGCCGCTCTGGCGCGGGTGCTGCATCGGCGACCGTGGCCTCGCCTTGGGCCGAGCCTAGCCGGTCGGCCGGCATTTCGCCGACCAGGGCGTCGACCCCGGCCTCGGCATAGAAGGTCAGCAGTTCGCGCGCCGCGCTGGCGCGATCCGGTGTCATGACGAAACTTCCTTTGGCGATGCCGATCCTATCGCAATCGGCCTGGCCCCGCACCCGCCTTTGCCACCCGGCCGCGATTGTCATGCGGGTTTAAATCGTGGAAAACCTTGTGTGGCGGCGCGGCCCGCCTGCGCGCCTTGAGGGGATTGCATGAGCGAAACCGATCTGCCCACCCGCGAGGCGATGGAGTTCGACGTCGTGATCGTCGGCGCCGGGCCGGCGGGGCTTTCCGCCGCGATCCGGCTGAAGCAGCTCAATCCCGAACTCGGTGTCGTCGTGGTCGAGAAGGGCTCCGAGGTCGGCGCGCATATTCTTTCAGGCGCGGTAATCGATCCGGTCGGCCTCGACCGCCTGCTGCCCGAATGGCGCAGCGAGGACACCCCGATCAAGACGCCGGTGACGGACGATCGCTTCTATTGGCTGGGCCCGGCGGGCGGCCTGCGGCTGCCGAATTTCCTGCTGCCGCCGCTGATGTCGAACCATGGCAACTACATCGTGTCGCTCGGCAATGTGTGCCGCTGGCTCGCCACCAAGGCGGAAGGGCTCGGCGTCGAAATCTATCCGGGTTTCGCGGCCGCCGAGGTGTTGTACGGCGAGCGCGGCGAGGTGGCCGGAGTTGCGACCGGCGACATGGGTGTGGGCAAGAACGGCAAGCACAAGGAGGGGTTTGCCCGCGGCATGGAACTGCGCGGCAAATACACGCTGTTTGCCGAAGGCGCGCGGGGTTCGCTCTCCAAGCAGATCATCGACCGCTTCGAACTCGCCAGGGATCGCGATCCGCAGAAATTCGGCATTGGGCTCAAGGAATTATGGAAGGTCGCACCGGAGAAGCACCAGCCCGGCCTGGTGCAGCACACCTTCGGCTGGCCGCTCGACGACCGCACAGGCGGCGGCTCGTTCCTCTATCACCTCGAAGACGGGCAGGTGGTGGTCGGCTTCGTGGTGCACCTGAACTATCGCAACCCCTACATCGCGCCGTTCGAGGAATTCCAGCGCTTCAAGCAGCATCCGCTGATCCGGCCAACCTTCGAAGGCGGCAAGCGGATTTCATACGGCGCGCGCGCGATTACCGAGGGCGGCTGGCAGTCGGTTCCGAAACTCACGTTTCCGGGCGGCGCGCTGATCGGCTGCGCGGCGGGCTTCATCAATCTTCCGCGCATCAAGGGCTCACACAACGCGATCCTGTCCGGCATGCAGGCGGCAGAACATGTCGCGGCCGCGCTCGCCGAGGGGCGCGTCGGCGAGGAGCTTGCCGGTTACGAAAGTGCATGGCGTTCGTCCGAGATCGGCCGCGACCTGAAAAAGGTGCGCAACGTCAAGCCGTTCTGGTCGAAACTTGGCACCACTTTGGGCTTTGCCTTCGCGGGCCTCGATATGTGGACCAATACGTTCGGCTTTTCGCTGTTCGGCACGCTGCGGCACGGCAAGCCGGATTCGGCGACGCTCGAACCGGCCGCGCAGCACAAGCCGATCGTCTATCCCAAGCCCGACGGCGTCGTCTCGTTCGACAAGCTCACATCGGTGTTCCTCTCCAACACCAATCACGAGGAGGACCAGCCGGTCCATCTGATCGTGAAGGACATGAGCTTGCAGAAGCAGTCCGAGCACGACGTCTATGCCGGCCCGTCGGCGCGCTACTGTCCGGCCGGTGTCTATGAGTGGGTCGAGGAAGCCTCAGGCCCGCGCTTCCAGATCAACGCGCAGAACTGCGTCCACTGCAAAACCTGCGACATCAAGGACCCGAATAGGAACATCACCTGGGTCACGCCCGAAGGCGGCGGCGGGCCGAACTACCCGAATATGTGATGTTTTTTTCTTTCACCTCTCCCCGCTTGCGGAGAGAGGTCGGCGCACGAAGTGCGCAGGGTGAGGGGCTGCGGCAACGAATCACGAGCCCCTCACCCGGCTCGCAGCTTGGCTGCTCGCCACCCTCTCCCCGCAGGCGGGGAGAGGGCAGAATGCCGCTTTTTCGCCGCTGTTCCGGCGTATCGGCATCGCGTCCCGTGGGAGGGCGATATCCTTGCGGCGGGGACTCAAACGCGCCATTGTGCCGGAAAATCGGGGGTAATGCTTCGCGCTTTCCCCGTCATGGAGACAACTCGCTCGTGACCCGTTTCATACCGCCGCGGCGCGCAGCCGTATTCGCACTTGCCGCCATCGTTGCACTGCCCGCGACTTTGTGTGCGCAGGCAACGACCCCGGTTCAAGCTCCGGTCCCCTCGCAGCAGGACCTCGCGCGCGTCTCGTCGGCCGGGAACTATCTGGCGGCGCGGCATGCGGGCGCGGAGCGCGATGCCGCATCCTCGTCGGCCTATTACCGTGCGGCGTTGCGCGCGGATTCGAAGAATCCGGTACTGCTCGAGCGCGCCTTCCTGTCCGTGCTGGTCGATGGCGACATCGACGAGGCGGTCAAGCTCGCCGAGCGGATCGTCCAGACCGACAAGACCCAGCGCGTCGCGCGGCTCGTGCTCGGCGTGCGCGCCCTGAAGCAGAAGCAGTATCAGGCGGCGCGTCAGCACATCGCGCAGTCGGTGCGCGGGCCGATCGCGGATTTGACCGCGACCCTGATCACCGCCTGGACGATGCAGGGGACCAATGAGGTCAAGACCGCGATCGAGAACATCGACCGCCTGACCGGCCCCGAATGGTACGCGATCTTCAAGGACCTGCATGCCGGGCTGATCCTCGACGTGGCGGGAAACCGCAAGGAAGCCGGCAAGCGGCTGGAGCGGGTCTACAAGCTCGATGCCAATGCGCTGCGTGCGGTCGAGGCCTATGGCCGCTGGGCGTCGCGGAACCTGGGCAAGGAAGAGGCGCTCAAGATCTACGAGGCCTTCGACAAGGTGCTGCCGCAGCATCCGCTGATCGTCGAGGCGATGGACGAGATCAAGGACGGCGACAAGCTGCCGCCTTTGGTCGACTCGCCGCAGGCCGGCGCTGCGGAAGTCCTGTTCGGTCTCGGGACCTCGCTCGGCCGTCAGGGCGGCGAGGATCTTGCGCTCGCCTATCTGCAACTCGCGATCTATCTGACGCCGCGTCATCCGCTGGCGCTGATGTCGCTTGCCGACCTGTACGAGTCGATCAAGAAGCCGGCGCTCGCCCTGAAGGTCTACCAGCGCGTTCCTGCGGATTCACCGCTGCGGCGCAACGCCGATATCCAGATCGCCACCAACCTCGACGCGCTCGATCGCACCGACGAAGCGAAGAAGACGCTCGACAAGCTGATCGCGGACCGGCCTGCCGATCTCGAAGCCATCATGGCGCTCGGCAATATTCTGCGTGTGCGCAAGGAGTTTTCCGAATGCGGCGATGCCTACACCAAGGGCATCAAAACGTTGAAAGAGCCGCAAAAAGCGAACTGGCTGATCTTCTATTTCCGCGGCATCTGTTATGAGCGCTCGAAGCAGTGGCCGAACGCCGAAGCCGACTTCAAGCGCGCGCTCGAGCTCTCCCCCGAGCAGGCGCATGTGCTCAACTATCTGGGCTATTCGTGGATCGACCAGGGCGTCAATCTCGAGGAAGGCATGCGGATGATCCGCCGTGCCGTCGATCAGCGGCCGGATGACGGCTACATCGTGGATTCCCTTGGTTGGGCTTACTATCGCATTCACAACTACGACGAAGCGGTGAAGCATCTGGAGCGCGCGGTCGAACTCAAGCCCGAAGACCCGACCATCAACGATCATCTCGGCGACGCGTATTGGAAGGTTGGACGCACGCTGGAGGCAGCGTTCCAGTGGGCGCACGCGCGCGACCTCAAGCCCGAGCCCGACGACATGAAGAAGATCGTCGAAAAGCTGCGCACCGGTCTCGTGGACGAGTCGGTGCCGGCCGAGACCGCCAAGGCGGCGAAGAAGCCCGGCGACGGCGGCTGATTTCTGCCGCCGTGCCGGCTGTCTCGCGCGAATTCAGAGAGTTCGCTCCCGCCAAGGTCAATTTGACGCTGCACGTGCTTGGGCGGCGCGCCGACGGCTATCACGAGATTGAAAGTCTGGTCGCGTTCGCGGATTTGGGTGACCGGCTGACATTTATTCCCGGCGACAGGCTTACCCTGGATGTATCCGGGCCGGGCGCCGAGGCCTCGGGAGCGATTGGCGATAACCTCATTCTCAAGGCCGCGCGCGAACTGGCAGCGCGCTTCGACCGCGTGCTCGCTGGCCGATTTGTCCTCGACAAGCAGTTGCCGGTCGCGGCGGGCCTCGGTGGGGGCTCATCCGATGCGGCTGCGGCGCTGCGGCTGCTGGCAGAGCACAACGGAATTTCGGCCGACGATCCCCGGCTGCACGCGGCGGCGCGCGCGACGGGCGCCGACGTGCCGGTTTGCCTCAATCCAAAAGCGCGCATGATGCGCGGGATCGGCGAGATCCTCTCGAAGCCGATCGCGCTGCCGGAGCTGCCGGCGGTGCTGGTCAATCCGGGCGTGGCGGTGCCGACCAGGGACGTATTCGCGGCGCTCGCGGCTCCCGCGCTCACGTCGCCGGGGCAGCCGGAAGATTTCATCACCATCGATGCCGACGCGGCCTCGCTGGTATCGGTTTTGGCCGCGCGCCGTAACGATCTGGAAATCCCCGCGATCAAGCTTCAGCCGATCGTCGCGGATGTGCTCCGGACGCTCCAGACCTCCGCGGGTTGTTTGCTGGCGCGCATGTCCGGCTCGGGCGCGACCTGTTTCGCCTTGTTTGGAGCGGTTGCTGCCGCTCAGGAAGTGGCGCAGCGCCTGCAAGCGCGCCATCCGGGCTGGTGGGTCCGTGCGGCGAGCTTAAGTTAGCTCGACCGGCATATCGCGAAGTCCACCGCTTCGACCAGCGCTTCCTTCATTGGCGAAGCCGGGAACAACTCAAGCGCATCCTTCGCGATCGACCCGTAGTGACGCGCGCGCTTGATGGTGTCTTCCAGTGCGCGGTGCTTGATCATCAGCGCAATCGCGGTTTCGAGATCGCTGTCTGTCGCATCGCCGTCCTCCAGCGTGCGGCGCCAGAACACGCGCTCGGAGTCCGAGCCGCGGCGGAACGACAGCACCACCGGCAGCGTGATCTTGCCGTCGCGGAAATCGTCTCCGACATTCTTGCCCAGCCTCGCCGACTTGCCGCCGTAGTCGAGCGCATCGTCGACGAGCTGGAACGCGACGCCCAGATTCATGCCGTACGAACGGCACGCCGCCTGCTCGTCCTTCGAGCGGCTGGCGATGGCAGGCCCGACCTCGCACGCGGCGGCGAACAGTTCGGCGGTCTTGGCGCGGATCACTGCGAGATATTCGTCCTCGGTGGTCGCCGTGTTCTTGGCGGCGCCGAGCTGCATCACCTCGCCC
>Ga0190272_10001159_pt1 | contig 12729 bp, 11 predicted proteins | sample Popmic504T_FD_133746 | JGI IMG/M metagenome (GOLD analysis project Ga0190272, IMG submission 133746) | Populus adjacent soil microbial communities from riparian zone of Shoshone River, Wyoming, USA - 504 T | ecosystem: Environmental > Terrestrial > Soil > Riparian zone | place: USA: Wyoming...
CGGGCGATGGGGCGCCTCACGTTGAACCCGATCCCGCACATCGATCCCATCGGCGCGCTGATGCTGGTGGTTGCCGGCTTCGGCTGGGCGAAGCCGGTGATGGTCAACCCGGCGGCGCTGCGTGACGGCGCCCGCGGGATGGCGCTCGTGGCCTTCGCCGGACTCATCGCGAACGTGATCGTCGCGGTTGCATTCGCGGTCGTCTACCGCGTGATGGGGGTCGCGGGCGTCGACGACGGCTTCTTCCTGCGCCTCGTCGAGCTCATCGTGCGGCTCAACATCCTTCTGGCCATCTTCAACCTGATCCCGATTCCGCCGCTCGACGGCTACAACGTGCTGCTGGCGTTCCTGCCACCGCGCCAGGCAATGGTCGTCCGCCAGTACGCACCGTATGGCGTCATCATCCTGCTGCTGCTGGTCTTCCTGCCGGGCAGTCCGCTGCGCGCGCTTCTCAGCCTGGCGGTCCCCGTGTCGCGGGTGCTGATCGGTGCATAGGGTCGGGCAGTTCGTCGCGCACGTGCGTGCCAGGGTCGAGCCGGAGGAGGAGGCGCTCGCCGGCCGGATCCTGCCGCCCGGCGGATTGCCACTCTTCGCGTCGATGCCGGTCGCCGATCGACGCCACGGGCTGGACGTGGCCGCAAAGCTGCTGCGGGCGGGACATGACGACCCGGATCTGCTCGGTGCGGCGCTCCTGCACGACGCCGCCAAGGGGCAGCGCATGCGGCTGTGGCACCGGGTTTCCGGCGTGCTGCTTGAGACGCTGGCGCCATCGGTGCTGCGCCGGCTGGCGAACCCGGACCCGACGTCGTGGCGGCACGCGTTCCACCTCTACCTCCATCACGAGCCGATGTCGGCGGCGCTTGCGACGAAGGCCGGCTGCCCGCCGCGACTCGCCGCGTTCATCCGCGGTGAGTCGACGACCGACCACGATGCGCGCCTTCTCGTCGCGTTGAATGCCGCCGATGACGCAAGCTGACCCGATGCAGCCGATCACGATCGAGGCCGATCCGAGTGTGGCAGTCCCCGTGGGAGAGGCCGAGTTCACGCTCGCGCTGCCGGACTTCGAGGGTCCGCTCCAGCTGCTGCTGCACCTGATCGAGTCGCGTCAGCTCGACGTGCTGACGGTCCCCCTGGCCGAGGTGGCCGATGCCTACGTCGAGCACCTGGTCCGCACCCCGGTCGACGCACAGGGCCTCTCGGAGTTCGTGGCGATCGCCGCGCAGCTCATCCTCCTCAAATCGAGGCGAATGCTGCCCGCGGAGCCGCTGCCGCCCGTGCCCGATGCGGGCGACGAGGTCGACGAGGAGGAGCTTCGACGTCGTCTCATCGAGTACCGCGCCCTGCGCGATGCAGCCGTGCTCCTTGGGGCGCGGGACGGAACGGTGCCGGTGATGCGTCGCGAGCCGCGGGAGTCGGACCTGCCCGAGGCTCCCTCGGAGCCGATGCCGGCAGCCATCCTCGTGGCCGCCCTCGAGACGCTGGCCGCCATCCCCGAGCCGGTGGCGCCGCCACCCGAGATCATGGCTCGTGAGATCACGATCGGGCAGCAGATCGACGTCCTGCGCCGGGCGCTGTCGCGAGGTGGCCGCATCGTCCTGCAGTCGATCCTCGCTCGCTGCCGCTCGCGGACCGAGGCCGCGGTCACCTTCCTCGCCACGCTGGAGCTCGTCAGGCGAAAGCAGGTGACCGTGCAGCAGGACGATGTCTTCGGCCCCATCCTGATCGAGTCGGCGGAGCCTGCGGCGTGACCGACGTGGACGGCAGCGACGACCTCGGCGCCTACCTCGAGGCACTCCTGTTCATCGCCGAGCGACCTCTCACCACCGCGGAGATGGGGGAGCTTGCCGGCGTGCCGCGGCTCCACGCCGAAGCGGCGCTCGCGCAGCTGGCGGAGCAGCTCGAGGCGGCTGCGCGCGGCATCCGGCTCCAGCGCCAGGACGACTCCTGGCAGGCCGTCACCGCGCCGGAGGTGGGCGCCCGGCTGGCGGCCTACGCCGCCCGCGAGGAGGCTCGTCTGTCGACCGCCGCGCTCGAGGCGCTGGCGGTGGTCGCCTACCGGCAGCCGTGCACGCGTGGAGACGTCGAGCGGGTCCGCGGAGTCGACTCCGACTACGTGATTCGATCGCTCATGCATCGGCGCCTCGTGGTCGAGACCGGGCGCCGCGACACCCCCGGGCGTCCCGTCCTGTTCGGAACCACCTTCACCTTCCTCGAGCGCTTCGGCCTCACCTCGCTCGATGACCTGCCGCCGCTCTCAAGCGACGCCGCGCAGCTGACGGCCCTGACCTCGATGACGGGTGCGCCGTCCGACGGGGCCGATCTCGCCGATGGCGAGTGAGCGGCTCCAGAAGCTCATCGCCCGCGCCGGGCTCGCTTCACGGAGGGCGGCGGAGGGCCTCATCGCCGATGGGCGGGTCCGGGTCAACGGGCGTGTCGCGCAGCTCGGCGCGTCCGCCGATCCCGCGGTCGATCGGATCGAGGTCGACGGCCGGCCGCTCCCGTCGGCGTCGCGCGGCGTGCACCTCGCCGTGCACAAGCCGCCGGGCTACCTGTCCTCGGCCCACGATGAGCGGGGGCGCCGCTCGGTCGTGGGCCTGGTCGACGCCGGCGGTGAGCGCCTCTGGCCGGCCGGCCGGCTCGACGTGGAGTCTGAGGGCCTGATGATCCTGACCAACGACGGCGATTGGGCGAACCTGGTCGTCCACCCGCGGTACGGCAACGAGCGCGAGTACTCGGCGCTCATCTCGCCGCCGCCGACCCGCGCGGTCCTGCAGCAGCTCCGTGACGGCGTCACCCTGGAGGACGGACCGGCGCGCCTGCTGGCCGCGCGCTTCGCGCTGCCACCGCCGGAGGTCGAGCGGGATCGGACCGAGGAGGGCGCCTGGCTGGCCGTCCGTATCGGGGAGGGACGCAAACGGGAGGTGCGGCGGCTGTTCGCCGCCCTCGACGCGCGAGTCGAGCGCCTCGTCCGGACGCGGATCGGCCCGCTGCGCCTCACCGGGTTGCGCTCCGGGCAGTGGAGGGTGCTGCGACCGGCCGAGGTGGCGGCGCTCGCGGGCGAGAAGCGAAGGTGACCGCGAACACGACGGTCGCCATCGACGGGCCATCCGGCGCGGGAAAGAGCACCGTCGGGCACGCGCTCGCCCAGCGCATCGACGCGACGTTTGTCGACACCGGGCTCATGTACCGGGCCCTGACCCTGGCCGCGCTGGAGCGGGGGATCGACGTGGAGGACGGAGACGCCCTCGGCGCGCTGGTGGACGCGTGCCGGATCGAGGTCGAACGACCGCGTCCGGATCAGACGGACCGGCTCGAGACGGTGCTGCTTGACGATCGCGACGTCACGCTCGAGGTCCGCACCCCGCGGGTCGACCGGGCCGTGAGCGCCGTCAGCCGCCACCCGCAGGTGCGCGACGCCATGGTGGAGGTGCAGCGCGTTGCGGCGCGGCGCCAGGAGCGGGTGGTGATGGTCGGGCGGGACATCGGCACCGTCGTCGTCCCGGATGCCACGCTCAAGGTCTATCTCACCGCAGATGCCGAGGTGCGAGCAGCCCGCCGTGCGGCGGAGATGGGCCGCCCGGATCGGGTCGATGAGTACCTGGCGGAGATCCGGAAGCGGGACGCGGCCGACACCGGGCGCGCCGTGGCTCCCCTTCGCATCCCCGAAGGAGCCCTCGTGCTCGACACGGGCACGCTGGACGTGGAGGGGTGCGCCGCCGCCATCGTCGACGCGCTCGAGGCCATCGATGCGTAGCTGGTTCCACCATCCCGGCTGCGCGATCGCCGGGTTCCTGGCGCGCCTGCTGTTTCGGGCGCGCCTCGAGGGTGTCGAGCACGTTCCGCGCGAAGGCGCCTTCATTGTCGTGTCGAACCATTGCTCGAACCTGGATCCGCCGATCCTGGGCTGGGCGACCGGACACCAGGTCGGCCGCGTCGTGCACTTCATGGCCAAGAGCGAGATGCGCGGATGGCCGGTCGTCGGTTGGCTGGCGACCCAATCGGGCGTCTACTTCGTCCGTCGCGGCGAGGGCGATCGTGCTGCGCAGCGGTTCTCGCTCGAGGCCCTCGCCGACGGCCGGCCGATCGCCCTCTTCGTGGAGGGCACGCGGTCGCGCGACGGCCGGCTGAAGCCCGCCAAGCCCGGGGCCGCGCTCCTGGCGATGCGCTCCGGCGTTCCCCTCATCCCGGTCGGCATCGCCGGCACGCAGCGGATCTTCCCCGGCCGGTCGCGATGGCCGCACCCGACCCGCATCACCATGCGCATCGGCGCGCCCTTCTCGCTGCCGCAGGTGCCCGAGGGGCGCCTCGACCGGGCTGCGCTCACCGATGGGACCGATCTGATCATGCGCGAGATCGAAGCGCTCCTGCCCCCGGAGCAGCGTCGAGTGACCGACTCGCCAGGGCCGTAGCGTGGCGGTCACGGGATATAGCATGAGTGATATATCCGCTGACGCCTGGAGGGTGATCGGTACGTAGCCGTCGGGCGCCATAGAATGGAGCCGATGACCACGACGACCAGACCCGACGTCCGCATCGCCGAGCGCGCCGGCTTCTGCTATGGCGTGCGCCTGGCGATCGACAAGGCCAAGCACGCACGGTCCGAGGGCAAGGAGGTCACCACCCTCGGCCAGCTCGTGCACAACCCCGGCATCAAGGCCGATCTCTCCGACCGTGGCATCCGCACCGCCGACCTGGCCGACCAGGTGGAGGGCGGCACGCTCGTCATCCGCGCCCACGGCGTTCCGAAGGGCGAGTTCGAGGCGGTCAAGGGCAAGGAGGACCTCGAGGTCATCGACGCGACGTGCACCTGGGTGCTCCAGTCGCAGAAGGCCGCCCGCGAGCTGGCGGAGGCCGGCTACACGGTGTGCATCATCGGCCACGAGGACCATCCGGAGGTCAAGGGCGTCCGCTCGTACGCGGGCGAGAAGCACGTCGTGGTCGACGACATGGACCGATCGACGTGGGAGCGCGTGCCGCGCACGAAGAAGATCGGCGTCCTGAGCCAGTCGACGATCCTGCCGAGCAAGCTCGAGGAGTTCGCGGCCTTCTGCCTGCGTCGAGCCCACGACCTGCGGGTCGTCAATACGGTCTGCCCGGTCACCCTGACGCGACAGGACGACAGCGTCGTGCTGGCGCGCGAGGTCGACGCCATGATCGTGGTCGGCGGCAAGAACAGCTCGAACACGAAGGAGCTCGCCGTGAAGTGCAGCGAGATCCTTCCCGACACCGTCCACGTCGCAGATGCCGATGAGCTCGCGGCCGAGCATGCGAGCTGGCTGCGCGGGAAGGCCCGGATCGGGATCACCGGCGGGACGTCCACCCCGGAGGTCGACCTCGAGGAAGTCCGGGAGCGCATCTACGCGCTGACAGCCTGAGCGTGGGAACGCACCTCGTCATCGAGCAGCCGGTAGCCGCGGAGCCCGCACGGGTCTACGCCGGCTGGACATCGGCCGCCGCGCTCGCCAGGTGGTGGTGGCCGCACATTCCCGACACGACGTACGAGGTGGATGCCCGCGTGGGCGGACGCTATGACATCCGATCGAGCGAGGTCGGCATCGGTGCGCGAGGGAAGTTCCTGGAGCTCCACGAGCCGCGGCTGATCCGCATGACCTGGAGCTGGATGAACGACGGCGTCAGCGCGGTCGACGAGGAGGTGTGGATCGCGTTCGCACCGACGCCGGAGGGCACGCTGGTGACGCTGACCCACGAGCTCGACGATGCGGCGGGCGATGGCGAGGACCTGCGACAGGGCTGGAACGACGTGCTGGCCCGGCTGGCCGAGACGTCACGACCATGAGCTTCGAGGTGGCCGCCGATGCCTATGACCGCTTCATGGGCCGGTACTCGCTCCAGCTCTCTGCGCAGCTCGCCGATTACGCCGGCGTGCAACCTGGCCAGCGCGTCCTGGACGTCGGTTGCGGCCCAGGCGCGTTGACGGCCGAGCTGGTCGCGCGGCTGGGTGCCGGAGACGTCGCGGCCGTGGATCCATCGGAGCCTTTCGTCGCGGCGGCCCGGGACAGGAACCCCGGAGTCGACGTGCGGCGATCATCGGCGGAGGACCTGCCGTTCCCCGATGGAGCGTTCGATGCCGCCCTGGCCCAGCTCGTCGTCCACTTCATGTCGGACCCGGTCGCCGGGCTCCGCGAGATGGCGCGCGTCACGCGACGGCGCGGGTTCGTCGCGGCATGCGTGTGGGACCACGGCGGAGGAGGTGGACCGCTGACCGCGTTCTGGCGTGCGGCCCGCGAGCTCGACCCGGCCGTGGGCGATGAATCCGGGATGGCGGGCACCCACCGCGGCGACCTCACCGCCCTGTTCGAGGCTGCGGGCCTGCGCGACGTCGAGGAGACCTCACTGGCGGTCAGCCTTCGGCACGCAACGTTCGAGGATTGGTGGCAGCCATACACACTCGGCGTGGGCCCGGCCGGGGCATACGTTGCCGGCCTCGACGAAGCCGGGCGGGCCGCACTTCGCGAGCACGCTCGGAAGCTCCTCCCCGCGGCGCCGTTCGACCTCGAGGCCCGCGCGTGGGCCGCTCGCGGGCGGCATTAGCCGCGCGTTGACCGCGGCGTAGACTCTGCGGCGATGGCCGCCTGTCCGAGCTGCAGCCGCGACGTCGCAGAAGGCTTCGCTTTCTGCCCGCACTGTGGTGCCTCGATCGGCCCCGAGGTGTCGCCCGCGGAGGAGCGGAAGCTCGTCACGCTGCTGTTCGCGGATGTCACCGGGTCGACCCGGCTCGCGGAGGATCTCGACGCTGAGGTCGTCCGCGACGTCATGAGCGCCTACTTCACCCTGGCCAGGGAGGAGATCGAGGCGCGGGGCGGCACGGTCGAGAAGTTCATCGGTGACGCGGTCATGGCGGTCTTCGGTGTCCCGGTGGCACACGAAGACGACCCGGCGCGCGCGCTCCGAGCCGCTCTCGCCATCAGGAAGCGCCTGGTGGAGCTGAACCGCAGGTTGCATTCCGAGGGCGGGCCAGCGGTCGAGGTCCGCATCGGCATCAACAGTGGCGACGTGGTCTCGACCACCGCCCCGCGGCGAGGAGAGGTCATGGTCACCGGCGACGCCGTCAACGTCGCCGCCCGGATCCAGCAGCTGGCGGAGCCCGGGCAGATCCTGGTCGGCCAGCGAACCGTGTCCGCGACGCCGGCGTTCCGGTATCGGAGCCTGGGTGCCGTTGGCGTCCGGGGAAAGACCACCGACGTCGACGTGAGCGAGCTGATCGGTGAGCCGATCGGCTCGGCGGATCCGGGCAGCGCGCTGCTTCGGGCGCCGCTCGTCGGCCGCCAGGAGGAGCTCGCTCTGCTCGTGTCGATCTACGACCGCGTGGCCGCTGACCGGCGACCACACCTCGTCACGCTCTACGGACAGCCCGGCGTCGGCAAGAGCCGGCTCACGGCCGAGTTCCTCGCGACGCTCGGCAGGCGCGAGCCGGCGCCGCGCATCGTCCGCGGTCGGTGCCTCTCGTATGGATCGGGCGTCACGTTCTGGCCGCTGGCGGAAATCCTGAAGTCGGAGGCGGAGATCCTCGACAGCGACGACCCGGCCAGCGCCGCCACGAAGCTCGACGGCCTGCGCAATCGGCTGTTCGGGAGCGATCTCGCCGCCGATCCGTCGCGTACGACCGCGTTGCTGGGCTTCACCGTCGGGATCGCGGTGCCCGGCTTCGACTTCGGCCGCATCGACCCCGAGCAGCTCCGCATCGAGCTGGTGGAGGCGTGGCGAACGTTCTTCTCCGCCCTCGCCACGGAGGGTCCGCTCATCGCGGTCATCGAGGACATTCACTGGGCTGATACGGCCCTCCTCGACGTGCTGGACGACCTGGGAGCGCGCGTCCAGGGCGGGGTCCTGTTCCTGTGCCCGGCACGGCCCGACCTCACGGACCGTCGACCCGGCTGGGGCGGCGGCCGGCGAAGCTTCTCGGGCGTCTTTTTGGACCCGCTGGAGCCGGACGACACGAGCCGCCTGGTCAGCCTCCTGCTCGAGGTCGAGGACCTGCCGCCGGACCTCCATGCCCGGATCGTCGACCGCACGGGCGGGAACCCCTTCTTCGTCGAGGAGATCCTGCGTCAGCTCATCGACGAGGGGCGGATCGCACGGGTGGGGGAGGGCTGGCGGGCCGACCCGGGTCTCACCACGGTCCAGATCCCCGATACGGTGCAGGCCGTCCTCGCGGCGCGCATCGACCTCCTCGGACCCGACGAGAAGCGAGCGCTGCAGGCGGCCTCCGTCGTCGGTCGAATCTTCTGGCCCGCGCCGGTCGGCCGCTCGCTGGACGCCGGTCCCGCGCGAGTCGACGAGCTGCTGCGTGGCCTGGAGTCGAGGGACCTCGTGCTCGCGCGGCTCGGCTCCTCGATGGCGGGACAGCCCGAGCTGATCTTCAAGCACGCGCTCGTGCGCGACGTGGCCTACGAGAGCATTCCGAAGCGCGATCGCGCGATGGCGCACCTGCAGGTCGCGCGCTGGATCGAAGAGACGGCCGGCGAACGGCGGCTCGAGGTGGTCGAGCTGCTGGCACACCATTACACCGCGGCACAGCGGGCCTCGTCATGGGGTCACGTCGAACCCGACCGACGCGAGGAGATTCGCTCGCGGGCCGTCGAGCTTCTGTTCGAGGCCGCCGAGGAGGCGGGCCGCCTGTTCGCGCTCGACCGCGCGCGCGAGCGCCTGGAGACCGGGCTCGAGCTGGCGAAGGGGCCGATCGAGCGAGCTCGTGGCATGGAGGGCAGCGCGCGCCTGCTGCTCTGGCAGGACGACGGCGACGCGGCGTGGCGAGCGGCCCGGGAGGCGATCGACCTGCGGGTGGAGAGCTCAGAAGCGCCCGTCGACCGCCGGGCGATCGCTCGCCTCTGCGGCCTGATGCTCTCCATTCCAACCCGTTGGCCGGGCCTGATGCGCCAGCTGCCGACGCGAGAGGAGGCGAGACCGTACCTGGACCTGGGGCTGTCCATGCTCGACGACGGTGACAGCGAGGAGCGGCTGGGCATGCTCATGGTGCTCGCCGCGTGGGGATGGGGATTTGGCGAGGCCGATTCGGATCCCGCCAGGACCGCCGAGTATGCCGAGGCGGGAACCCAGGCGATCGAACTTGCCCGCCGGCTTGGACGGGCGGACCTCATTTCCGCTGCGCTCGACACCGCCGGTGCGAACGCCGGGAACGAGATGGGCGGCTACGGTGCCTCACAGCCCTACCAGGAGGAGCGGCTCCTCCTCGTTCCGCAACTGGACGATCCTGCCGAGATCGCCGACATCTACGGCACCGTCGCGTGGCAGCTCTTTCACATGGGCGACTTCCGGCGGGCGGTCGAGCTGCCGATGGGCGGCGAGCCCGGCAGCTCCACGACCGGCCTCCCGCCGATGAGCCATCGCACCAAGTACGTGTTTCACGCGGCTGCTCAGTTCCGCCTGGCGAACTGGGATCGGTTCTGGGCGGTGTACGAGGTTCTCGACGGGGCGGTCGAGCATGATCGGCCGCTCTCGTATCACACCATGCGTCTGTACGGGATCGCCGCGTACCTGAAGGAGATCTCGGGCGACCGCGCGGCTGCCGACGTGCTCATCGCCAAGCTCGACCAGTCACAGGCAACGCGCGGCCGCGTCGGCGTCTCGGGTGCGCGCCTCTGGATCGTGCAGACGCTCGTGCACCGGGGCGTGTTCGCGGAGGCGCGGGAGCGCCTGGCGGTAGTCGATCCGGTCCGCGAGGTGCAGAACCGGGACCTGACCTACGAGGCATGGGCCGACCTCATCGCCGCTGAAGGGACGTGGGACGAGGCGGGCACGATCGTGGCCGAGGCTCGTGAATGGGCGGAGAGGACCAAGTTGAGGATGCTGCCGGCCGTTGCCGATCGGCTCGAGGGCGGCGCGGCGCTGGCAGCCGGCGACGCCGAGACGGCCCTCGATCTGCTGCGGCGAGCACGCGCGGCCTTCGCGAGCCTCGAGGCCGGCTGGGAGCGTGCGCGCACCGAGATCATGCTGGCGGATGCGCTCGTCGGGGTCGGCCGCACGGACGCGGCTGCTGAGGCCGCCGGTGCCGCGCTGGCGACGCTCTCGACCCTGGATGCGCCGATCGAGAACGCACGGGCGAAGGACCTGCTGTCCGGGGCGACCGGCTAAGAGATCGCCTCGGCCTCGGTCACCTCGTTCATGAGCCGTCGCAGCTGGCGGCGCAGAACCCGAAACGACAGGTGCTTCCTGGCGATCTCGAAATTGTGCAGGGCGTTCTCGCGGATCCTGCGCGGATTGGCGAGCAGGGCGCGGACGTCCCTGACGGTGTCGTCGGTGATCGCGCCGTCGATCTCGACGAGCCGCAGGCCGAGTGGCGCGATATCGGCCACGTAGACCGAATAGCGATTCACCACCACCGGGACGCCGTAGTAGATGGCCTCGAGCAGCGCGTTGCCGAAGCCCTCGTAAAGACTCGGATACGTGATCAAGTCCGCGGCGAGGTACGCGTCGTGGAGCGAGTGCGCGGGCCGGATCGGCTTGCCGTCGTGATCCGGCGCAAAGCGGTCGGCCGCATACGCCAGCCGCACCCGATGGCGTTCCGCCAGCCGCTCGAGCTCGACGAGATAGTCCAGTCCCTCGTCGCCGGCGGGCGAGGTGATGAGGAGGACGGCGTCCGGGTCCTTCAGCCGCCCGACCAGCTCGATGGCAAGCTCGATGCCCTTCCGCGGCACCACCCGCGTCGGCTGGACGACGAGGAGGCCGCTCTCGCTCATGCCGAGCTCCGCGCGCAGTCGACGGCGCACGGCGGGGGCGCGGCGTGGCCGCGGACGTTCGAAGTCGAACACGTTCGGTACGACGGTGGAGCGGATCCCGCGTCGCTCCCGCAGCTGCCCCGCGGCGATGCTGTTGATGCTGACGTGGCGTATCCACGGCAGGTCGGGCGGGAAGGCCATTTCCAGCACCTCCGGCACGACGCAGCTCGCGAAGCGCTCTCGCTCCCACCAGTAGTCGTGGTGATGGCCGATCGCCGGCAGCCGGCGCTCCTCGACCATGCGCCGTAGCGCGACCCCGAGGGGGAGATGCATCGGGATGGCCCAGGCGTTCTCGACGATGAGCAGGTCGAGCTCGTTCCCGCGAGCCCAGTCGTTGAGCACCGGCACGAGCAGATCGGCAAGCCGATCGATCTCGTTGCGAACCGCTACCGGGTCGCTGTTCGGATCGAATGCGGCCGCCGTGACGCGCTCGGCAGGTGGCCAGGTGAAGTGCATCGGCGGCACGAGGCGCGCCTGGTAGCGGAGCGCGTCCACCTCGCCGGCACACAGCCGCAGCTCGTGGCCCGCCGCATCGAGCACCGACTCCCACTTCGCCGTCTCGAACGTCACGCCATCGACGCCGGCCAGGCGAGTCGCCGCAATTCCGATCTTCACAGGGCGATCGTATCGGCTCGGAGGCATCACGGGGTGGGTCGCGGCCGCATTCGAGGGCGGTTGACCCGTGGGACGGGTGAACTCAGGCCTGGAGCCGCGAACAGGGCCAGTTCCACCGCGAAGTGACCCGTGGATACGGGTCGATGACATCGGAGCTGGAGCTCAGGTGAGAGTTCACCCGTGGTGCCGGTCGCTACCCCAATCCGGTGATCCTCTGCCACGCGGCTACACTCGGGGGCATGTCATCACTCCCCGTGGTCGCGATCGTCGGCCGCCCGAACGTCGGGAAGAGCACGCTCTTCAACCGGCTCGTCGGCGAGCGGCTGGCCATCATCTCCGACGTCTCGGGGACGACCCGCGACCGCGTCTACGGCACTGCCGAGTGGAACGGCCGCACCTTCACCGTGGTCGACACCGGCGGGCTGGAGCTCGACCCGGGCACCGACATCGAGGAGCGGGTGCAGGACCAGGCGCGGGTCGCCGTCGAGGAGGCGGACCTGATCCTGTTCACGGTCGACGCCCATGCCGGCCTTGCGCCGCTCGACTACGAGGTCGCCGATCGGCTGCGCCGAGCCGAGGCCCCCGTGATCCTCGTCATCAACAAGGGCGACAATCCCGCCCGCGAGGCCGATGCGGTCGAGTTCTATGCCCTCGGCTTCGATCCGGCCATCACGATCAGCGCGCAGCACGGTCGCAACACCGGCGACCTGGCGGACCTCATCGTCGACAACCTCCCGCCGCCGACGGAGGCGGAGGCGGCGGTATCGATCCAGCCGGAGGACCTCACCGAGGAGGAGATGGCCGAGCTGGCGGAGACGGAGCTCGGCGCACCGCGCGTGGCGATCGTCGGCCGGCCGAACACCGGGAAGAGCACCTTCGTGAACCGGGTCTTCGGCTCGGAGCGGATGATCGTGTCGGAGGTGCCGGGAACCACCCGGGATCCGATCGACACGGCGATCGAGCTCGACGGCCAGGCCCTGGTCCTGGTCGACACGGCGGGAATCCGGCGCCGCGGCTCGATCGAGCGGGGGATCGAGCGTTACAGCGTGCTGCGCTCGATGAAGGCCATCGACTCGGCCGACGTCGCGGTCGTCATGACCGATGCGACCGAGGGCTACACGGCCCAGGACGCCCACGTCGTTGGCTACGTGCTCGAGGCGCACAAGGGAATCGTGCTCGTCCTGAACAAGTGGGACGCGGTCGAGAAGGACGAGTTCACCGCCGACAAGTGGCTGAAGCGGCTGCGTCGCGAGGCGCCGTACCTCGTCTGGGCCGACATCGTGTTCGCCTCCGCGCTCACCGGCCAGCGCGTCGAGCGCATCCTGCGCGAGGCGCTGCGCGTCGCCGAGGAACGCTA
>Ga0190272_10001160_pt1 | contig 12727 bp, 12 predicted proteins | sample Popmic504T_FD_133746 | JGI IMG/M metagenome (GOLD analysis project Ga0190272, IMG submission 133746) | Populus adjacent soil microbial communities from riparian zone of Shoshone River, Wyoming, USA - 504 T | ecosystem: Environmental > Terrestrial > Soil > Riparian zone | place: USA: Wyoming...
GCAGACCGGCGCATGATCGCCGCCGGTCACGGCAAGATGATAAACATCGCCTCTATGCAAGCGTTCCAGGGCGGCATCCACGTGCCGCCGTATACCGCGAGCAAGTCGGGACTGGCCGGCATCACCCGCCTGCTCGCCAACGAATGGGCGGCGAAAGGCGTCAACGTCAACGCCATCGCGCCGGGCTACATGAGCACGGACAACACCGCGCAGCTGCGCGCCGACGAAGCGCGCAACAAGGCCATCCTCGAACGCATTCCGGCCGGACGCTGGGGCGAGCCGCGCGATCTCGGCGGCGCGGCGGTGTTCCTGGCCTCGCGCGCCTCGGACTACGTCAACGGCGCCATCCTCCCCGTCGATGGCGGTTGGCTGGCGCGCTGACGGCAGGAGCAACCGCCCCGTTTCGCGAAGCCCCAACGAAAGCCTGTCGCGGCGGAATCGCCGCGGCTACCAACGCCGAGGCATTGCCTATGTTGAAGTGGACCTCCCTCTTGCTGTTGGCGATCGCAAGCAGCGCATCCGCCGGCAATCTCCGTCAGGTCTTCATCGCCGGCGATTCCACGGCGAGCGAATACGGCCAGGAGCGCGCGCCACGCGCAGGCTGGGGGCAGGCGCTGGATTCCTTCCTCGACGACGGCTTCGTGGTGCGCAACCACGCGCAGAGCGGGCGCAGCGCGCGCAGTTTCATCGAACAAGGCTGGCTGGACGGGATTGCCAGGCGCATAGGCAAAGGCGACGTGCTGCTGATCCAGTTCGGGCACAACGACGAAAAGATCGAAGACCCGTCGCGCTACGACGAACCGCAGCAGGCGTTCCCGCAATGGTTGATGCGCTACGTCACGCTGGCACGCGAGCGCGGCGCCACGCCGATCCTGATCACGCCGGTGGCGCGGCGCAAGTTCGACCACGGCCAATTGCTCGACACCCACGGCGCGTACACGCAGGCCGTGCGCGACCTAGCGCAACGCGAACGCGTCGGCCTGATCGACTTGAACGCGAGCAGCATGGACTGGCTGCGCGCGCTGGGCGATGCGTCATCCAAGCCCTTCTTCATGCATGTTCCCGAGCAGAACCAGACCGATGACAGCCATTTCCAGTGGCGTGGCGCAGTCGCGGCGGCCTGCCTGGTCATGGATGGCTGGAAGCGACTCGATCCCGCGATCGAGGCGCACGTGGTGCGCGACACCGACTGCGGCGCCCGGCCCACGGCACTGGCCGACCGCAAGGCACAGCCGCATCCCTCCCTGGTCATCCACGAACGCGATATCGCCGTCCGCCAGCCCGGTCCCCACGGTGGCGCCGGCGACACCACCGCGTACCCGTTCTTTCGCGACGCGCCGGCGCTGGCGTTCGAATTCCGCAAGCGCGTACTGCACAAGGGCGCCGGTATCGGCCTGCACCAGCACGACAAGGACGAGATTTACTACGTCGTCAGCGGTCGCGGCCGCTACACGGTCGACAGCGAGACCTACGAGGTCGGGCCGGGTGCCGCGATGCTCACGCGCCCGGGCAGTACCCACACGCTCCAGCAAGCTGGCGATGAGGACCTGGTCATTCTTCTCACGTACAACAAGCCGCCATCGCCGACGCCTTAGCTACTGCGCTTCTGCCAGCGGAGGCGGCACTGCGGGGAAGGAACCGGTGCCCGGAATTTCCGGAGTGATGCCGCCTCTTCCAACCATGCCTTCATAGCGGAGCGAGGCAAGTCGCCTATCCGCCTGTCTGCGCGTCGATCTCCGCCTTCTGCTTGTCGGCTGCATCCTGCAACGTCTGCTCGACCGCCTTGGCACGGTCGATCGGCGCCTGGATCGCATCGCGCAAATCGGTGTTCGGCGTCGCGGCCTGCGGCTCGGGCGGCTCGTCGGTCGGCGGCGGCTTCGGCTTGGAGCAGGCGCAACACAGGCACAGCAGCAGCAATCCGGCGGTGATTCGCGACATGGTGGCTTCCCTCGATCGACCCGGCGCTATGCTACGCCGAGGCGGACGAGGAAACGGGCATGGATCCACATCGCTGGCGTCTTGACGGACAACTCGCGCTCGTCACCGGTGGCAGCGCCGGCATCGGCCGCGCGATCGCGCGCGAACTGCTCGGCTTCGGCGCCAGCGTGCTCATCGCCGCGCGCGACGGCAACGCGCTGGAACTCGCGCGTGACGAACTGGCCGAGGAGTTCCCCGATGGTGACATCCGTGCGCTGGTCGGCGATGTCGCCGACGGCGAGCAGCGCCGCGAGATCCTCGACTGGGTCGAGGACCAGGGCGAAGGCCTCAACATCCTCGTCAACAATGCCGGCACCAACCGCAGCAAGCCGACCACCGAGTACACCGAGGACGAATGGCGCGAGATCTTCGAGGTCAACCTGTTCTCGGCGTTCGAGTTGTCGCGCTATGCCTACCCGCTGCTGACCAAGCATGCGGCCTCGAGCATCGTCAACGTCGGCAGCGTGTCGGGGTTGACCCACGTGCGCTCCGGCGCGCCGTACGGCATGACCAAGGCCGCGCTGCACCAGATGACCAAGAACCTCGCCGTCGAATGGGCCGAGGACGGCGTACGCGTGAATGCAGTAGCGCCGTGGTACATCCGCACGCGTCGCACCACCAGCAAGCTGGCCGATCCGGATTATCTCGACGAGGTGCTGCTGCGCACGCCGGTCGGGCGCATCGGCGAGCCGGAGGAAGTGGCGGCGGCGGTGGCGTTCCTGTGCCTGCCTGCGGCGAGCTACATCACCGGCGAGTGCATTGCGGTGGATGGCGGGTTCTTGCGCTACGGGTTCTGAGCGGCCGTTTCCGACCCAAAGCGGTCACTGGCAGCTCTGTCCCGCCAGTCGTCGTGATTTGCATCATTCGCCCACCGAATCGCGAATCCAAACGGCGGTCTACGAGTAACGCTTCCGAAAACCTTCCCGAATATGGCGCGCGAGTTCGGTAGCCACCGGGCTTGTTCCGGTGGTTGGAGGTCGAAGGTTGATATGGAAGATCGGCAAGGCTGGCAGGTTGCCAGCCTCGAGCATCACCAAGCGATCGGGAATGGTCCGCGACAGGAACGGGGCAACGGCCATGTCTGCCTCCAGCGTGGCGAAGACAGGTTCCAGGCTGCCGACCTGGCAGATCGGGCGCCAATCGATTCCCGCCTTGGTCAGTGCCTCGATGGCCGATGCCCTGAACCCGCAATGTTCCTCGCCCAACGCCACCGAGAGCGGATGCCGTAGATAGGCTTCACCGCCCCTGGCGCCCACCCAGACGAGGCGATCGCTCAGCAACCATTGATCTCGTGCCCCTCGCTCGGACTCGGTCACGAGTGCGAGATCGATCTTTCCGTCGCGAAGATCCGTGCTCACCGCTTGCGAGGTATCGCTGACCAGAGTCACCAGCACATTCGGGTGCGCTTGGCGGAACACGCGCAGGATGGGTGGCATCAGCCTGCCGACGATGTCATGGGCCACCCCAAGCCTGACTTCGCCGCTGAAGTCGGTGCCCCGCATCTGGTTCAAGACTTCGTCGTTGAGTGCAACGAGCCGAAGCGCGCCGACCATCAAACGTTCGCCCGCACGGGTCAGGCGTGCAGCGTCGGCCCTGCGCTCGAACAGCGCCTCTTCGAATAGCGATTCAAGGCGCTTGATCTGCTGGCTGACCGCTCCCTGGCTCAGGTTCACGATCCGCGCCGCCGTGGTCATGCGGCCGGTTTCTGCCACGGCAATGAAGGCGCGCAGCAGGCCAACATCGATGTCGCGCAGCGCAGGCATGGCTATTCGATTTCCTAATGACGTCTAGAAGATTAATTAGCTTCTCTACTATGCCGTCGCGCTCGTAATGTCGCAATGCAGGTCGCGGTGCGACCCACAAGGCGACGGGCTTGGATCCTCTTGCACTCGGTGTGTTCCTGGTCACGGCAACGGCATTGCTCGGCTCGCCGGGACCCGGGATTGCGGCCCTTGTCACCGTCGGGCGGGCGGAGGGGTTCACCCGCGGCCTTCGCTACTACGCGGGCTTACAGGTCGGGCTGGCCGTGGCCGCGGCGGTGAGCGCCGGAGGAATGGTTTCAGTGTTGCAGGCCTTTCCGGGGGCGATGATGATGATGACGTGGCTTGCCACGGCATATCTCGTCTATCTGGCGTACCGGATCGCCACGGCGCCCGTCGGCGCGGCGCTGGCAGGCAGGCGCACGTCGTCCTCGGCCATTGCAGGTCTGCTGCTAGGCACGGCAAATCCGAAAGCCTTCGTGGCTTTCGCATCGCTATTTGCTTCCCGTCGCGTGGCTGTCGATCCACAAGCGGACATCCTCCTGAAATGGACGTTGTGCGTGGCGGTCATGCTCATCGTCGACCTTGCATGGTTGCTCGTCGGTGTCGCTCTGAACAATGCATCGCTGCGCCCGGCCGCCGAACGCACGTTGAACCTGTGCTTGGCCGCCATGATCCTCGGCTCGGCGGGGCTGGCCTTCCTGTGACTGCACGCCTGAAGAATTCTGCCGTGACCATGATGGACAGCCTTGCGGAAACCGCGCGCCTTTTTTCGTACGGGACATTGCAGGACGCAGCCGTACAAAGGGCCACCTTCGGACGCATCCTGTCCGGTTCTCAGGATGCCCTGCCCGGGTATGCGTTGCTCAGGGTGAAGGTGGCCGATCCAGCTGTCGTCGCCATCAGTGGCGAGTCTTGGCATCCCATCATCAAGCGCACAGGCCAGGCTTCGGACGCGGTAGCCGGCACGGTGTTCGAGATCACCCAGGATGAACTGCTGAAGGCGGACGCCTACGAGGTAGATGACTACCGGCGCGTCAGCGTGACATTGGCGACGGGTACTCGCGCGTGGGCTTATGTGCAGGGCGGTTGACCGAGACAGCGACGAGGCCGGTTCCGGACCGACCGCATGTTTGGAAAGCATCCGTTTCAACCAACAAAGGATCACAAGTCATGGCGAACAAAGTGCTAATCGTTCAGGGCGCGGGTGAAGGCGCGCACCTCGAAGACAAGGCCCTGGCAGACTATCTGGGAGCTGCGCTGGGCCCGGAGTACCTGCTGACCTATCCCAAATTTCCCGGACTGGAAACCATCGCATACGACGCGTGGAGGGACCAGCTAAGGGATGAACTGGAGAAGTTGGGCAATGGCGGCCTTATCGTGGCCCATTCGCTGGGCGGATCCGCCGTGCTGAAGTACTTCTCAGAAGAGGCGACCGCGTGCGCGATAGCCGGGCTGTTCCTGGTCGCGCCCCCCTACAAGGGAAACGATGGCGAGTGGGGCACGGATGATTTCGCCATGGATGCAGGCGCCGCTTCGCGCTTGTCCGCTGCTATGCCGATCTTCATCTATCACAGTCGCGACGACGAGTGGGTCCCGTTCGCGCACCTGGCGCAATGGACCAGCAAGATGCCTGGCATGGTTGCCCGTCAGTTCGATGATCGCGGGCACTCGTTTACCGGCAAGTCGTTCGTCGAGCTCGTAGACGATATCCGGGCACTGTAGGAGTCAGCAACTTGACTCTGTCTGGGCTGCAAAAGGACGAAGATGCGATGAATGTTCGTCTTGAGACGCATGTACAAGACGTGCTGAGATTCATTGAATCAGGTCAACTTGACTCGCTTGTGTTGGTAGGCCACAGCTATTCTGGCATCGTTGTTGGTCAAGTGACTGCAAAGGTTCCCCATCTGATTGCGCGGACAGTCTTTGTTGAAGCATTCCTCCCAGTTGATGGTGAATCCTTGCTGGAAGTGTCAGGTCTCGATGTTGATCACGAAAAGTCGCTGATAGCTGCAAGCAATGGAAAGCGGCCCGCGCCAGATCTCGACGAACTCAGAGGCAACCACTCCTTACAGAAGAGCACATTGAGTCTCTGGCTTCGAAACAAATGGATCATCCAGGCGGCACCGTGACGGACCCAGCGGTACTCGCTAATCCTCTCTCTGAACTTCGCGCCACATTCATATCAGACGAGGGTTGGCTTTCTTCGTCGAAAGAGTCAGATCTTGTTGATGATCTCAGGAAGGAAAGCAGATGGGACTTCAAATCAATAGATGGAGGGCATTGGCCAATGCTTACAATTCCGGATCAACTTCCTAGCCTTCTGCAAAAGGTCAGCGCCTGACAATTCATTCAGACCGAAGACGCTTCGCGGCTCGGCTTGATTCAGGCGTTACGCCCTAAGTGCTTATCGACCGAGAGATCGATGTTCATCATTAAACACTGGTGGAAGCTTGGTCTGCTCATTATCGTCCTCATCGCGCTTGGGGCGTGGGCCTATGAACTTGTCGCGGTACGCGGCACTTTCGTGCTGTTCCATTCTGCTGCCGATGCCGGCGGCAATGCCGTCGTAGCGGGCGCCTCCGGCCATCGTGTCGTAGGACGTGTCTACGTCACCGAAACGCCAATGTCATCGGCGCCGCTGATCGTCCTGCTGCATGGCGATGCTCCTTTCATCAATCCGGGCTATCAATATGCAGTGGCTAACGACCTGGCCAATGCAGTGCCGGGGACGCGAGTGGTAGCCCTCATGCGGCCCGGATATGCCGATGCTTTTGGGGCCAGGTCCGATGGCGACAGGGGGTTTGCCTCGGGAGAGAATTACACTCTCAGCGTGGCGAATGATGTTGCCGTCGCCATCCGATCGCTCAAGCAGCGATGGGGAGCGCCTTCCGTCATTCTGGTAGGCCACTCTGGTGGCGCGGCCGTCGCGGCAAATATTGCGGCCTTAACTCCTGGGTTGGTGCAGCATGTCTTTCTGGTCGGATGCCCCTGCGATGTCCCTGCATTCAGGCGGCACATGGCGCGATTGCATCGGAGTCCGATGTGGTTGTTGCCTGCGCAGAGCATGTCACCTATGCAGACGCTCGACCGCATGGAAAAGGGAACGGAAGTGACGGCCATCTCGGGTGTCAACGATCCGGTCACGCTGCCTGAGTACGCGCGAAACTACATTGCAAAAGCGAAAACGCTCGGCATCTCAGCTTCGATGATCATCCTGCCGAACGAGGGACACGAGATCCTGGACAATCCCGCAGTCATAACGCAAGTTTCGCAAGCTATGCGCGGCGCTCACTGAGGGCGCTTCCCCTTGCAGAGGAGGCATTCCGCAAACAAGAATCCGATGAAGTCTACCTCTTGCAGGATGCGAATATGCCGCAAGCAACCACCGGATTCTTTACGCAGCGCGGCTGAGGGAGCATAACAATTCATTCAAGCCGAGCCTGCTTCGCGGCTCGCTAAATTTAGGCGTTTGACGTCATGGGAGATCACGCCACTTTCAACCGTCCAGCCCCTCGTGCGACTGTTGTACCTACGGTCATGTACGAAGACGTCGGATCAGCGATTGATTGGTTATCCGAGGCCTTCGGCCCAGCCATTTGGTGACAGGTCTTCCGAAGTCGAGGATTGCGAGGGGCAACGATGGCTATTCTCCCAGCACGTCAAAGAAGCATTGCCAGAAGAATGGGCGCCATTGTTTTTCTGCTTCGCGGCTCCCCTTAGTTCATGCGCTAGACCGCTACGACACTCATCCGGTTGCGAAAACTTATGGCTATTACTCGCTACACCCTGTCCTTCCCCTTGCTTCTACTCCTCAACAACGCGCTGCACGCCCAACCTGTCGGTCTGCGCGTGTTAGAGGTCAAAGAGCCGATCACCGACACGATCGTGCCGGTCGCGGTGATGTACCCCTCCAGCGATGCAAAGCCCTATGCCGAGACTCAGCAAGGTCCGTACTCACTAGCGGCGCAACGGGGCGCGGCGATCGCGGCCGGAAAGCATCCACTGATTCTGCTCTCGCACGGCAGTGGCGGCAGCATGTTCGGCCACCACGACCTGGCGGCGTCGCTCGCGCGGCATGGCTATGTGGTGGCGATGCCGGAACATGCCGGCGACAGTTTCCGCGACCGGAGCGGCTTTGCCACCGACCGCGTGCTGCTGGGTCGCGCGTGGCAGGCAAGCGCGGTGATCTCCGCGGTGCTGGTCGACGCGCAGTTCATGCAGCACATCGATGCCACGCGTATCGGCGCGGCGGGCTTTTCCGCCGGCGGCTACACCGCGTTGCTGCTGCTCGGCGCGAAGCCGGATTTCTCGCGCTTCCGGCCCTTCTGCGAGAAATATCCGAAGACCCCCGAAATCTGCGACCACACGACCCGGACGATCCGGATCACCCTCCCGGACCCACCACCGACGGCCGATGCGCGCATACGTGCAGGCTTTGCGATGGCACCGCTCAGCCTGATCCTCGACGCGGATGGTCTGAAGGACGTGCGCAGTCCGGTCTTCCTGTACACCGGTGCGAAGGATCCGGTGTTGATCCCGGCCGAGAACGCGAACAGGATCAGCAAACTGCTGCCAAATCTGTACCGCTACCGCGAAGTCGAAGGCGCCGGGCATTACGTGTTCCTGGCACCTTGCTCCGCCGAGTTGGCGCTAGAAGCTCCATCGATCTGCACCGACCCTCGCGGTGTCGACCGCGCCGCGATCCATCGGCAGATCGCGGAAGATGCCGTCAAATTCTTCGACGGAACGCTGAAGTAAACTTGTCCACGGATCCTTGACCCTAGAGTCGTCGGCCGCGGTCTGACCATTCATTCGCGCCGAACTCGCCTGGCGGTTCGGCTTAGTTTCAGGCGTTGCGAATGTCCGCTTCTGGCCGATAGCCGCCATTCACGTGCATCTGTCGGGTCAGTTGATGGAAGGGATTGAATTTCAGCCTGCTTGCAAGGGCGCGTGCAGTGTGTGTGCACGCGCGATTAAACGTGCGGCAGCGTGTGCTGTCCGGCACATCGGTGGTACGTCAGCCTTTGCGGAATCACTGCTCTGATGCTCACCAACGCTCGTCGGGGAGAGATCACATTCCATCGCCAATCTGGGGTCAGGATTCCGGCAACGTATATTGGAAGTCGTAGAAGTGCTCTCCGCCGGTGATCGTGATCCGCATCGTCCCACTGATGCCCGCCAACTGCTCCGTGCCCGAATCCGGCACCACCGCGACTGACCAGTTCTCGGGCACACCCCGGTTCATCACTGCGCTATGCACGAACACGAAGCTGCCTTTGCGGCCCTGTAGCGAACCGATCACCTTTTCGATCGCTACGTAGGCGCCAGCCTGCGCGCCGTCGCCCGATGCCAGCATCTCGCCTTGCCCGACAGCTTCCAGCGCGCCATAGAACTGCTTATGGAGGGAGAGGCGGCTGAGCCGTGCGGCCTGCGCTTCCGGGTTGTCGCTCTTCTGCGGCTCCACCTTGACATCGAAGGTTCCGTTGGCGTGCATGATGGCGGTCTCCTTGGAGGCCGGTGCGGCGGTGGCGCTCAGCCATGTCGCAGCGACAAGGCCAAGGACGATGAGGGCGCTGGATTTCATGGAAAACTCCCGCGGTGTGTTTCGATTGCGGATTCGACCATGACGGTTGCGGCAATGATTGGAAAAACGCGACAGCAGTCCGCCGGCCGCGGCAAGAGCGGCCGATGAAGCCGGAAGTCGGCAAGCCGCGCGGCATCCTGCGGCATGCACCGAGCCCCGGCGTGTTCCACCATGCGCGGATCGCGCCGTCCCCGGCGCTGGCCGGCGTCGTCCAGCACTTCTGGATCGTGCGCTGGGACTTGCGGGGATCCGCGCCGCAAGTGCGCGAGACGTTGCCGCACCCGAATGTGCATCTGGTGATCGAACCCGGACGGACGCGCATCCACGGCATTCATTCCGGCCGCTTCACCCGCGTGCTGGAGGGCCAGGGTGGGGTGTTCGGCATGAAGTTCAGGGCGGGTGGATTCCGCCCGTTCTTGCGCAGGTCGGTCTCGACGCTGCGCGACCGTTCGCTGTCGCTGCAGGAAGTCTTTGGCATGGCTGCCGGGTCGCTGGAGGCGACCGTGTTCGCACAGCAGGAAGACGATCGCATGGCGGCGGTGGCAGAGGATTTCCTTGTTGCGCACTTGCCGCCCGTGGATCCCGAAGTGGCCCGCATCGGCGAGATCGTCGACGGCATCGCGACGGACCGCAGCATCACCACCGTCGAGCAGGTGCTTGAGCGCCATGGCATGGGAAAGCGGACGCTGCAACGGCTGTTCAACGAGTATGTCGGCATCGGCCCCAAGTGGGTGATCAACCGCTATCGGCTGCACGAGGCCATCGAACGCCTGGCCGAGGGCGGCAACGTCGTCTGGACGGAACTCGCATTGGAGCTGGGTTATTTCGACCAGGCGCACTTCGTGCGCGATTTCAAGGCCTTGGTGGGACGTCCACCCGCCGAATACGCGCGTCAGGATGCGGTGCCTGCAAGCGCGTAGGTGGACACCACAAATAGAGGAAGCAGTCGCGATTTGGCAAACAAGCCAAGCAGCCCGCCACCTCCGGGCAGAGCGACTCTGTTGCAAATGAGAACCATTAGCATATAGACTGAGCGCGCTTGATAGGCAGGCAACGTCCTGCCGTCGAGGTCCATTCGTTGCGCACAGCCGCCAGACATGGCGAGGCAGTAGCTGTGGTCTCGGCATCGGCTTAGCGCAACGAGCCGGAAATCCTCCCATCGAGATCGAAGATGCCCTTTCTTGTCGTCGTATCCAACGGCGCGCATGCGCTGTGCTTGCGTTGCGCAACATCCAATATCTCATTGCGAAGTCTCCGAAAGGCTGTCCTGCCCGCATGTCTCATGGCTGCACTTGCATCGCCTGCGGTGTTGGCCGACGAGATGGCGCCTGATGCAACGCAACTGGATACGGTTGTAGTGACGGGCGAGCTTCCAGCCGGTTACGACACTGGCAAGATGTCGGCCTCGACCAGGCTCGAGCTGTCCGCACGCGAGACCCCGCAGTCGATCAGCGTGGTCACCCGCAGCCAGATGGACGACTTCGGCCTGGACAGCATCAACGATGTCCTCAACGCCACCACCGGCGTCAACGTCGAGCAGGTCGAGACCGACCGCAGCTACTACACCGCACGTGGCTTCGACATCACCAACTTCCAGCGCGACGGCCTCGGCCTGCCACTGCCCTACGGCATCCAGAACGGCGACCTCGACACCGCGGCGTACGAACGCGTCGAGGTGCTGCGCGGCGCCAACGGCCTGATGTCCTCCACCGGTAATCCGTCGGCCACGGTCAACTTCGTGCGCAAGCGCCCGACCGCTGATGTGCAGGGCAGCGCACACCTGACCCTGGGCAGCTGGAACAATCTCCGCCTCGATGTCGACGTGTCGTCGCCGTTGAATGCCGCCGGCACCGTGCGTGGCCGAGCGGTCGCCGCCTACCAGGGCGATGAGAGCTACCTCGACTTTTACTCGCGCCAGAAGCAGGTGTACTACGGCGTGGTCGAGGCCGACCTCGGGCCGGCCACGACGCTGGCGGTCGGCGTCTCCCACCAGAAGAACAAGCCGCGCAGCCCGATGTGGGGCGCGCTGCCGCTGTACTACAGCGACGGCACGCCGACCGACTACGACGTATCCACCAGCACCGCATCGGACTGGTCGTTCTGGAAGACCGACGACACCCGCGCCTTCGTCGAGCTGTCCCACGACCTCGGCCGCGACTGGAGCCTGAAGACCGCGTTCAACTACGAGGACAAGCAGGAGGACACCGAGTTGTTCTACGTGTACGGCGTGCCGGACCGCGACACCGGCGAGGGCCTGTTCGCCTACCCGTCGCAATACGATGGGCGCTTCAACGCACGCTTCGTCGACGCCTACGCCACCGGTCCGCTCACGTTGGGCGGACGCGCGCACGACGTGGTGGTCGGCGCCAATTGGGCGCGCGGCAACAACGATGAGCTGTCGTGGTATGGCAACGACATCGGCACGCCGCTGCCGGATTTGGCCACATGGAACGGTCATTATTCGAAGCCGAGCTTCGATGCGTTCTCCGATGGTGCCAGTTACGACTACCGCCGCGAGGGCCTCTACGCCACCGTGCGCTGGAACCTGGCCGACCGTTTCAAGCTGATCACCGGCGCCAACCACGCACGCGTGGAAACCAACGGCATCAGCTACGGCACGCCGAACACCGTCGAGGAGTCCCGCACCACACCGTTCGCCGGCGCGGTGTTCGACCTGGGCACGCACTATTCGCTGTACGGCAGCTACGCCGAGATCTTCAACCAGCAGGCGCAGACCGACATCGACGACCGCCTGCTCGGCCCGATCACCGGCAGCAATGCCGAGTTGGGCCTGAAGGGCGAATGGTTCGACGGCGGCCTCAACACCTCATTCGCGCTGTTCCGCGCGCGCCAGGATAACTACGCCGAAAGCGCCGGCTTCGCCAACGGGCGTACCTATTACGCCGGCATCGATGCCGAGTCCACCGGCTATGAGTTCGACGTGGCCGGTCGCCTGACCGAGCACTGGCAGGTTGCCGGCGGCTTCACCCATCTGCGCCTCGAGGGCGAGGACGGCAACGACGCGCGCACCTACGTGCCGCGCAAACTGTTGCGCCTGTCCACCACCGTGCAAGTACCGCAGGTGCAGGGCCTCAAGCTCGGTGCCTCGCTGAAATGGCAGAGCGATATTCACCGCGACGCGGCCTTGGCCAATGGTGACCCGGTGATAATCCGCCAGGCCGCGTATGCGCTGCTCGGCCTGATGGCGCGTTACGACTTCGCACCGAACTGGAACGCGACACTCAACGTCGACAACGTCACCGACGAGAAGTACATCCCGAGCCTGTACTGGGAACAGGGCTTCTACGGTGCGCCACGCAACGTGTCGGTGTCGTTCGGCTATCGCTTCTGAGTCAAAGCGTCTTGCTCCACTGCGATGAAGGGACGACGTATGCGCCAAGGA
>Ga0190272_10001161_pt1 | contig 12724 bp, 11 predicted proteins | sample Popmic504T_FD_133746 | JGI IMG/M metagenome (GOLD analysis project Ga0190272, IMG submission 133746) | Populus adjacent soil microbial communities from riparian zone of Shoshone River, Wyoming, USA - 504 T | ecosystem: Environmental > Terrestrial > Soil > Riparian zone | place: USA: Wyoming...
ACCCGCAGCTCGTCGAGGCCCATGGCGTCGGCCGCGGCGCGCAGGAAAGGGGTGGGGCCGTCGACTCGGACCTCGCCGAGATCGCCCGGCCGCAGGGTGTACGCGACCAGGGTGTCGCGCATCGCCGGGTACATGACCACGGCGTCGACGTCGACCATGGTGCACACCGTGTCCAGGTGCATGGTGGCGCGGGCCTGCTCGATCGGCACGACCAGCACGGTGTGCACGAGGCCGTCGACGAACACGGACCGGGCGAACGCCTCGGCGCCGGCCGGTGAGGTGCGCTCGCCGACCCCGATGGCCAGCACTCCGGGGGCGAGGAGCAGCACGTCGCCGCCCTCCAGCGGCGCGGAGTGCGCCCCGTACGCGCGGCCGGTGCGGGTGAACCTCGGGTGGTAGGCGTACACCAGGTCGGTGAGCGAGCTCTCCCGCCGCCGGGCGGCCAGGGCCAGCGAGGTGATCGCCACCCGGTCGCCGACCCAGACCGACGAGTCCCTGGTGAACAGCAGGTTCGGCAGTGGGTCGATGGCGAAGTCGCTCGGGTGGTGCATCTTGCGCACCAGCGAGACGCCCTCGGCGACCGGCAGCTCCTCGAACGTCATCCCAGCGGTGAGCACCCCGGCCAGGGTCGACGGGTCGAGCCCGGTGAGGTGCGAGCGCAGCGCGTCGGCGAGGTCGACGCCGAGGCGCAGCTCGTCGACGGCGGCGTGCACCCCGGCCGCGGTGGCCCGCTGGTCGGCGAGCGCCTCCTCCAGCAGGTCGGCGAGCAGCAGCACCTCGACGCCGCGGCCGCTCATGGCCTTGGCGAACGAGTCGTGCTCGTCCTGCGCCCGGTCGACCCACGGGATACCGTCGAAGAGCAGCTGGTCGTTGTTGTGGGGCGTGAGCCTCTTGAGCTCGGCCCCCGGCCGGTGCAGCAGCACGGTGCGCAGCTGGCCGACCTCGCTGTCGACGCCGGGCATCGTCGGCCCGGGGGTCGGAGAACTGGGTTGCATAGCTCTGCAGCGTAATCCGACGGTAAGGACCTCACCGGACCATCGAGGCTACGTTGGAGTCGTACCCGTCGTACGCCGGCCGAACGACCCCGAGGAGCAGCCGACATGACCCCGAACACCCGACGCACGGCCCTCATGATCGGCGCCGGGCTGGCCGTCGTCGTGCTGACCGTCGGGTTGTGGGCGTTCCAACCGTGGAAGGTGTTCACGTCGAGCACCATCGACGAGGCGCTGCCGCCGGGCGCGCCCTCCGCCCAGCTGGAGGCGAGCGTGTCCGCGTTGGCCCCGCGGCCGGCCGACCCGCGAGCGGTGAACCCGGCGCCGGGTCAACCCGCCCAGCCCGGTCAACCCGCTCAGCCGGCGCCCAAGCCGGCCGGAACGCTGCCGCCGGTCCCCGCGGTCCTCGCCCAGGGCGAGTTCGTCGACCAGGAGCACGAGACCTCCGGGATGGCCAGCGTCGTGCGGCTGGCCGACGGCAGGCGCGTGCTGCGGCTGGACAACCTGGCGACCAGCGACGGCCCCGACGTGCACGTGTGGCTCAGCGACCAACCCTCCGGCGGCGAGTGGGGTAGTTACGACGACGGCCGCTACGTCAAGCTGGGCAAGCTCAAGGCCACCCACGGCAACCAGAACTACGAGATCCCCGCCGACGCCGACCTCACCGGCCTGCGCAGCGCGGTGCTCTGGTGCGACCGCTTCAACGTCGCCTTCGGCGCGGCCCCGCTGTCCCTGTAACGCGGATCCCTATCCGGTCCGACCCGCAATCCTATTCCAATAAGAACAGCAACCTGAGGTGCGGTCGAGTCCCCGACTTCCATCGTTCGTGCATTCGGTCGTCACTTGTGTGCAGTGCGTGCCATCATTTGGCGGAACGGACACGCAGGGGGATTGCATGAGCACGCCCAGTAACGTCACGGGTCAGGTCAGTTGGGTCGGCGGGGTACCCACCGCCGGTGGTGGACTCGTGGGCGGCGAAACCTTCGCGATCGACCGGGCCAACGCGCCGGCCCTCATCGAGAGGCTGACGGCGATCCGCGACGAGCTCGTCGACATCGACACCGCGGCACGCCAGACGGCCGACGATCGCACGCCACCAGGCACCGATGGGTACAGCGCCGTGGCCGTGGGCCGGATCTGCCGGCAGGCGTCCGACGACGACGGCTGCCACGGCAGGGCGAACCTGCTGTTCCAGTTGGCGGTACAGACCGTGATCGACAACCTGTGGGCGAGCCTCGCGCAGTACGACGAGGCCGAAGGCACAGCCGCCGCGAGCCTGCGACAGCAAACCGAGAGCTCGTGACCGGCCGCCTGACGGCCATCGCAGCCGCCGTGGTGCTGGGTCTGTTGCTGGCTGCCTGCCAGACCAGTACGGCCGGCAGCCCGAACGCCACCGACGCGGCCGGTGGTTCGACGACGGTCACGGCCACCAGTGGCTCCGGCGGCGGCGCGCCCTCGCTGACCCGGCCCGAGCTGGACACCGCTGCGTTCGAGGCGGCGCCGTGCTCGACCCTGACCGAAGCCCAGGTCGCCGAGTTGGGGATCTCGGTGGCCGGCCGCGACGAGACCGACGAGCTGGGGCCGAGCTGCCGCTGGCCCGACCTGGACGGCCCCGCGAAGGTCTCCCTGGGGATCGACTTCACGGTTCACGGTCGCGGCCTGGAGGGCCTGTACACGACCAGGGAGTCGAAGGAGGTCTTCGAGCCCGTCGAGGTGGCCGGCTACCCGGCCGTGATCAACCTGCCGGCCGACACTCGCGACATGGGCACCTGCCGGCTCAGCATCGGCGTCAACGTTCGCACTGTGCTGTCGGTCGACCTGCAGCTCAGGCATGGCGTTGGGGCGCCACCGGACTACCGCGACCCATGCTCGCGCGCCCACACGATCGCCGAACACGCCGTCGACACACTGAAGGGGGCCAACTGATGGGCTTGGGGGACTTCGTCAACGACGTCGCCGGCAAGGCGAGCGATGCCGCACGGGTCGTCAGGTCCGCGGGCAGCGCGGTCAGCCAGGCCGGCGCGGACGCGGTGGACTGGGCGCAGGAGCGGGTGGCCGGTCGCAGCGAGAGCGCCGCGGACATCCGGGCCGAAGGTGTGGACGCGCTGAAGATCTACCAGGACTTCCACCACGGCCGCGGCAGCGGCGACACGCTGGCGCCGAAGGACCGCGCCTGGGTCGGCGTGGCCGACCGGTACGCCCAGGTGCAGGACGACCTGCGTGCCGTGTTCGCCGAGCTCGGGGTCACCTGGTCGGGCCAGGCGGCCGGGGCGGCTGACGCCCGCTCGGCACCGATGCAGGCGTTCGTGGCGTCCGCGCAGGACGCGGCCACCGGAACCGCGACGGCGGTGCGGAACCAGGTCGGTCACTTCGACTCGACGAAGTCGGCCGTCGTCCCACCACCGCCGTTGCCGGAGAAGCACTTCTACGAGGACCTGGTGCCGTGGGGGACGGACTACGACGCCGTGGTCGGCGAGACCAAGGCGGCGGCTCACACCAACCAGGCGGCGTACGCCAGGTACGGGACGGACACCCGGGGCGCGCTGGCCGGCCTGCCGGCATTCATCGAACCGGCCGCCGTCCTGGTCGATGTCACCCAGCACGACGGGACTGCCCGACCGGTGTCCGTCTGGCGGTCGTCGGCCGCGTTCGACCAGGACGGTCCGGCTGCCGTCACGCCGGCCGCTACCACCCAGCCGGCGACCGGTGGCGGGCCGGTGACAGCTCCGCCCGGCCGGCCAGGCGGACCGGCCGGGCCGGGACCGGTTCCGGCGCCGACCGCGCCGCAGGGTTCGTCCTGGCCGGTCACTGGCGCGCCACCGGTCACCGGCCAACCTGCCGGCAGCGGCCCCGGTCGGCTGCCCGGCGCCGACGGCGCCGGCCGGGGTCGGGCGGACCTCGGAGCGGGCGGTCCAGGTGGTTCACGTGGTCGGGGTCCGGACGGCCTGCCGGGCCGGTCGGGTGCGGGCGGCGACGGCCGGGCCAGGTCCGACCACGGCAACCACGGTCCGCGCGTCGGTCTCGGGTCGCCCGGCATCACCGACCCGGCGGCCGGCGCTCGCGGTTCGGCGGCCCGCCCTGGCGTTGGCGTCGGTGGGCCCGGTATGCCATCGCCGGTCACGGCCCGGGCCAAGGGTGACGAGGACACCGAGCGGAAGCGGCCGTACTACCTGGTGGAGTCCGAGAGCGTGTTCACCACGGACGAGCTGGTGAGCCCGGCCGTCATCGGCGACGAGCGAGACGACTGATCGTGCTGCGCGGCCGGTTGACGATCTCCGCGCTGGCCTACGACGTGGTGTGGGAGTACCTGGGACTGCAGGACAAACCCAACGCGTTGGACGTTCCGTCGCCGGGGGCGACCTGGCGGGCCAGGACCGACCTGGTACGCAGCGCTCTCGACGAACTGCACAGGCGCGGGCTCATCGAGCACGACGAGCCGGACGCGGACCTGGTGGCCGCCCTGCGGCTGGTGGCCCGGCCGGAACGCGAGATCTACGGCTGGTACTCGTCCGGCGGGCCGGGCGCCTCGGTCCGGTCCGTGCTCTGCGCGCGCTCCGGGGATGTCGCGCTGCTCGCCCACCTCGGGGACGACCTGCTCACCATCGAACCGGTCCGACCGACGGCATTGCCGGCCGCGGTGGCCGATCACGTACCGGCGGCCGCGGCGATGCGGATCCCGAGCTACACGCTGCCGACCAACGTGATCGGCTCGCCGTCGCCACCTGAGGGGCTGCTGCGGCCGGCGGCAGGGCCATCCGCGCATCCGCTCCACGGGCAGGTGCGGCGGCTGCTCACCAGGCCGAGAACCGGGTGGGGCCAGTTCTTCGCAGCCGACCGGGACCGGCACGGGATGCGCCGGCGCTGCGAGTTTCCGCTGACCTACGTCGATACCGCGGACGGTCGATTCTGTGTGTCCGAGCATCGCCAGTCGGACGGCCGGGCCTGGCTGGTGTTCGCCGCTGCCGACCAGGCACGGCTGGCCGCCCGGCTCGACGAGCTGTAGGGCTGTGGAGTTCAGCCCCTGCGATGGCCGCGGCGCTCCACCTAGGATCTGCGGCCATGGGCATCCTCGATGGCAGGGTCGTTGTCGTCACCGGCGCGGGGCGCGGGATCGGCCGCGGTGAGGCGCTGGAGTGCGCGCGGCAGGGCGCGGCGGTGGTCGTGGCCGAGTTCGACGCGGCGGTGGGGCAGTCGGTGGTCGACGAGATCACGGCCGACGGCGGCCGGGCGGTGCTCGCGGCCGGCGACGTGGCCGACACCGCGGTGGCCGACGGGCTGGTCACCGCGGCCGTCGACGCGTTCGGCGGGCTGGACGCGCTGGTCAACAACGCGGGCGTGCTGCGCGACCGCACCCTGGTGAAGATGACCGACGACGAGTGGGACACGGTCATCCGGGTGCACCTGCGTGGGCACTTCGCCCCGACGCGGGCCGCGTGCCGGTACTGGCGGGAGAACGAGCGGCCCGGCCGGATCGTGCACACCAGCTCGACCTCGGGCATCCTCGGCAACTTCGGCCAGGCCAACTACGGCGCGGCCAAGGCGGGCATCGCCGCCCTGTCCACGATCACCGCGATGGAGATGGCCCGCTTCCGCGTCACGTCCAACGCGATCGCCCCGTCCGCGATCACCCGGATGACGGAGAACCTGCTGCCGGAGGACGTTCTCCTCGCGCGCAAGGAGGCGGCCGACAGCGGCGAGTTCGACTTCTTCGCGCCGGAGAACATCGCGCCGCTGGTGGCGTTCCTGTGCTCCGACGGCGCCGGCCACATCAGCGGCAAGGTGTTCGGCGTGCAGGGCGACTCGGTTGAGATCTTCCAGCCGTTCACGTCGGTGGCCGAGGTCAGGAGCGGCACCGGCCGGTGGGATCCGGCCGCGCTCGGTGGCCGCATCGACGAGCTGTTCGGCCCCACCGGGGTGCAGGCCGGGCCCGAGAACATGATGGCCCGGATGCGGTACGGCATCCTCGACCACCAGTAGCCGTCAGCCGGCCGTCCGCTGCCGGTACGTGTGGTGGCGGGCGAAGCCGAGCGAGGCGTAGAGGGCGAGGGCCGGCGCGTTGTTCGTCGCCACCTGGAGGTAGCAGCGGTCGGCGCCGCGGCCGCTTCCCCAGCGCTGCAAGGCTTTCGTGACCCGCCTGGCCAGCCCGCGGCCGCGGTGCGACGGCGCCACCTCGATGGCCGCGATGCCCAGCCAGCCGTCGACGACGACGCCACGTCCGGTCGCCACAACGGTTCCGGCACTGTCCACTGTGGACGCGAAGGCGACCGTCGGTGGGGCCGTCAGTATCCGCAGGGCGACGGGTGGCAGCGGCGCCGCGCCCCGGTAGACCGCGTCCCAGCCCGGCGGCGGCCGGTCGGCCAGCCGGACCTCGTTGTCCCGCACGGCATCCGGCCGGACCAGGTCGGCGGTGAGCACGTCGGTGTCCAGCTCGGCCACCCACCCGCCGGCGGCCAGCGCGTCGTCGAACTCCCGGTGCGCCGGCAGCGGCACCGAGAACGCCGGGGGCAGCCCGCGCGCCCCGTACCAGGCGGCGGTGCGGGCCAGCGCGTCGTCGAGGTCGATCCCCGGCGGGCCGAGCACGAGCGCCGAGTTGGCCCGCCGGGTCCAGCCGTCGCCGGCGCGCAGCAACCACCGCCCGAGCCACTCGGTGTCCGGCGCCGGCCAGCCGCGGGCGGCCACCTCCTCCAGCTCCTCCGACGCCAGGGCGCCGGCACTCACGGCCCGCTCACGACGTCCCGGCGCTCTCGAGCGCTCATGGCGCCGTCCTGGCGCTCATCGAGCGCTCCCCGCGCTCACGGGAGCCAGCCGACTTTGCCGCGCAGCAGCGCGTACCCGACGAACGCCACCACGTCGATCACGGTGTGCGCGATCACCAACGGCCACAACCGTTTCGTCCGCTGCCACGCCCACCCGAACACCAGGCCCATGATGATGTTGCCGACGAACCCGCCGAACCCCTGGTACAGGTGGTACGCGCCGCGCAGCACCGCGGAGATCGCGAGTGCCTGGTAGCGCCCGACCTTGAGCTGGCGCAGCCGGGTGAGCAGGAAGCCGATCATGAGCACTTCCTCGGCCCACGCGTTGGCCGCGGCCGCCAGGATCAGCACCGGCACCCGCCACCACGTGTCGTCCAGCACCGACGGCAGCACCGTGAGGTTCGCGCCGACGGCCCTCGCCACCAGGTAGAAGCCGAGGCCGGGCAAGCCGATCACCGCGGCCAGCGCCAGCCCGTAAGCCGCGTCGCGGCGGTCGAGGCGTCGGCCGAGCCCCACCTCGCGCAGCCGGATTCCCCCGCGCACCAACAGGTACGCGCCGAGCCCGCCCCACGCGAACAGCTGGAGCACCCGCAGCAGCTGGAACCCGAGGTCGATCAGGTCGGCCTCGGCGGCCGGGGCGTTGAGCGCGACCGACTGCTCGGACAGCGGTTGCGTCGCCAGCAACGACTCCAGCAGCGACAGCAGGCTCCGCAGCCCGGACAGGCCGAGGGTGATCGCGAACACGATCACCAGCTCGATCCGCAGCAGCCGGGCGTCGGACCGATCCGACGGTTTGTCGGCCGTGGTCATGACGGGGCGTCGGCGAGGCCGGTGCAGCCGCGGAGCGCGGTGAACTTCGCCGAGATCCGGGTGGCCTCCGCGCCGGTGACCGGCAGCGGTTGTCCGGTGTCGCGCGAGATGTGGGCCGGCAGGAACTCCACGTCGGCGATCTTCCTGGCGCGCAGGGTCACCCGCAGCACGCCGGTGTCGTTGCTGGCCGCGTCGTTCCACCACCACAGGAAGTTGCCGAGTCCGTACGAGACGTAGGTGCCGTCGAGCCAGCCGTCGCCCTGCAGCAGGTGGGCGTGGGTGCCGACGATGAGGTCCGTGCCCGCGTCGGCGAGCTTCTGCGCGAACGCCTTCATCTCACCGGTGGGGCACTCGCTGCTCTCCTTGCCCCAGTGCATGTACACGACGACGAAGTCGGCCCGCTGCTTCGCGGCCGTCACCGCGGCGATCGAGCGCGCCGCGTCCCTGGCGTGCGCCACCCCGGCGCGGTCGTCGGTGGCGTTCCAGCTCGTCTCCAGTTCGTGCACCATCGAGATGCCGAGCAGCGCGATCGTCGTGCCGTTCACCTCGGTGACCCACGGCGCGTACGCGGCGTCCGCGTCGGCGCCGGCCCCGAACACGGGCATCTCGGCGTCGGCCGCGTGCCGGATCGTGTCCGCGAGGCCGACGCGGCCGTAGTCGAGCGAGTGGTTGTTGCCGATCGACACGGCGTCCACCCCGGCGGCCTTCACCGCGGCGTAGGCCGTTGGCGGCGCGCGGAACAGGTACTTCTTCGGCTCGGCGGTGCCGCCGGTGGTGACCGCGGTCTCCAGGTTGACCACGGCCAGGTCGGACGCGGTGAACACTTCGGCCACCGGCCCGAACGCGGTGGCCGGGTCGTCCAGCAACGCCGTGGTGCGCTCCGCGAAGTGCACGTCGCCGGCGAAGGTCATGACCACCTCGTCGGCCGGGCGGGTCGGCGTCGGCGGTGCGGTGCTGCCCGCCGGCACGCCCATCGGCTCCGGCAGCGTCGGCGTGCCGGCCGTCGAACCGCCGCACCCCGCCGCCCCGACCAGCAGCAGCGCGGCGACGACCACCCGGGGCCGCCGCGGTCGAAGGAGCCCGGTCACCGGCACAGACTACGGCTGTGGATAAGTCGTGAGTGGCAATTGGTGTTCTGACACCAAACGCCACTCACGAGGCGCGATAGCGCCAGAACTGCGGCAGCCACGCGACCACGACCACTGTGAGGACGATGACCGCGACGCCGCCGAACGTGGCGGCGAACGCGGTGCCCGCCCCGGCGGCCACCGGACCGTGCCAGATGTCGGCCAGCCGGGGGCCGCCGGCCACCACGACGATGAACACGCCCTGCATCCGGCCGCGCATCTCGTCGGTCGCGACCACCTGCAGCATCGTCGACCGGTACACCGCGCTGACCAGGTCGGCCGCCCCGGCGACCGCGAGGAACACGACGGCCAGCCACAGCGAGCCGGCGATCCCGAACAGGGCGACGCCGAGCCCCCACACGCAGATCGAGATGGTGATCGCGACCCCCTGGCGCGTCACCCGGTGCAGCCACCCGGAGAACAGGCCGCCGACGAACGAGCCGATGGCGATGGCGGCGTAGAGCCAGCCGAGGGCCGGGCCGCCGTCCGGCGAGTCGCCGAAGGTCCGCACGGCGGCCTCCGGGAACACCGCTCGCGGCATCCCGAACCCCATGGCGACGATGTCCACCAGGAACGACACCAGCAGGATCTTCTGCCGCGCGACGAACACGAACCCGGCGATGACGTCGCGCAGCCCGGCCCGGCGCGGCGCCTGGCCCGGCTCGAGCGGCGTCGGCGGCATGGTGGGCAGCCGCCAGGTGGCCCACAGGGTGGCGGTGAGCGCGATGGCGTCGACCAGGTAGAGGGTGCTGAGCCCGATCACCGGCAGCAGGACGCCGGCGAGCAGCGGTCCGACGATCGCGCCGAACATGAACACCATCATGTTGAGCGCGTTGGCCGCTGGCAGTTGGTCGTACGGGAGGATCCGCGGCAGGATCGCGCCGCGGGTGGGCTGGTTCACCGCGAGGAACGCCTGCTGCACCGCGTAGGTGGACAGGACGAGCCACACGTTGCCGCTGCCGGTGGCGGCCAGGACCCACAGCGCGAGCGAGCTGAGCGCGATCCCCGTCGCGCTGATGAGCAGGACGGTGCGGCGGTCCATGGCGTCCGCGATCGCGCCGCCCCACAGGCCGAAGACGATCAGCGGCACCAGGCCGAACAGGCCGGTGAGGCCGACGTAGGCCGACGACCCGGTGATGCCGAACACCTGGAACGGCACGGCGACCACGGACAGCTGCGCGCCGACGACGGTGACGATGCCCGCGAACCACAGGCGGCGGAACGCCGGGGTCCGCAGCGGGCGGGTGTCGGCGAGGGCGCCGCGCATCCGGCTGAACCGGCCCCGCGTCGGCGCGGGTGGGTCGGGGGGCCGGGACACGCGCTCCAGTCTGCGCATCCCGGCCCGCTTCATGGCAGTGATCCACATCACCTGTGGACAACCCGTGAGTGGCGTTTGGTGTCAGAGCACCAAACGCCACTCACCTGCGTCAGCAGAACAAACAGAGGTTGTAGGTGGCCCGGTACGTGGCCCCGGTGGCCGGCGCGGTCACGTTGTGCGTCTGGGCCCCGCCGTCGGACCAGCTCGCGTACCGGTACCGCAGGTTGAGCGGCGGCACGTTCTGCGGGCTCGGCGCGCTGATCGAGTTGTTCGACCCGGCGATCACCGTGCGGGTGAACGGGGTGCGCTGCGACGCGCCGCCCACGGTCAGCAGCACCTGGCTCGGGTTCGACGTGAACGTCAGCACCACGGTCTGCGGGTCCAGCCGCAGGGTGGTGCTGCCGGTGCGCCCGGTTGAGTCCGTCGCGGTGAGGGTCAGCTCCAGGTGCGACGGGTACTCGTGGTCCGGCGCGACGAACGAGCCGGAGGCGACACCGGGGAAGTTCTGCACGACGTGCTCGTGGCAGGAGCCCTGCGCCGAGCAGTGCTGGATCGACAGCTTCCAGGACAGCGCCGACGCCGGCAGCACGCCGTCCTGCGGGTCCGTCGCCTGGCCGGAGAACGGCACCGTCTGCCCGACCTGCCAGCGCAGCGCCGCGGTCGGCGTGTTGATCACCGGCACCGGGTCGAGGCCGCCGGGGGTGCCGACGGTCACCGGCACGGTCGTCGTCCCGAACGCGCCGTCCTGGTCGGTCACCCGCAGCCCCACGTCCACCACGCCCGGGCTGCCGTAGGTGCGGGTGGGGTTGATCGCCGTCGAGTCGTCGTACTGCCCGTCGGCGTCGAGGTCCCACGCGTAGCTCAGCGTGTCGCCCGCGTCGGGGTCGGTGGAGCCGCTGCCGCTGAACTGCACGGCGAGCGGCGCCGGCCCGGACGGCGGGACGGCGGTGGCGACGGCGGTCGGCGGCCGGTTGGTGCCGGTCGGGTAGCTGACGCGGCGCAGCTGTCCGGCGCCGAGCGCGACGTAGAAGAGATCGCCACCCGGGCCGGTGAGCACCTGCACCGGCGCGTTCACGCCGGTCACGAACGGCTCGATCGCCGCGGGGTCGGGCTGGCCGTTGGCGCCGAGCCGCATCGCCCAGATGCAGCCGCGGGAGCTGTCGGCGAAGAACAGGGCGCCGTTGTACGCCGCTGGGTAGTTGCTGCCGTTCTCGAACGCGACGCCGGAGATCGACGATCCGCCGGTCGGGCAGGGGTCGGTCGGCACCACCTTGGCCGAGTGGTTGTACGCGTAGTACGGCGCGTTCTGCCCGCCGCCGGAGTACAGCGACTCGCACACGGTGAGGTTCGCGCCGTCGTACCCGGGCTGGGTGGCGTTGCCCTCGTAGCAGGGCCAGCCGAAGTTCTCGGCGACCGCGTCGGTGGCGTTGGGGATGCGGTTGACCTCTTCCCACACGTTCCAGCCGACGTCGCCGACCCACAGTTCGTTGCCGCCGGGGCGGAAGCCGAACCGGAACTGGTTGCGCAGCCCGTACGCGATGATCCGCTTGGCGTTGGCGTTCGCGCTGCCCGCGAAGGGGTTGCCCGGCATACCGGCGCCGGTGTCGGGGTTGACGCGGAGCACGGTGCCGTCGAGGGTCACCGGCTCACCGGCCGGCCGACGCACCGACTGGGAGCGCAGCGCGCCGCCCTTCGCGGTGGGCGCGGTGAGGTTCACCCCGGCGGGCGACGGTGGGTCGGCGCACGGGTTGCCGACCTGGCCGTAGTCGGTGAAGTTGAAGCTGGCGCCGTCACCGCCGCCGACGTACAGCGCGCCGTCCGGGCCGAACGTCACGGTGCCGACGGAGTGGCTGGGGTACTGCTGGCACCAGTCCGTGAGCAGTGGCTGCTCGCTCGTCGACACGCCGCCGGCGCCCATCGTCAGCTTGGACAGCCGCCCGGTGATGAGGCAGCCCTGGTCGGTGGCGCCCGGCGGGGTCGGGCAGGTGTCGCCCCAGCGCGGCGCGGTGCCGCCGGGGACCGCGTCGAGGCTGTACAGCACGTACACGTACGGCCGCGTCGGGAACTGCGGGTCGACGGCCAGCCCGAGCAGCCCGCGGTCCCAGAAGTCGTGGGTCTGGGTGCGAAGGTCGGCGAACACCGTCGCCGTGGTGTCCGAGAGCGAGTCGAACACCTTCACGATGCCGCTCTTCTCGGCGATGAACACCCGCCCGTCCGGCGCGAACGCGGCCGCCGTCGGCGCCGTCAGCCCGCTGATCGCCACCGTGTCGGTGAACCCCGCCGGCAGCGCCGCCGCCGTGGATGTCGGCAGTGCCACCACCCCGACAAGTGCCAACAAGCCGGCTGTCAGGCCGGCCACATACCGCCTTGGTCGACGCATCGCGCCCCCGCCTCCCGTTCGTGTGTCACTCGTTCGTGTGACCTCACGGGCCTATACGGAAGGAGACGACCATGTGTTACGGCACGACCACGCATGTGTGAAGAACTCACATATTGATAACTCGTGAGCAGAAACTGGTGCTATGACACCAGTTTCTACTCACAGGGGCCTCACAGGGGCCCGCGCCCCGACCACGTCCAGGCGTAGCGGGGGTCCTCGCACTCGGTGGCGGCGGCGCCGAGTTCCAGCGGCCGGAACGTGTCCACCATGACAGCGGTCTCGTCGAAGAAGTCGGCCCCGAGCGAGCCCTCGACCGCGCCCGGCTGCGGGCCGTGGGTGCA
>Ga0190272_10001162_pt1 | contig 12719 bp, 13 predicted proteins | sample Popmic504T_FD_133746 | JGI IMG/M metagenome (GOLD analysis project Ga0190272, IMG submission 133746) | Populus adjacent soil microbial communities from riparian zone of Shoshone River, Wyoming, USA - 504 T | ecosystem: Environmental > Terrestrial > Soil > Riparian zone | place: USA: Wyoming...
CCGCTGCCAGACGGGCGGCTGGGGGCAGTATGGCTCGACGGCCGAAACATGAAGGACATAAAGCATGGCGGCGATGAAGATGCTGCGGCCTCGGAGAGCATGACGTTGAGGTATGCATCGATCGATACCGATGGGAGACTCGGAGATGAGGCGCAACTCGATGAGCGTGTTTGCGAGTGTTGCCAAACTTCTGCCGCTCTAACCAGCGAAGGCGTCATAGCCGTCTATCGTGACCGTTCCCAGGAAGAAGTCCGCGATATCTATTCCGTCAAACACGTCAACGGCAGTTGGGCAGCGCCTCGAGCGGTGCACCCCGACAATTGGGGAATAAACGGATGTCCCGTTAACGGCCCAGCCGTCGCCACCAACGGACGGCGCGTAGCCGTGGCATGGTTCACCGAGGCACAGGAAACTCCCCAGGTAAAGCTGGTGTTTTCGAATGATGCGGGTGCCACGTTCGGCAGTCCAATACAGGTTGACGACGGCGAGAGCGTCGGACGAGTCGATGTCATATTGCTGCCTGACGGCTCGGCACTACTTTGCTGGTTATCGGGAAATGCACAGGGTGGCGCCATCAAAGTGCGGCGCGTGCGATCGGATGGCGCCCTGGGTCCGCCGGCTGTCGTCGCTCAAACTGATATCTCACGTTCAAGTGGCTTTCCACGGATGGCGCGTCTCGGCGACGAAGTGCATTTTGCGTGGACGGAATTCGGCAAGCCGTCAAAAGTGCGCACGGCCACAGCGAACATTAGCGCTTACAGATGAAACACTTCTTCATTACGGTCGCGGAAGCTAAACAGATATGACGGTGAAAGATTCGTCTTTTGTATGTCTATGACTGCGATACCGCTGGATCAGAGGGAGGCCCATCTGAGTACCATAGAAAAACTGTTCCGCGCGGTTCAATGCATCGAGGAACGGCCGAACGGTTACACATTCCGTCTGCCTAATCAGTCGGACGTATTACTGGAAGCGGCAAAGTTCATCACTCTTGAACGACTATGCTGTCCGTTTTTTAGTTTTCATTTAAGTGTTGAAGGCGAGCGCGGAGCACTCTGGCTAAGCCTTACCGGGCAAGAAGGTGTGAAGCCTTTTATCATGGCAGAGATCGGCGGTCATTTGCCTTTGAATATCGAACGGTAAATGGAGTCTAGATGAAGAGATTATTTGCTGGTTTATTGTTCTTCCTTTTTGCCGCAGTGCAAGCGCCGGCGCAGAGTACCCGCGTCCGTTTGGAAGGACAGGTTGTCTGCTGCGCTGACTGTTGGGCGGAAGCCGATCGTACCAAGGTGGAATTTGGCACGGCCGAAGACTTGCTGAAGGCGCAGTCATGTGTTGCCAACGGCGACCCTACGTTGATTGCGGTGCGTGAGGGTGACAAGTTCACGCTGTATCAATTGGAGCAAGCAAAGTTTCGTCTGCCCGGAAAGAACTGGCTTGAATTCATCGGCAAACGTATCGCTGTGACAGGTGCAGTGCAGAAAAAGAAAAACGCGAGCGTGATTCGCGTCGATGCGCTGGAGGTTCTCGCTGCGAGTCTCGCGGAACAGGATGCTGCGAATGTTTTTGGAAAGGAATTTGACCTGACGCTCAAAGACCCGTTCGGCACTACCCAGGTGTTGAGTGCATTCAAAGGACGCATCATCATCTTGAACTTCTGGGCGACGTACTGCATTCCGTGTCGCAAAGAGATGCCGGACTTAGCGGCAATTCAAAACGAGTATGCTGCGCTTGGCGTTCAGGTGATTGGAGCCTCAATGGACGAAGCCACGGATCGCGCGAAGGTTTTGGAGTTTGTGAAGGAAACGAAAATTAACTTTCCAATCTGGATGGGAGCGACTATTGACGACATGATGCGTTTTGGGCTCGGCGTAGCGTTACCAGGAACAGTGGTCATTGGGAAAGATGGACGTATAGCTAAAGTAATTTCGGGCCTTGTGAATAAAGCTGATCTGAAAAAACAAATTGATGCAATGCTTGCGTCGGCTGAAAGAGCAGCTGCGATTGAACGAAAGCCAGAGCGCGAGCAAGTGGCCTCGGCAAAGCCGAAATCGGCCGAGGCGTCGTCAGTTCCGAGTTGACCGCTTTGACCGGGCGAGGGTCGCGCCGTGAGCGGGACAGGACAACAAGATGCGTATAGATGGACTTACGGCGTGCGCGTGATGTCGAATCAGATCGATAGGGCGACCTGGCGCAATACACTCACCTACAGGTTCCATCCTCGATTTACTGCCGGTATTGAATACAACCCGCTTGCCGGAAAAGTCTCGCCCCTTGCCAACATCGTGGCTTTGACCGAGACCCACAAACGGCCGGCGTTGATACTCGGAACAAGCTCTGACCGAATAGGTACGCCCTTTGGTCAGTCGTTCTACGCGACCTTTAGCAAGAATCTAAAGCATCAAACCGGACTGCCAATTGCACCATACGTCGGAGTGGCTTATGGCACGTTTGAAGATCGATTTCGTGCTATCGGGGGCTTGAACATCACCATCAACGAAGGTTGGAGCTCAACGATACTTTTCGACGGCGTGCGCGTCCATCCCACGGCGAATTACACACGAGGGCGTCATCAGTTCGGCGTCATTTTCGAGCGCGGGCGCAATCCAGGCGCCAGTTACAGCATTTCGTTTTAGGTAACTATTTAATGAGCATTAACCTGACTGCGGAAACACAGCGCGTCGATTTAGTTCGGCGTGGGCGGTGGCTGGAATATTTCACCATCATCTGGAATCTTTTAGAGGGAATTATTTCCGTGGGTGCCGGCTTACTTGCCGGCAGCATAGCTCTTGTTGGTTTCGGATTCGATTCCTTCATTGAGAGCGCATCAGGCGGAGCATTACTGTGGCGCCTGCACCTCGATCAACCCGACCGTCGCGAACAAGCGGAGAAGTTTGCGCTAAAAATCGTCGGCGGAAGTTTCATCTTGCTTGCGGCATACATCACCTTTGATGCTGCAAAGTCTCTTATAAACCGAGAGCCGCCGGAAGCCACCTACCTCGGTGTTGGTATTGCCGCGCTTTCACTAGTAGTCATGCCCTTGCTAGCGAGGGCAAAACGCAGCGTGGCCAAAGCTATTCATAGTCACGCCATGGAAGCTGATGCTCGACAGACTGATATATGTACATATCTCTCGGCAATCCTCTTGGGTGGCTTGCTTCTGAATGCGCTTTTCGGGTGGTGGTGGGCTGATCCGGTGGCGGCGCTGGTGATGATCCCGATCGTCATCAAGGAAGGAATAGGTGCACTACGGGGCGAAACCTGCGGAGATTGCCACTCTGGCATAGCAACAAGTAACTAATGTTGCACCACAGAATACTTATATTGCACTGCTCGTCGTCCAGGCGCTTCATTTACTTCATCACCGTGTCGCCAAACGTCATATTAGTTTTGCGGAAGTAGTTTCGGCAGGCGTGCTGTGCGTTCCGCCTTGGGTGCCGCCTCCTGCGTGGTTTTGATGTGTGCTCATCTGACGCTGATCGCGGTTCAGATAAACGGAAGTGTTTGGATCAAGAGACTTTCACCGGACTGTTTGATAGGAGAAAAAAAATGAGACGCATTGCTTTCTTGGCCGCGATGGGACTGGTCTTTCTCTTCGGCAGCGCAGTAAGGTCGCAGGCGCAGGTGAAACAGGTTGAGATGCACATTGCCGGCTACATGTGCGGCAATTGAGTCTACACCATTCAGAAGGCCGTGAGCCGTCTATACTACGCACCGAAACTCAAGGAAATTAAAGTCACAGATATTAAGAAAGGTATCGGTGTGTTCACGCCGAAACCTGATAAAGCTGTTTCTTTTGTCGCTCTGAAAGAAGCTCTCAAGAAGGCAGGCTACACGCTCGACTCAGCGGACATTACTATAACGGGAACACTCGTGCGTGATGACAAAGGCTGGTGGATAGTCAGCAATACTTCAGGGCAGCACTTCGCACTTGGAGGCAATGACGTCGAGCAAATCTTATCGGGAATTCCTCCGGAGAGCCGCGTCGAACTCACAGGTAATTGGAAGACCCTGGGGGAGGGGAATTCTGCACGAGACGTTGTGACGCCGCGCCAAGCAAAAAAGATTGCGACCACGGCCCGGCTAACCGAGACCAACGCTTCGGACGAATTGTCCGTCGGAGAAGCGCGTTTGTTTAGGTTCGAACGCGCGAGCTTCGTAACGTCCCAACCGGCTTCCCCTGTCTTGGGCGTTGCCAACGGTGGGCCACCGAAGCCTCTTGCTCCGATTCGCACGACCTCACCAGGCCTTACTGTTTACAAGGGAGGCGCGATCACGCCGCGTCTTTACTTGATCAAACAGCACCTCGGTAATCTCGACGTCAGCCGTCAGGTACTGGACATAAGCGTTTCATATACGCCGAGCCCACGTCTCCAATTAGAGGCCGAGATACCAATCGCTCGCACATCTTTCGATGATGGCGTTAACTCCGGATCAGGAGGAGGCTTGGGTAACATCACTCTGTGGTCCAAGTTTCGATTTTTCAGGAAGGTGAAGACTTACGGAGATCGTCAGGCATCAGCGCGATTCGGATTGGAGTTGCCAACTGGCAAGAAGGATGCGCCAAGCGCAAGCCAGGTTAACGCTGCGGCGTTCGTTCGGCAGCAACTGACGCCGATCAACGGCGGATTGTCGCCACACATCGACGTGGCGTTCTCGCAGGCGGGAGGGAGGTTCATCTTCGGTGGCAACGTTGAGGGCATCGTGCGCTCGGAGCGTGATGGTTTCCGCATGGGCCACGAGGTGCGCTTGAACACCGACATGGAGTACGTTTTGTTCCCGCGCGATTACCAGTCTCCGGGGAAGGAGTTGTTTGTAATATTTGAAACGACTCTTCTTCATCGGGGCTTGGGCCGTGTGGGTGGTGGCGAGGTGCGCGGAAGCGATTCAACCGAGTTTTATGTAGCTCCAGGTCTGCAATACGCCGCCGACCCGAGATTCGTGATTGAAGGCAGTATTCAACTACCGGTAATTCGTAACACCGGTCCGCAGGTGCTACGTAACAGCCTGAACCTGCTGATGGGTGTGAAATATCTTTTCTGAGATTACTGCATGTTGAGAGCAATTACTCTGGGAACTCTGCTCGTAGTCTCGCCGGCGACAATCCTGGCCCAGGCGCGAAAAGCACCCGACTTCGCCCTTAAAGATCTGCGAGGACGCATTGTCAGGTTGAGTAGCTACAAGGGAAAGGTAGTGCTACTTAATTTCTGGGCAACCTGGTGTCCGCCTTGCCGGGCGGAGATGCCTGAACTGGTGGGATGGCAGAGAGAATACCAAAGTCGCGGCCTGCAGGTGCTTGGCGTTACCTACCCGCCTACGAATCCCATGAAGGTTCGCCGGTTTGTTCGCAGCCTAAAAATCAATTACCCGATAGCGTTTGGAAGCGAAAAGACTAAAGCCCTCTTTGACAAAGGTGAGACACTGCCAATTACGGTAGTCATTGATCGGGAGGGGAATGTTCGCGAACTAATCGAAGGGATTCTTCTGCCTGAAGAGTTTGAGGAGAAGATTAGGCCCCTGCTGGCAATCGAGCCGTGAGTATGCGCATCGCATCGCGCATCAGAAATCATCGCTGAAGCATCTACAACTCGATGATCCTGGGCAAACTGGCAGGATCATCGCCGCCTACAAAGTGCACTGGAATGCGTAGTTTTCTTTTTCTGATCATCGCTTTACTTGCCGGCAGCGTTCTGGCGCAGGAACAACATAGAAAAATCGGAGCCATCGAGTTCTTTGGATCGTCAGGAATGGATCTGCAAAGAATTAAGACCAATCTCCCAACTAAAGAAGGTGATCAACTCCCTGAGGCGGCCGACGCCAGGTTGGCGACAATGGAAACAATTAGTGAGTCGATTAAGCAAACGACGGGAAGAGCGGCAACAGATGTTGGCATCGTGTGCTGCGATATCAAAGGACAATCGATGATCTTTATCGGTTTGCCTGGGACGAACATTAGGCCGTTGGCTCTCAACCCGGCCCCACATGGCGAGGCACGTCTTTCTCCTCAGCTTGTGAGTCTTTATCAGCAAATTATGGAGGCCTGGGAGGACGCGGTTTACAAAGGCGCCGGCGGCGATCAATCGAAGGGCTATCCGCTATCTACCCATCCCGTGCTGCGTTCAAGACAGCTCAAAGCTCGGGAGGTGGCACTCAGAAAAGGACCTTTGCTACGCCGGGTGTTAGCGATGGCAAAAGATTCCCAGCAACGGTTGGGGGCTGCGTACTTTGTCGGATATGCGAAGCAATCTCAAAAGCAAATTGACGCCCTGGTTCACGCAAGTCGTGACGTTGACGAAGGGGTTCGGAACAATGCGGTGCGGGCCTTGGGTGTGTTGGCGGAGTCTAATCCACGAATTGCCGATCAAATTCCGATTGACGGCTTCATCGATATGCTCAACTCGGGATCATGGACTGATCGGAATAAAGGCGGCTATGTGTTTGAAGCATTGACTGCCAGTCGAAATCCGAAAGTCCTGGGACCGTTGCGCAGCAGAACGCTCGACTCACTGCTGGAAATGGCTCGCTGGCGTAGCTCAGGTCATGCCAATTCAGCCCGTTTATTGCTCGGTCGAATCGCGGGTATCGAAGAGGGACGTCTAACTAAACTCGTCGCGGCGGGACAAGTGGACCAGATCGTCAAAGCATTAAATTTACAATGAGGCACTGCCCCCGATTCTGACTAGCCGGCGCCTTCAGTAGTCTTTTGCCTTATTCCAGCACCTACCAACACGCCAACCACTCCCACAATCGGATTTAGGACTGCGACCCACGCCGGCGTGCGCGCGTTTTGCATGGCCTGCATGTTTGGCACGTCGGCCGGTCGAATGTTCGGCCTGGTGTCACTGCCAGTGATTGCCGGGATAGCGATGATGATCCCCAAAACGAGCACGATGCCTGCAAGTACTTGCGCCGCTCGAGTACTTCTCGCGATCAATGCGCAAGTGTAGCCGCCCACGATAGCTGCAATGAGGCTCAGGACAAAGCTTAAGGCGGTCCATCGGAGGGAAACGTCATAAGTGCCGGGTTTGAACGCGTGGTTTGCGCCCATTGCGAGGTAAGCAACAGAGAAGATCAGAAAGACAAGCAAAGCCATCACTACGTAGCCAACGATTACGCCGAGAATTTTTCTTGCCATGACAAGAACCTCCAGGGAGATTTGAAATCTGGCCTGAGATAGAATCACAAAGGGACTGAAAAGCCAAGATGGACGACTCGAAGATTGTGGCCTGTTCGCATTTGTTTTGTGCTCCGGAGGAGCGAAATGTTTATAGATATAGCTTAAATCCCACGACTCGGGCTCCAGCGGAGCGCAATGTCTGGTGAATGACCATGCGAGAGCGAATACGCTTCGCTCCTCCGGAGCGCGGAGAATTTTTGAAGACGAGTTCTATAAACATTTGGTCCCTACGGGACGAGGAGCTTGGTTAGAGAGATTTGTTTTCACGAAACAATACAAGAGGTGAGGGTTTGTTTCAGGCGACCCAGCAGACTTCACATGGATAAACCACTTCCAGAGAATCAGGTCAACGGTGGGACGTTAGCGGCAATAGACCCAGTCTGCGGAATGACCGTCGATCCGAAGTCTGCTGCAGGGTCGCATGAGTACAAAGGGACAGTCTATTACTTTTGCAGCGCTCACTGCGTGCACAAGTTTCGCGAGGACCCGGAACGCTTTCTCAACGAATCCGCCTCACCGATGCCGATGCAACCGATAGGAATCGGGCGAGCAACGTCGAAAGAAGTGAGCAAACCGGCTCACGATACACGGAGGATCTACACCTGCCCGATGCACCCCGAGGTGCGTCAGAACAAACCCGGACCATGTCCGAAGTGTGGCATGGCCCTGGAACCGCTCGCCGTCTCCTTTCCTCAGGTAAAGACGGAATACACGTGTCCCATGCATCCGGAGATCGTCCGTGATGCGCCGGGAAGTTGTCCGCTCTGCGGCATGGCGTTGGAGCCCCGCACCGTTTCTCTGGATGACGAGGAGAACCCTGAGCTGCGTGACATGCAGAGGAGATTTTGGCTGAGCGCTGCATTGACTGTTCCGGTTTTTGTAATCGGAATGAGCGATTTGATCCCGGGCCAACCGCTGCAGCGAGCGGTTTCGATCGAGGCATTGACATGGATTCAGTTGGCCCTGGCCACGCCGGTTGTGCTTTGGGGCGGCTGGCCATTTTTTGTGCGCGCCTGGCAGTCACTGGTAAATCGAAGTCTGAATATGTTCACGCTCATTGGTCTCGGCGTCACAGTTGCTTACGTCTACAGCGTCGTAGCGACTGTATTTCCTGACGTCTTCCCTCATTCGTTTCGCGCGCACGGCGGCGGCGTCCCTGTTTATTTTGAAGCGGCTGCGGTAATTACAACTCTTGTGTTGCTGGGCCAGGTGTTGGAACTGAAAGCTCGCGGGCAAACCAGTGCGGCGATTAAATCTCTGCTAGGACTGGCGCCCAAGACCGCGCGCAAGGTTCGCGAAGACGGGGCCGAAGAGGATGCGCCTTTGGAAGAGGTCAAGGTTGGCGACAAGCTGCGCGTCCGCCCCGGCGAAAAGATTCCTGTTGATGGCGTCATACTCGAGGGGACTAGCACGGTTGATGAGTCGATGATTAGCGGTGAACCAATGCCTGTCGTTAAAGGACCAGGCGACCGTGTTATCGGGGCGACAGTAAACGGGACCGGCACCTTCGTGATGCGGGCCGAGCGAGTCGGAGCAGAAACGTTGCTCGCCCAGATCGTACAGATGGTCGCGGAGGCCCAACGCAGCCGGGCGCCGATTCAAAGACTTGCCGATCGGGTGTCAGCATACTTCGTGCCGGCCGTAATCCTCATCGCCGCGGCTACTTTCGTCATTTGGGCCACGGTTGGGCCGCAGCCTCGTCTGGCGTATGCGCTGATTAACGCGGTTGCGGTTTTGATCATCGCCTGTCCCTGCGCGCTCGGTTTGGCTACGCCGATGTCAATTATGGTGGCGACCGGCAAGGGCGCACAGATGGGTGTGCTGTTTCGAAATGCCGAGGCGATCGAAGTTCTCCGTGAAGTTGACACGGTGGTGGTGGACAAGACGGGAACGCTAACTGAAGGGAAACCAAAGTTGGTAACCGTTTTGCCCTCGAACGGATGGAACGAGCAAGACTTGTTGAGGCTCGCGGCAAGTTTGGAGCGCGGCAGTGAGCACCCACTGGCCTCAGCAATTGTGGCCGGCGCTCGTGAGCGCGGCGTCGAAGCTGCGGCGGTTGAAGATTTTCAATCTATTACCGGCAAGGGAGTGACTGGACGCGTCGAAGGCCACGCTGTAGTCATCGGCAACGTAATTCTGCTTGACGAATTGAATGTCGACTCGCGAGAGCTTATGCAGCAGGCCGAAGGGTTGCGAGCGCAGGGCCAGACAGTAATGTTTGTCGCCATCGATGGACGTTCTGCCGGTTTACTCGGCGTCGCCGATCCGATCAAGGAGTCGACACCCGAAGCAATCAAGCAGCTTCACGAACAGGGAATTCGCCTCATCATGGTTACAGGCGATAGCTGGACTACCGCGAAAGCCGTCGCCAAAACACTTGAGCTCGACGATGTGACTGCCGAAGTGTTACCAAACAAAAAGGCTGAAACCGTCAAGCGACTTCAGAGCGAGGGACGCAGAGTTGCGATGGCCGGAGACGGCATCAACGATGCGCCGGCCCTCGCCCAGGCAGACGTTGGCATCGCGATGGGCACGGGCACCGACGTCGCTATGCAGAGTGCAGATCTGACACTCGTTAAGGGAGACTTGCGTGGGAGTGTCCGTGCTATTCGACTCAGCCGAGCCACGATGAAGAACATCAAGCAGAACCTTTTCTTTGCGTTCCTCTATAACGCGCTGGGTGTGCCGCTTGCCGCCGGTATTCTCTATCCGTTCTTTGGGATACTGCTAAGTCCGATGATTGCTGCGGCGGCAATGAGTTTTAGTTCCGTATCCGTAATCGGAAATGCGCTGCGGTTGCGGAAAATATCTATTTAGAACCAGGAGATTGGGACAAGCGATTTCGCCAGTAGTCCGGCTTTCGTCTGAGGTGCATCACCGACACTATAAGAATGGCGTCCCGTTCAATTGTGTAAATAGCGTAAGGAAAGATGTGAGGGAGGCGTCTTCTGACGTCCTGTTCGATAACTGGCCAGCGGTTGGGTGCTTCGATTATGCGTTCAACGGTGGCTTCCACCTCCAACGTGAAGGCTGCTCCTAAGCCGCGCCACGGTTGTCGTAAAAAATCGCGGCCTCTCGGTACTCGAGACCTGCCTCAGGGTGGAAAGCATGGATCATCGCCCAACCAGGCGACGAACCTCATCGAGCACTTGCTCGCCTGGGATACGTTGCACGCGACCAGAACGAACCTCATCCCGACGACGAATTGCCTCAGCAGTCCAGAGTCGTTGAATCTCGTCATCTTCCGCAGAGTCCAAGCTCTCTACGAGTGTGTCGGCGAGCAACGCTCGCGATTCAACAGGAAGTTGCAGTGCTTCAGCCGTAAGTTGTTCAAGAGTTAGTGGCATAGGTCAATAATATTTACCTTTAAGAATAAGCCCAAGCGGATGCGTCGGCAAAAGGCGGACAGAGCCTCAATCTCTCAGTAGCTTTGCTCATCCCTAGGTATAGATCCTCGCGTTTCTTGTCGTTTGTGACGAATTGATTACGGAATTCGAAAGTCAATCTCTTTGGAGTTGTAATTGCCTTCAATGTCTCGGGATTCGATTAACGTCCCGTTTCATTTCATAAGGATCATTGGAGTAATAAACATGACCGAAAGCTACAACTCAACCGAAACCAATCAAACGGACCACGCGTCGCTGCCAACACCCGTTTTCGATGCTGACACCAGTGCTAGCGCGCAACCCGTTGAACCAATACGCAGCGGCAGGATCTCAAGCTTGAGGAACAGGTTTCGCTCGGTTAGCAGTCGCATTAATGGCCAAACGCGAATCCTTGGGGCAGTGATACTAATTGGTTTAATTACCGGTGCACTTGCCGGAATGCTCCTCGTCAACATTGCCCGCAGCGGGCAAACCGCGACCGTCGCAGAGGTTCCGGCTAGAGAGCCAGCTTCTGAAATGCCGGTTACTGAGGCGCAGAAGTTAGATACCTTTGCCGCGGAACTAGGCGGGAGCGACGTACAGACAGTTCCCTCAACGGCCACGCGCAATCGCCGGCCCAGAGCGCGAGTTCGCACAAATCGGCCGCGCGCTTATCGTGTTGCGATCATTCGCTGAGTCCGGTTTGGTGTCCTTTTGCCGTTCTTTGCAGTTTCGGGTATTAGTTTCATGTGTAAGTTTGAGACTCTCAGGAGGTAATTGATGAATACTCGTTTTTCCCGTGTTTTCTCTGCATTTATTGCTTCTTTGCTCTTATTAACGTTCGCCGCCCAAGCATCCGCTCAGAAAAAATCAAGAATGACTGACGCCACGCGTCACGCTCGCGAGGCTGCCGAAACTTTTACGGAAATCATGAACGTGCGAGACCGGGCGATTCCAAAGGAGTTGCTCGATGACGCCGAAGCTATTGCAGTCTTCCCGGGCGTGATCAAGGCGGCATTTATTTTCGGAGGTCGCGGTGGTCAGGGCGTGATTAGCAAACGCGTCAAGGGTGGCTGGAGCGCTCCTGCCTTCTTCAATCTCAGCGGTGGAAGTTTTGGCGCCCAGATAGGCGCGCAAAAAAATGACTACGTCTTCCTGGTCATGAATGAGGAAGGACTGAAGGGCTTGCTTGAGGACAAGTTTGAAATAGGTGGCGAAGTTGGAGTTGTGGCTGGACCAGTGGGCCGTGAAGCTGCAGCTTCAACCAACGCAACCCTCGATGCCGGAATCCTTTCATACTCACGCAGCAAAGGCGCATTCATCGGCGCAGCCTTGAAGGGTGTCGTAATCAGTCCCGACAACGATCTTAATCAGGCCGTCTACGGTGTGAAGGCAAGCGAGATCTTGACCAGAAACACGATGCCCTTAACTCAGATGCCTGCAGGAGTTCGAATCGTTCCGCGCACGCTCGCGCGTTACTCGGTACGCTGAGAAGCAAGAGTTCAATCATCCTTGTTGGTCTATGGCGCGTAACAAACACTTGACGCTTTAGTGAGCGCGCCATAGAATGCCTCGACATCTCAAGGGTCATCTCTTCTAAAGTTTTTGCGTTCTCAAAAGTTTGGCCGAACTTATGCTGCCTCGTACCCAACGACAAAAAGATATCCTTGATTACATTACACGCTTCTCAGAGCGGAATAGATACGAACCTTCCTACGCACAAATAGCACGACACTTCGGAGTAAAGTCACGGGCCACGATTGCCAAACATATTGCCGCGCTTGAACGTCGCGGGCTCATCACGCGGAAACATGAAGATGGATCGTTTGCCCTCTCCGTCAAAGTAGACGATGGAGATGCACTGTGTGAAGTGAAACTGCTCGGCAGAATTGCGGCCGGTACTCCGCTCGATGTGGTTGAGTGCAACGAGACGATTCCAGTGCCACGTTTCCTGTTGGGCCGTGTGAGACCCGAACGAGTCTACGCTTTGCGAGTCAAAGGCGACTCAATGATCGATGAGCATATCTGCGACGGTGACATTGCCTTGATTGAAAACCGCACTGATGCACGTGATGGCGAGATTGTGGTAGCGCTCCTGGTTGAAGATAACCAGGCAACACTAAAGAGGTTGTTTCGTTGTGGCGCCAATGTCGAACTCCATCCCGCAAACTCTCAGC
>Ga0190272_10001163_pt1 | contig 12715 bp, 8 predicted proteins | sample Popmic504T_FD_133746 | JGI IMG/M metagenome (GOLD analysis project Ga0190272, IMG submission 133746) | Populus adjacent soil microbial communities from riparian zone of Shoshone River, Wyoming, USA - 504 T | ecosystem: Environmental > Terrestrial > Soil > Riparian zone | place: USA: Wyoming...
ACACGGCGCGTGCGCCGAGTGCGCGGTCGATGATCGGCCACAGTCTCGGACTGGACCGGCTGATGCCGTCGGTCTTCCCGCCGCATTTCGTCAACGAATGGGCGCATGACGAGACGCGCACCGTCGACCAGGTGATGGGTGCGTTCTTCTTCGTTCGCCGCGCCGTGTTCGAGGCGCTCGGCGGCTTCGACGAACGGTTCTTCGTCTACTACGAGGACCTCGATTTTTCGATGCGCGCGCGGACGCAAGGATGGAGCAGCGTGTTCCTCGCCACCGCGCGGGCGTATCATCGCGGCCAGGGGACGACCGAAGGAGCCACGGCGCGGCGGACGTTCTACTTCTGCCGCAGCCGGATTCTCTATGCCCGGAAGTATTCCGGTGCGCTCGGCGCGTTCTCCGTGATGTTCACGACGCTCTTCCTCGAACCCATCGCGCGAGCGGTCGCCTCGCCGCGATCGGCACCTGAGACGCTGCGCGCGTTCGGCATGCTCTGGAAAGATCTGCCGAACATCCTGCGTGCAGGCCGGAGCTAGTCCAGTTCGAACTTGTCCTCGTAGTTCTGCTTCAGCGCCGGGTCCTGATCCGCCTTGCGCAGGAGGCAATTTCCGATCGCCAGCACATCGATGTCGGTGCCCATGAAGCAGCGGAAGGCGTCTTCCGGCGTGCAAACAATCGGTTCGCCGCGCACGTTGAAGCTCGTGTTGACCAGCACCGGACAGCCGGTTAGGCCGCTAAAGCTTTTGAGAAGCTGGTGAAATCTCGGATTGGTGTCCGCGTGGACAGTCTGGACGCGCGCCGAATAATCCACATGCGTCACGGCGGGGATATCCGAGCGCAGTACATTGAGCTGATCGATGCCCCAGAGCTTCTTCTCATCCTCGGTCATCGTTCGGCGGCGCTCGGCCGTTACTCCGGCGACGAGCAGCATATACGGGCTGTCGCGATCGAGTTCGAACCAGTCGCCGACGTGCTCGCGCAGCACCGCGGGCGCAAACGGGCGGAAGGACTCGCGGTACTTCACCTTAAGGTTCAGCATTTTCTGCATCGTCGGCGAGCGAGCGTCTCCGAGGATGGAGCGGGCACCGAGTGCGCGCGGCCCGAACTCCATCCGCCCCTGGAACCATCCGGCCGCCTGTTCGCTCGCAAGCGCCTTTGCCACCTCGGAGACGAGCGATTCCTCGCTCAAGAGCGCGAACCGAGCACCGATGTTCTTGAGCCGAGCGGCGACATCCTCATCGCTGTACGACGGCCCGAGGTATGAGCCGCGCATGCTGTCCTTACCGCCGTTCGGGCGCGCCGCGCCGCTCGCCAGATAGTAGGTCGCGAGCGCCGCGCCGACCGCCCCGCCCGCATCGCCTGCCGCCGGCTGGATCCAGATCTCGTCGAACTTGCCGTCGCGCAGAACTTTGCCGTTGGCGACACAGTTGAGCGCGACGCCGCCGGCGAGGCACAGATTCTTCTGTCCGGTTTTCGCCGCGAGCGCGCGCGTGAGCCGCAGTACGATCTCTTCGGTCACCGCCTGGATCGATGCGGCCAGATCCATCTCGCGCTGGGTGAGCAGCTCTTCAGGCGTGCGCGGCTTGCCGCCGAACAGCGCGTCGAACTTCTCGTTCGTCATCTTCAGGCCGGTGCAATAGTCGAAATAGTCCATGTTCATGCGGAACGAGCCGTCCGCCTGAATGTCGATCACGTTGTCCATGATCGCTTGCGCAAACTTCGGCTCCCCATAGGGCGCGAGGCCCATCACCTTGTACTCGCCGGAATTGACCTTGAAGCCGGTGTAGTAGGTGAAGGCGGAATACAGGAGCCCAAGCGAGTGGGGAAAATGAATTTCCTGATCGAGTGAAAGCTGGTTGCCGGTGCCAACGCCCATCGTGGTCGTCGCCCACTCGCCAACGCCATCGAGCGTGAGGATCGCTGCCTCGCTGAACGGCGATGGATAGAACGCGCTCGCCGCATGGCTCTCGTGGTGCTCGGTGAAGCGCAGCTTCTTCTCCCAATCGACGTCGGGTGCCTCGGCGCGCAGCAAATCGATCAGCAGCGATTTCTGGAACAGCTTCTCCTTCAGCCAGAGCGGCATCGCCATGCGGAACGAGCCGAAGCCTTTCGGCGCGAATGCCAGATAGGTTTCCAAGAGCCGCTCGAATTTGAGGAACGGCTTTTCGTAGAAAGTGACGAAATCCACGTCGGAAAGCGCGACGCCGGCTTCGCTCACGCAATAGCGCAGCGCATGGACGGGAAAATTCGCGTCATGCTTTTTGCGGGTGAAGCGCTCTTCCTGCGCGGCCGCGACGATCTCGCCATCGCGCACGATCGCTGCTGCGCTGTCGTGATAGAACGCCGAGATCCCGACAGCGATCATGAGGTCAGAATAACGTGTAGATGAACGGCGCGACCACGGAGCCCTTGGTCAGCACGATCAACCCGCCGAAAATGGTCATCAGCACCAGCGCAGGAACCAGCCAGAACTTCTTCCGCGCGAGCATAAAGGCGAGCATGTCCTTGAGAAACGACATCGAACCCTCAAAACGGCTTTTCGAGTGACTGCGCGGTCGAGCCGGTTTTTCCACGCGCGATCCAGTAGGTGTCCTTGCGCGGCCCCCGCATCCGCATCGGATCGACACCGAAGACCCGCATCAGCAGCCCGGTCGGCACGATCGCGATCGCATACATCGCGCCGAGGAACAGCGGATTGGTGACCTTGTGCAGGACGAGGCCAAGCTTGTTCCAGCCGCGATTGGCCGGCTCCAGCACGTCCGGCTTGATCAGCGCGGCGAGGATCAGCACGAGCCCGGCACCGCCAAGTACGCCGCTGAGCAAGCCGATCTCGCCGTGCAGGTAGGCCCGGATGCAGCCGAAGGCGAGCAGGATGGCGCCGACCACAAGGCCGAAGCGCTTGTTGCTCGCGGCTTCAACCGCATGCTCGCGCGAAAATTCCTCGTGCAGTCCCGCCATCGAAGGTTTCGTTCTCGCCTGAGAAATCAATTGCTTAGTCGGTAAGGCGGAATTGAGAGCCCTGTTTAGCTTAGCCGGGCGGGTTCAGGCAATGCCTGCGATATTCGAGAATCGTCGGAGTCGAAGGGCACGACGATCAAGTGCCTGGCGGCGACCAATGGGTAGCACCTGCTCCAATTCATGAACGGCCTTCGGCAATTTCAACTTCGTCGGTTTAGACCCGATGGGTCAACTCTAGAGTTTTTTCGGCTGGGATCGCTTCGCGGCATTATCCTGGGCTTACCTTGGCAGCCATACGAGAGCATACGATCTCGCACCAGTCCTGCAGCAGCGGCAGCAACACGGTTTCGTCGGCATGGCGGGAAAATGCTCGTTCGATCGAGCGATTCGATGCCCGCTGCCAGTCGTTGTCACTCCACTGCGCGGCGCTCCGAAGGACCTCTGCGGCATGTCCCAGATTGCGATAGGCCATTCCGGCTTCAGCGACGTATTCTGTCAAGGCAGGGACGTCGCGCACGAGGATATGTGAGCCGGTCGCCATCGCTTCGGCGATCGAAATCGGCGCGACTATCGGTGTAGGCGGCTCCGCCAGGAACTGCGACGTATGAAGAAAGTATCCAGCGCGTGCGACGAGTGCAGCAATCTCTTCTCGCGAAAGATCGATCATCAGCTCGGCCGGCGTTCTGGATTTCCGCCATGCATCACGAAGGACCTCGATGTCGTCCCCGGCGCCCGTAGAGGTGGCCGCGACAATCACAAAGCGGTGATCAATCACCATCTTTGCGAGCTCGGTCACGAATTGAATATCTCCGTCGGCATGGTCGGTACGGGCGACGACAAGGTATCGGTCCTTCGCCGCATAAGGCTTGAGCAATGTCGGGTCGAACACGCCTCTCAACTCACGCAGGCGGGGATCGGCCGCGACTGATGTGTGCTGGTGAGAATTCAGATAAAGACGCTGCAGCGACGGCCAAGATAGAATTTGTGGCAGCATGTCGACTTCGAGCACCGAAGCGTGCGCGCGCCCCGTCATTGGCAAGGCGTGGCGTCGATAGGTTTCGGCGTGTTCGAGGCTGAAATCCAGGCCGTGGACATGCAGCAGATCGGGGTGGCCGGCCGAGATCGCCTCATCAAGTGTCCCCCGATGTACGGGAACCGAGGATGGATAATTCGTGGTGGAAGCCGCTTTGCACCACACCTCAACGTGAACACCCCAGCGAAGCATGCAGCCGATTTCCGCCTCGACGGACGTCTCTCCGAGCTGAGGATCGCGGACGACGTAGAGTACGCGCAGATGTTTGGCGGCATCGGGCAGGGTACGCCACTTGTGCCTGATCGCGAACAGGTTCGGATTGAACGGCGCAGTCGTTGTGATGCGGTTCGGCAAGTCGCCATTGTAATGCGCGGCGAGAACCGGGAGCATCGTCGCCGGTCGGCCGGCCGTGTATCGCAGAAGGAGATCCCAATCCATCAAGCGGTCGAGGCGCTCGTCAAAAGCGCCGCATCGGTCGACTAGTTCACGGCGGTGCACCACTGTGTTGAGATCGATAAAGTTGGCGTTGAGCAGTGCGGCCCAATCAAAGGGCTTGTAGAGGATCCGGCTGCCAACGAGTCCGTGGCTTTCGCTGACAAGGGCACCATACGCAACTTCGACGTCCGGATCTTGAAATGCTGCGGCGACGGTTACAAGGAAGTCGGGATACCAGACATTGTCGCTGTCCAGATAAGCGACGATGCTGCCACGAGCCAGGTTTAGACCACGATTGCGTGCGGCGGCGGCACCCGTCGGTGGCTGGCTCACGAGATGGATGCGCTCGTCGAGCAGAAATGGAGCAAGTGATTCCACGGTAGCGTCGCGGCTGCCGTCATCGACGATGATCAGCTCCCAATGCGGATATCGCTGCGCCTGCACGCTTGTGACCGCCGCGGCGATCACATGCGCGCGGTCCCGAGTCGGCAGGATTATTGATACGACCGGTTCAGCGTTCACCTTCACGTCGGGCGGGAGCGCGCTGATAGCGGCGTGTTCGATGAAAAGCTGTTCCAACAGCGTGAGCTGTTCGTTCGTTGCGGAAAGCTTCATTCCGGCGGCAGCGAGCTCGTCAGCCGTTCGTGTTGCATCAGTGGTGGCATTCTGCAGTTCGTTGCGATAGGAGGCCATCTCGCGTTCCAACGCTGACTGGACGGCTTCGAGGCGTTGCGCCGCCTCATCGCGCGCACGTGTGGCAAAGTCGGCCTCCGCTCGCAACCATTTGATCTCTTCACGAAAAGCGAGCGCCTGCGCTTCCAACTCGTTGCTTTTCGCAATGGTTTGCGCGAGATTTCGCACCTCCGCGAGTTCCTGATAAGCGGCAACCTGCTGAATGATCAGTTCGTCATTTCTGACGCTTGCTTGCGCGAGATCGCGGCGTATTTCTGCAATCTCGTTGGCAATGAGCCGCTGCTTCGCGAGCTGAGCGGTCAGCTCATCATTCTTCGCGAACAATTGCGCCAAGTCGTGACGTAAGGCCGCCTCCGATTGCACAAGCTCATGCCGCACCGGCCGTATGATTGCTGCTCGGAGATTTTGAGCAAAGGGCCGCAAGTCCAAACCGAGGCGTGCAATCATGCCCAGCACGCGGCCAATACGGGACTTTGATGTCGGAGTGCGGCTCATCAATCGTCCATATGCATTCAGACCAAAGATGGTCGACTCACAAATTCATCGATGCCTGCGCCCCGTGCGCTCGATAACTGCAACACGATCAAAGTAAGAAATGCGAATGCGTCGGTCCTAGCGTGTGTCAAACTGAAAAAACAGGAGGTCTTGCAACATTCGTGATTGGGAAACGCCGGGCAACGGCTCAACCACAACCAAGGTGTTGATGACGGCAACAACCGAAGCAAACTCGAGAATTTTGTCATAGTAGGGCCTATCAGAGAAATCATGTATCAGAATCCTGGCGGTCTTAACGACTCTGGATCGATGCAAATGCAAATTTAGAAGAGAGAAGAGTGCGCAGGCTACTCGGAATCTGCCGTCGATATAGATTAAGTCTGGGGTTTCGTGCCGAGATAGGAATCGTTGCCATGGCTGAATGAAATACTGCGGCCAGTTGGTGATGTGCTCGCGATCGACCGGAAATCCCCAATCGCGCGTTTGACCGATGTCGCAGTGAATCAGCTCGATATCGAATTGGGGACGGTTGAGGGCGATCTTTTCGTCGATTTTGCGCACCCAGGCCTGATCCGAATCGACGCTGACGATACGGTGGATTCCAACCTCGGCTGCAAGGAGCGTTGATCCGCCAATCCCGAATTCGAGATAGGAACTCGCTTTAGCCATCTCTTGGCGTAACAAGTCGCATTCGCCCTCGAACAGATGAGGCTTTTGATCGTCAGTAGTCATCCGGCTACCCTGGCTTCAAAGTCACGAGTGTCGCGGCGACACAATGCTAGGCCTTTCAGTGGTCAAGCTTGTTTGGATAAAGCGCGACCGACATCCATCTCAGCTCACTCTTGCATTTTTCCCAATTCACCGCGATGGAGGACACCACCCGCTGCAGGGCAGCATTTTCCGACTGAAATTTCGCCGCGATCGCGGGCCGACCCTTGCGATTGATCCGAGATGGACCTCCTGTCCCCCAGCGATGCGAAATGCCGTGCTGCATGAGCGACCTATGCTCGATCTGACCGCTGTGGTTCCCTGGAGTCGCCTGGCCAAGCAAGCTGAATTATCGGTGCACAGCTTGGTTAACGCGCAATCAAACCGGGACTGTGCCGACATAGCCGCGATACCACTCCACGAAGCGGTGCACGCCCTCGGCGATCGGCCTGTCGGGCGGAAACCGACCGCGGCTTCGAGATCGGCGACGTCGGCGCAGGTTTCCGGCACGTCGCCGGGCTGTATCGGCACGAGTTCGGGCATTGCGGTGCGGCCCGGTTGCTTCCTCGATCAGGCGCACCACTTGGGTCACCTCGATCGGCATGTGGTTCCCGATGTTGTAGACGCGCCAGGGCGCAAGGCTCGTGGCCGGGTTGGGCGCCGCACCCGACCACGCAGGATCGGCCGCCGCCGGACGGCCGATCAGGCGCACGACAGCCTCGGTCACGTCGTCGATGTAGGTGAAGTCGCGCTTCATCCGGCCGTGATTGAACAGCGGATCGGCTTGCCCTGCAGGATCGCCTCGGTGAACAGCCACAGCGCCATGTCGGGCCGTCCCCACGGGCCGTAGGCGGTAAAGAAGCGCAAGCCCGTGGCCGGCAGATTGAACAGATGCGCATATGAATGCGCCATCAGCTCGTTCGCCTTCTTGGTCGCGCCGTAAAGGCTCACCGGATGGTCGACGTTGACCGACGTGCTGAACGGAATTTTGGTGTTGCCGCCGTAGACCGAGGACGACGACGCGTAGACGAGATGGCGGCATTCCGTCTGGCGACAGCCCTCGAGCACGTTGAGGAAACCGGCCAGATTGGAGTCGGCGTATGCGTGAGGATCGACAAGCGAGTGGCGCACGCCCGCCTGGGCGGCGAGATGCACCACGTAGGGGAATCGATGCGCCGCGAACAACGCGGCCATCGCGCCGCGGTCCGAGAGATCGCTCTGCTCGAAGCGAAATTGCGGGAACGGCGCAAGCTGCGCGAGCCGCGCCTTCTTCAGGGCCGGGTCGTAGTAGGCGTTGAGATTGTCGAGGCCGACAACACTGCGCCCCTGCTCCAGGAGCCGCTTCGTGACATGGAAGCCGATGAAGCCCGCCGCCCCTGTGACCAGGACCGGGGTTACGTCTTGCGTCGTCATTGGGCGACGATGGATGCAGTCCGATATGGGGTCAATGGTATCGTGGCCAGTTCCGTAAGTCGTTGGATATGCTCAATTAAGCGATAGTTCTGGGTTCCGCGGCTTCCTGCATCGGCGCATCGCGCCATGCACGGACCGCGAACCCCTGAATCACAACCTCGTTCGCCATCCGTTTAGCGCGGTACAGCTATCGCGAGGCGTCAGCTTGATTGTGGCAGAACGGCCGTTTAGCTCGCCAGAACGCTAGAGGCGGAGGTGATCTGCTCCTGGTCTTCCAAGAGAAGCAGACGATAAGCATCTCATTTTTCTTTCTAGAAACCCATCTATGGACATGTCAGCCGGATTGCGACGCACTGCAAGGCGCGGCGGCTACTCTCCGGCAGCCGGCTCGCCACATGAAATCCGATAAATCCGATGCTCCCGCGCAATCGCTCCGCATGAGATTGGAAAAAAAACGCCGGCCAATGCACGATCGCATTGGCCGGCGCCTGGTCGAAACTGGCAGCTTCAGATCGGCAATTCGTTCAGGCCTGCCAGGATCGTGTGCACGTTGCCCGTGACAGCGTTTCCGAAGTCCGAGTTCGCGAAGGCTGCATTGTCGACACCGTCGGTCAGGTCGTCCGACGTGATCGTATAGGTGCCCATCCAGAAAGTGCCGCTGTCCGCGCCCGGCGCCAACGACGCCAAAATTCCCCCGGTCACCGTTGCGGTCTCCGGGCCAGCATCACCTACCTGGACGTTGGTCTGCGTCCCGGTGCCAGTGTTGGTGACGATGAACTGGTAGACCAGCGTGTCGCCGGCATCCAGGTCATTATTGTCAGGGTCCTGGAATCCCAACGCAATCTTCTGGATCGTCATCGAGTAAGTGAGCGGCGGCGGCGCAACCACGGTCACCGAGGCGCTGTCGTTTGCCGAAGCCCCTTGGTCGGTCACAACCGACGCCGTATTGTCGATGAACCCATCCCCGCCGCCATTGGTGTCGAGGTCGTTCTGCGTGACCGTGTGGCTCGCGGTGTACTGCCACATTTCGCCGACATCCAGCTTGGCGTCCTGATCGAGATCGCCGGCGTTGAACCCGCCGCTGAGAACCTGAGCGAGGTCGCCGACCGAAGGGTCGCTGACCACCGGGTTGGTCAAGGTCACATTGCCGGTGTTCTGGATCGTTATCGCGTAGGAGATCACCTCGCCCACTGTGTCGGCGGTGCCGCCCGGCACCGTGGCGGTCTTGTCGAGCACGACCTGTGGATTTTGCACGATCGTGACCGAGGCGGTGTCGCTGTCGTTCGCGTCCGCATCGGCCCCGCCTTGTGCGGTGGTCACCGACGCGGTGTTGCTGATAGTGCCGCCGGCGTCCAGCTCGTCCTGCGTGACGGCGTGGTCCGCGGTGTATTGCCAGGTCTCGCCGACGTTAAGAATGTTGTCGTTGTTCCCGACGAGGTCGGCGACACGCGTCAGGTTGGAGACCGATGGATCGCTCACGGCGGCGCCGGTCAGCGTCATGTTGCCGGCGTTGGCGACATTGATCGTATAGGCGATCACCTCGCCGGCCGCGTTCGCCGTGCCGCCCGGCACCGACGCCGACTTCGTCAGGTTCACGCGCGGATCCTGCACGATCGACACCGACTCTGAATCGCTGTCGTTCGCGTCCGCGTCGGCGCCGCCCTGAGCGGTCGTCACCGATGCGGTGTTGGTGTACGCCAGCGCCGGATTGACCACGCCGCCATTGTCGATGTCGGCCTGCGTGACGGTGTGGCTCGCGGTGTAGTGCCAGATTTCGGTCAGGTCGAGCTTGTTGTCGCCATCGGTATCTCCGCTGACATAGGTCAGGTTCGACACGGCCGGGTCGATCACATTCACGCTCGTCAGCGTCATGTTGCCGGCGTTGGAGACGTCGATCGTATAGTTGATCACGTCACCGGCCGCGTTCGCGGTGCCGTCCGCCACGGAGGCTGACTTCGTCACGTTGACGCGCGGATCCTGCACGATCGACACCGACACCGTGTCCTCGTCGTTCGCGCTTTGCGAAGTCGTGGCCGCTGCGGTGTTGTCGTGCGTCAGCGCCGGATTGACGACGCCGCCATTGTCGATGTCGTCCTGCGTCACCGTGTAGCTGACGCTGTATGTCCAGGTTTCGCCGACATCGAGGTTACCATCGTTGTCGGTGTCGCCGCTCCCGTAGGTCGCGACGTGGCTGACGTCGAACTGGAATGTCTCGCCGGGGTCCTCATCGCCGTCATGGTTCGTGTCGCCGGCGTTGTAATACTGGAACGTCTCGCCGGGATCCTCTTGGCCGTTCTGGTTGGTGTCGCCAATGTTCGTGAACAGGAAAAATTCGCCCGGATCCTGCACGCCATTTCCGTTTTCGTCGCCAACAATTTGATACTGGAACGTCTCGCCCGGGTCCTCCACGCCGTTCTGGTTGGTGTCGCCGGCATTGTAGTCGCCGTCCAGGACCTGGCCGACCAACGGGTCGCCGAGAACTGGCGCATCGAGGTCCAGGATCGGAGTGACGATGTTGACTTGTGTGTCGGTCACAACGAGGCCGGTCAGCGTAGTGTTTCCGGTGTTCGTCACCGTGATCGTGTAGGTGATCACGGTACCGGCCGCGTTCACGGACGCGACGTTCGCCATTTTCGTCAGGTCGAGGCTCGCGCCGCTTTCGACCACCACGGAGGCTGTCGCTGAAACGGGCGTGGTCTGCGCGGTGTCGGCGGTCACAGTGTTGTCGATCTGTCCGTCGCCACCACCGAGAGTGTTGAGGTCGTCCTGCGTCACCGTGTGACTGGCGGTGTATTGCCAGGTTTCGCCAGTGCTCAGCTGATTATCGTGATTGATATCGCCGATGTTGAAGCCGCCGCTGAGAACCCCGGCAAGATTGCTCACCGATGGATCCGTGACCGTGAGGCCGGTCAGGTTGGTGTTGCCGACGTTCGCGACCGTGATCTCATACGAGATCACCTCGCCGACGACGTTTGCGGTGCCGCCCGCAACGGCCGCGGTCTTGTGAACCGTCATCGCCGAAACCGCGCCGCCGTTCGCGTGGCTCAGGCCCCATTCCTCCGAGGAGCTATCCGCTTCCCAGCCGGCCTGCATGCCGAATTCGGAATAGAGCGTGACGTAGCGATGCGCCGGGTCGTTGATGAAAAAAGAATCCGGGATCAGAATCGTAAATTCGGTCTGGTTGGCGCCGTTCCCGTTCGCTCCCTCTTTGAGACCGATCCAGCGGTCGCCGCCCGCATCGAGATTGTAGGCGAGATAATTGGTATGTGCGCCGGCAAAGCCTGAGCCGGCCGTGAAGTTGGTGAGGTTGCCGGCCTCTTGCTGCCAGATCTGCAAGGAGTCCAGCGACAGGTACTGCTTTGCGTTGCCAGCTTCGCCGAGATTGAGACGGAACTCTCGATAAGCGACGCCTTCCACGGTTCCGTTCGAGCCGTCGCCGAAAACGATCGGGACTTCGGCGAGAAGGATCGAATGCGTGCTGTTGTGAACGTCTCTCTGGTCTTGCTGCAGGGTGCCGTCGGTATTGTAGCCCTGTTCGGTGCCGTTATCTCGGATCTCGAGAAAAGTGAAGAACTGATCTGGGACGAGCTGGTACTGGCCGGTCATAAAGACCCCGCCATTGATGGTGCCGGAAGCACCATCAAACGTCAGATCGACATCGGGCGTACCCGGTGGCCTCGGTGGCATGACTATCCTCCCGACAAGTGTTGTTAGGTTGTGCCGATTTTCCGCCGTCCCCCGACAGCGCGTGTGCAAAATTATACGTGCGCGCGTTTCATCCGCAAGTGGAAAGTTGCCCCAACGTCATTTCATTTTGCATGGAACCTAAGCGCCCGGAAAATGCCGCAATTTCTTTGAGCGCCGTGACAGCATGGGCTGCTTGCTGATAGGTATGTCGGACAGCGCTCATACGCCTCCCACGCGTGGAACTTTTCTGCCCGCATGAAGTCCGCTCAGCCAATCCCGGTCCTGATGTGCGGCGGCGCGGGAACACGGCTGTGGCCGGTGTCACGCGAAAGCATGCCCAAGCAGTTCGTGCCGCTGATCGGTGACCGCTCGACCTTTCAACAGACGCTGCAACGCATCGCCGACCCGGAATTATTTGCCCGGCCGATCGTCATCACCAACGCGGAATTCCGCTTTATCGTGGCGGAACAGTTGCGCGAGCTCGGCATGGCGGCCGACATCGTGCTCGAGCCGGCGCGGCGCGACTCCGGTCCTGCTGTTGCTGTTGCTGCTGCACTTGCCGCACAACGCGACCCGGCCGCGACCGTGCTGGTGCTCGCCGCCGATCACATCGTGCGCAAGCCGGAGGAGTTTCTTGCCGCGTGCCGCGAAGCAGCCGTGGCGGCAGCAGCCGGGCGGATCGTGACCTTCGGCATCCGGCCCTCGGCGCCCGCGACGAGCTACGGCTACATACGCCCGGGCGCGAAGCTCGACGGTGCGGCGGCGCTCGCGGTCGAGGCGTTCGTCGAAAAGCCGGACGCCGCGACGGCAGAACGCTACGTCGCGGACAACTATTTGTGGAACAGCGGCAACTTCATGTTCCGCGCCGACGTGATGCTCGACGAGATCGCGCGCTTTGAACCCGCGATGGCGGAGGCCGCGCGCGCGGCGGTCGCCGAAATGACCCAGGACCTCGACTTCCTGCGCCTCGCGGCCGAGCCGTTTGGCCGCGCGCCGCGCAAATCCATCGACTACGCGGTGATGGAGCGCACCAAGCTTGCCGCCGTCGTGCAAGCCGACATGGGCTGGTCGGACGTCGGAAGCTGGGACGCCGTGTGGGACAATCTGGAGCACGACGCCGGCGGAAACGCTGTCTCGGGAAGCGCGGTCGTCCTCGACAGCCGCAACAGCCTGGTGCGCTCTGACGATGGGATCCTGACCGCCGTGGTCGGGATCGACGACGCCGTGGTGGTCGTGACCGGCGACGCGGTGCTGGTGGCGGCGCGCGACAAGACGGAGAACGTGAAGGCGCTGGTC
>Ga0190272_10001164_pt1 | contig 12710 bp, 10 predicted proteins | sample Popmic504T_FD_133746 | JGI IMG/M metagenome (GOLD analysis project Ga0190272, IMG submission 133746) | Populus adjacent soil microbial communities from riparian zone of Shoshone River, Wyoming, USA - 504 T | ecosystem: Environmental > Terrestrial > Soil > Riparian zone | place: USA: Wyoming...
AGTCGGTGGAGCGTCGGACGGCAATTTTGTCGCCGCGTTTAATGTCCCTGTGCTCGACGGACTCGGTCCGGATGGCGATGGTGCGCATGCAGCACACGAACACATCTTGATATCCGACATTGCACGGCGCGGCGCGCTGCTAGCCGGACTGATAGCCACTCTATAGCGCTGTCTCCTGAAGATAGTTCTATGCAAGACACGAGTAAAAAGAACCTGCACAAAGGGTGGTACCAGTCTTTCAACCCGCGGAGCGGGTGGCGGCATAAAGCCTGGGGTGTAGCAAAGCGTAACCCCAGGACCCAAACGCGCGGCAAATTCCAGCCCGTGGAACGGGCGACAGCGGTATCATTAGAATCATTTGAGTGCTTAACATGACTTGCCCTCGAGCGACGCTGTCGGCCGCTATCGCCGGCTCTGTTGCCTTTCTCCTGCAATCCCTGGGTTACGCTTTGCTAAACCCCAGGCTTTATGCCGCCACCCGCTCCGCGGGTTGAAGACAGACTTATGAAACCAATGAAGACAAAATCCCGACCTGATATTCGAGCGCTTACTCGACGCGTGCCTTCAAGCGGCAATCTCGTGCAAGGCCAGTCGGAACTCGCTATTAATCCAGCGTTGGCCGCAGCGGCTAGTCGGATCATTGCGGCCAGCCAGAACCATTACGGACCGGCAGAGGGTCTCATTGAACTCCGCCGCGCAGTCGCCGGAAAGATTACTACTCTTAACGGAACCTTGATCGATCCGGAAGGCGATCCACTCCAACTGCTAATAACTCCGGGCGCAACTGGAGCACTCATAGCCATCGCTCAAACTTACCTCAGGAATGCTTCCGCCCTCGTTTTTGAGCCTTACTATCCTTACCACCGGCACATTATTAATGAGTTGGGCGGAACCACGGAAGTATTATCGCTTCATGGTGAAAAGCTGGAACTTGACGGTGATGAGTTGCGGGCTCGATGCCGAGAGTTGAAGAACCGAAAGACATTTCCTTTGCGCGCCATCATCCTTTGTACGCCGGTGAATCCGACGGGCAAGGTGTTCAGCCGAAGTGAGGTCGAAGCTATTGCCGCTGTGTGTCATGAGTTTGATCTGCTCTGCATCGCGGACGAGGTCTATGAACATTACGTGGTCGGCGCTCAGCCGCACATTTCTATTGCGACATTACCGGGCATGTGGGAGAGAACGATCACCGTCAACTCCTTCTCTAAATCATGGAATATCTCAGGCTGGCGGCTCGGCTACGTTTACGGTGATGCGCGATTCGTCTCTCCTCTCAACAAGGCCAATAACGTTTTCTACGTCTGCTCGCCGACGCCGCTGCAGCGTGCACTATCCGAAGTGTTAATGACTAATCCGCGGTACTACACCGACTTAAGCGAGAGTTTTACATTGAAGAGGAGATTCGCCGTTCAGTCGCTTGAACAAATTGGGTTCGAGGTTTACGACTCCGGCTCCGCATTCTATGTATGGGCACGTATCCCCGCAGAATTTGAAGATGCGATGAAGCTTAACGAGTTTCTAATTGACCGAGCCGGAGTGGCAGGCGTACCGGGCAGCGCGTTTGCTGATAGCGATGGTTGGGACAACTGTATGCGACTGTGCATTGCGCGTGAAGATGAAGTGTTGCAAGGCGCGTTTGGCAAACTGCAAAGGGCCGTGGAAACGTCGCGCCGGAAGGCAAAGGTATAGGGCTCTCAGGTACTGATGCAGTTTGATTTCAGATAATCAATTACAGAACCCAGCGTGGTAGCGCGGGATCCTTCGGCTACTCAACATAAAGAGGAATAAGCCTTTGTAATGCTTGCCGCCTTCAGCATCCGGCGCTACCGCGCTGGGTTCTGTAATGGATAGCAACTGCATCAGTACCGGCTCCCAATACTTTTCATGAAATCGATTTTCGGATGATGTTCAATGCCGGCGAGTCAATAAGACCCATCTGGAGGAAATCATGCACACCTGGAAAAAACCAATACTCCTAACTCTAGTACTCGTTCTCGGATTGGCCATACCCGTCCGCTCTTCATGACAAAAGCGCCGACATCTCGCAAAAACTCCAGGGCTTCGACGCCTTCATGGAAAAGACGATGAAGGAGTGGAAGGGTGTCGGCATTGGCGTGGGTATCGTGGTCAATGACAAACTCGTCTTCGCCAGGAGTTTGCAGACGTAATCGTTGAGTTTGTAGAAGAGTACGGTCAAATAACTGCGCTGAAACAAATTGATCCGTCGGGGGAATATGTTTCGAAGCGGAAGTGAGCCGCTTACGGAATCCTGGACCTCGGTTCCGCAAGAAATAGTAGTGGAGTGGTTGCTCTTGAATCCATCCGCCTTATCGAAGCAGTAGAGTGATTGCTTCTGGTCATTGCGTTCAACATCAAGAGAAGGAGCGGTGAAGATGAAATTTGCGATCTGTTTGGCGCTTGCCTTAATGAGCGTTGTTATCACGGTCAAGGCGCAGGAAAGGAAGTTGAAGATATACATTTCGGCGGATATGGAAGGCGTCGTTGGGGTCGTGACCAACGAGCAATTAGGGCCTCAGGGGTTTGAGTATGCCCGATTCCGAGAATTCATGACGCAAGAAGTCAATGCCGCCATCGAGGCAGCCTTTGAAGCTGGAGCCACCGAAATCGTGGTCAGTGACTCTCACGGCAATGGTCAAAACCTATTGATTGAGAAGTTACCGAAGAATATCCTACTCGTCCGCTCCTGGCCGCGACCGCTCTTGATGATGCAAGGGATTGATGAGACCTTCGCCGGCGCGATCTTTCTGGGCTACCACACCGGGACAACCAACCCTCAAGGAGTGCGGGCACACACAATGTCCAGCGCAAGGCTCGCTGATGTTCGACTTAAAGGTGTTTCTGTGTCTGAAGCAGGTCTCAACGCGGCGATCGCCGGTCATTTCAATGTCCCAGTGATCATGGTTTCAGGCGATGACGCAGTTGTGAAAGAAACTACCGCGCTCTTAGGCGATATAGAAGGAGCGGTCGTCAAATGGGCCTCAGGTTTTCACTCGGCAAAAACCATGATGCCCGAAGCCGCTTACCAATTGATTCGAGAGAAGGTGATAAAGGCGATCGGCAGGATCAGAGACTTCAAGCCATACAAACTCGCACCACCAATTCAGTTGGACGTGCGCTTCAAGAATTATCGTCCCTCGGAGGTCCTGAGCTACTTAAGCATCGTGGAACGCACCGACGCGCACAGCATCAGATTCACCGGCAAGGACATCATCGAGGTATCGAAATTCCTGGAATTTATCATGACTTACGAGCCCTCGTTGGAGCCTTAGTAAAAGACAGACGCTAGAGACACCGCCTTAGAGTTTGACCTGATTGCCGTGTGGGCAATATGTGACCAGAATTCTCTGAAGTCAGAAATGTGGCCGCGTGAGGTCAGCGCCTTCCAGATTCACGAAGTGTCCTGCGAAATTGTTGATTTTAACGTGCGAGTCCGTTATGCTCCCCATACAAAGATAATTCCATCTGCACCTTAAGTATGAAGCGGGCGCCTCGGCGAGCGGTTCACAGGGACAGATATCATCCGCAATCGGAGGGTAAAGCATGTCGACGAACAGAATTCCGAATATCGAACTTCAGGAACGTTTTCCCATTAAGGATTGGATCGGCTGGAAAGTAGGTTGGCTCACAGGCTGGTACAACCCATTCGACCGGCTTGGCGAACTCGTCAATCCGGCGGAACTCGGCCGACTGGTAGCAATACAAGGGGAGTTCATGATCAACCAGGGCCGTATCGTGCAGGAATTGGGCGGGAAGCTAGGCGAATTTGCCAAGGGCGCAAACGCCGCACCCCAGACAAAACCACAGGGTTAACCCGGTAGCGGCTCGGAACGGCGTTCCGGGCCGCACCTCCCTACCGTCTCATTCCATCCATTCATCGGAGACTCCCAATTGATATCGAGACACCCCGAGCTGAACGCTGAGACTGTACTCGGCGTCGCAGAGGGATTGGATCTCGTTCTCATAAGCGACGACGAAGTCCTAATCCAGTTTGGTTTGCGTTCTCGTCCTTCTGAGCTGATTCGTGACGAAGACGTCTCAGGACTGATACGCCGAACAATCGGGCGGGTTCTTCAGGGTTCCGTAAGTGTTGGCGAACTTCTCGCTCAGGCGCGGCCGGGGCAGGAAGACGAGACCCGCAAGCTGCTCACGGATTTCGTCGACCGCGGTATTCTCACAGACATTAAGTCCAATCCCGTCGAACAATATCTTCGTTACACGTTCGAGGGCGAACCTCATTCAGCTGCCGGGCGGGTCGCGTTGATCGGCGCCGGACCGCTGGGGGCACGCATCGCACAAAGCCTTATTCAACATGGGATCGCCGGGATTACCCTGCTGGACGACCGCCCAATCGACACTCTGTGGCGCACCTTCGCTCCCATGCGACTCAACCCTAAGCACGACGGCAGCCGCGCGGATGTCGCAGTTTGCGACGCCCTCGGACCGGGACTAAAGGCGTTGGATGCAAGGCTTGATACCGCCGGAATCGAGAGGGCAGTGACCGAGGCGGAGTTTGTCGTACTCGCACTAGAACAGCCGGATTTGCGAACGGCGCACCTGGTCAACCGTTTTGCCATACGCGAACGCAGGCCATGGTTGCTGACGAACATCGACGGCAACCTGGGCTTGGTTGGTCCCTTGTTCCTGCCCGTGGAAACGGCATGCTACAACGATTACCGTACGTTGGCCTTCGCCGCGACGCCAAACCGGGGGATGGCTCGCAAACATCGTGAGCATCTGTTGCAGCACCGGGGAACCGGATCCTTCTTCGCGGGGCTCCCGTCTTACGTTGAAATCGCAGCAGGTCACGCATCGCTGGCGATAGTGCACTTCTTGTTACGAGGGACGTGCTTTGCTCTCGGCCGAGTCATGGTGATCGATTTCGATCGGATGCAGATCGATGTTGAGGATGTGCTCAAGCTTCCGCGATGCCCGGTTTGCGGCACGCAAAAGAACGCTTACCGGCCGACGCTCCCTGGTTTAAGTTGATGCATCTCTCGCAAACATATCTCAACGAGCGGATTGAGATGCTGGATGGCGTCTACGATCAAGATCGCGAACTACAGTTTCAAGCACTCTCGCGACTTTACAACCGCCACTTCGGTCCCATCACCGCATTACATCTTGAGCGTCCCGACCTCCTCGACCCGGCTATGTATTGCGGATCGTGCAATCACCTGCCGATGTCGTCCGTCATACCAGACCTGACTGTAAGGCCCAGCGCCGGCGACAGCATGGCGATACCGGGCGGTGGCAAGGGAGCCGGGATCCGGCAACCGCTACTCGGGGCCATGGGTGAGCTTGCCGAGCGCCTGCTCGCTGTTTTGCACTTTCAAGCCATCGTTGATGATCTGGAATTCGGCTCGTGGAACGAGATGGTCAATCAGGGCCATCGGGCACTCGGACCGAACGAGTTTCCCTTGTTCGCGCCCGAGCAGTTTGCCCGCAGCGGATTTGGCTTCGCCCCGTTTCTGCCGGACACGCCGCTGCGTTGGATTTGGGGTTCGCGTCTGCTGACTGGTGAGCCCATTCTCGTGCCCGCACAGCTCATGCTGCTTTACTACAAGCGCGCTGCAGGCGAGGCAATGATCGGTTATCCCACCAGCGGCGGGCTTGGCTTCCATACCAATCGACAACGTGCCATTCTGCACGCGCTCTACGAATATATTGAACGCGACGCAGTAAATGTTCGCTGGTATTGCCGGCTCGCTCCCGCTCGCGTTGAGTTTGACCTCTCCAGCTTCCTGGCCGGCCAATGGCATCTGCGCCACACTCGAATCATCACGCCTTCGCTCGACGGCGTTGAAGTGTTTCTCAATACCGTGGACGTTCCAATTCCGATCTTTACCGTCGTTGCTCGAGATGAGGCGCGGAGTGATCGCATGTTTCTGGGCGGCGGCGGCGCCTGGTCGAATCGCGATCGGGCTTTGGGGCAGGCTCTTTTCGAGCTCGGTCAAACGCGGGCCGTGCTCAACTCGTATAAGCCCGGGCACAAAAACATCCGACCCGACAGCAGCATTACCGAGATGACGGATTTTCTCGACGGAGCCATCTACTTCGGATATCCAGAGAACCTGCGGCGATTATCCTGGTACACGTCAGGCCCGGGAATCTCGTGGGAGGATGTGCCGTCGCTCGCCTTCGCGGACGAGAACGCCGAATATGATGGGATTGTCGATTGGCTACGGACGAGCGGCCTCAATCCGATTGTAATTGATATGGACGGCGCGTGCTGGCCCGGCGTTTCCGTGGTCCGAACAATCATACCCGAACTAACGCCGGCTTGTGTCGCAGCCCACGCTTACCTCGGTCATCCTCGTTACTACGAGCTGCCTTTCGAGTTAGGAGCGGCTGATCACAAGCTTACTTTTGAAGAATTGAACCCAGACCCGATTCCGTTTCCTTGAGGTAATAGCGCTATGATTCGCAGGTCTCAAGAACCGCCTACTGCCAAAAAGCTGATGGACCAGGTGGTCTTCTCGGCGCTGGATTGGCCGGGCAAGACGGTGCGGCTCGAACGGAACTCGCAGGAGGACTACTGCCAGCGCCCGTCCTCAAGTCGGCTATCGATTGCCGAGTTGTATCATGAGAACAGCAAACTGTTTCCGGCGATGGTAGCGGAGTTGGCTGCCTCAACTCTGGACACCGACGGCGTGCGCCTCGAGTTTCTAAGGCGCCGGGCCGAGGCCCTCTCGCAGAACCAACAGATGGAAGTGAGTCATCCCCTGCGCGAGTTGCTCACGCAGATCGCAGACGTCGTTCAGCCTGAGTTGTTTTATGCCATCGAGCTGCGCATCGCGGAGAATGGCACGTTGGCATCACATGAGCCGCTGGCGGACCGGCTTTTTTTGGTGAAGCGACTTTCATCTGGCGACAGAACTCGTCTGACGGAAGCGATTCGTTTGTTCGACGAGTCGAGTGGGCCGGCCCGAGATTCACTCTTCGTGATCGGAAATTTCGCTCGTAACGATCTGCTGTTTGGAGCACGTGGCTATCGACGCACATTGATCGAGGCGGGCCGTGTCACGGAAGCAGTGTTGGGAATTGCCGCCCGGTTGGGCCTGACCGCGCGGTTGCTGATTGAGTTTACCGATCGAGCGCTCGACGGCGTACTAGAGGCCGATGGAACCGAAGAAGGTGTCCTGGCTGTCCTGGAACTAGGGAGTTTGTAGCATGATCGCCAAAGACGAAATTACCCGCCTAATCGGCGCTCTTTCCGAGTATGAGTGCGGCCATCTGCTCTCCGCGTTTCAAAACGTCGCGGCTGGCGAGCGTTTCTGGGAGACAGAGATCAGCGCTGTTTATAACGAACATGTGAAGACGCGGTTGCTGCAATCGGGGCAGGACCCCGACGACGTCGTTCCGGCCGGCCCCCACGAGGGCGATGGAATCTTCGCGCCCATCCCCATCGTAAAGTCATACCCCGGTGCAGACCGTGTGACGCTGCCGCTTCCAGGCACCCTCAGCGCGCCGCTAGGTGAAACACTGCTTCAGAGGCGGTCGCGACGTGACTACACCGGCGAGGCTATGGATCAACAACAGTTGGCTACCATGCTCCACTACACCTCTGGCGTAACGGGGTCAATCCCCGGGTACGGTTATCGCCATCTTCCGTTGCGCACCTTTCCCTCTAGCGGCGGCCTGCAAGCTCCAGAAGTCTACCTGTCGGTACAGGCTGTTACTGACATAATGCCAGGTCTCTACCATTATCATGCAGTCGATCACGTACTTGAATACATGCGCCCCGGGCAACTTGGCCCGATGCTGAGCGCGTTGTCATTTCAGCAACCTTATCTGGCAACAGCGTCGGTCGTATTCTTAATCACCGGTTGCTTTGAACGCATGCGTTGGAAATATGGCCAACGCGCTTACAAGTACATGTGTATCGACGCCGGCTACCTCGGCCAAAACATTTATTTGGTCGCTGAAAGCATGGGTCTGGGAGCATGTGCCATTGCCGGCTTCGTGGACGACGCTTTAGAGCAACTTTTGGGAATAGACGGACGGAACGAATTAATACTTCTGTTGACGACAGTGGGACGCCTCCCGGCTTAGAATAGAAAGCAGGTCAGAAGTCAGAGGTCACAGTTCAGAATTTAGAGGGGCTCCGTTATAGCTCCTCCAGCAACGGTACTTCCCTCGGTTTTAACCGTTTATGAATCTTCAGTTTTCTTAGGTCGATCCTCGTCGCTTGCCTCAGTCGTTTGCGACGACGCCATCCGGTCGCGCCCTTCCTGTTCGCGCTCCCAAGCTTCAATCACCTGCCCACGCTCAGTCTGTCTATCACGAGCACGCTCGTATTCTTCGCGCGGATCACGCCCAGTCGTTTCCGCGTACCAGGCGGGGTGGTGCGTCCAGGCCCATTCCTCTGAAACTGTGCCGTCAACCATCGATTGAAATGTACCTGGCTGGGCGGCAGTGGTTTCGTAAATATGGGCAATGAAACCAAGGAGCATAACAACAGCGGCAATGTCATGAAACGCATAGCTCGCGGCAACGATCCAGCGGGCCACCACATGGTCAAACCAGAGCAATAGGCCCGTTACCAGGAATACACCTGCGGAAATGACAATGGACCAGAAGTAAAGCTTCTGGCCGCCATTGAAGAAGCCGGTGTCCTTCGGCGCCAGGACCTCTTTGTTAGTGAAGTAAGCTTTGGCTTCCTTGAGCCAGCGCTTGTCCACTTTCGTCCAATGCATTGGAACAAACCAATTCAGGAACTGGAAGAAAAAAGCCACATCGAAAACCACTCCAAACCACGGGTGCAGGAAGCGGGTCATTGGGCCGCCTCCGAATAGGGGTGTCAGCCAGCGGTACAACCAAGGCGAGTAAATAGCGAATCCGGAGAGAAGCGAAAGAATGAAAGAGATTGCTACGGTCCAGTGCAGAACACGTGTGTAAATCGGATGGCGCAATAGCTCGCCGCGATGCACGACTGTCTGCCCGTAGCGGCTGAACTTGCGTCTTGCTTTGTCGTCGAATCGCTCAACGGAACTGGTGGGGCTGCTCACGGCTTCTCCTTCTTAGCGGCCTCGACCTCGTCCGGATGCCTGGTCAATACCGGTTCGGGTTCTGGCTGGGGCACCTTTGGTCCAATCGTGAGGCGATGGAAGAAGAGTCCCAGGACACCGAGGAGAGCCATCACTAACCCAGTGGGCTTGGCCAGCCATTTCCAAACAGTGTAGCTGGGCGGGATGATTGGATTTGATGGTAGACCGCCATAGAGTTCGGGCTTAGTGATGTCATGAAGAACATAGATGACATGCGTGCCCCCGATCGACTGTGGATCGTAAACTCCAGCGTTGGCGAAACCTGATTCCGTTTGCAACTGCGTAACGCGCCTGCGCGCTATCTGCACCATGTCCTGTTTGCTGCCAAACTGCAGACATCCTGTCGGGCACGCTTTAATACATGCGGGCTCGAGTCCCTGGCCGACTCGATCGGAACAGAGCGTGCATTTGAATACTTTGTTTGTCTTTGGATGGAACTTCGGAATGTCGAAGGGGCAACCAGAAATGCAATAACCGCAGCCGATACAATTGTCCTGCTGGAAATCGACGATGCCGTTTTCGTATTTAATTATGGCACCATCCGCTGGACAGGCGCGCAAACAGCCGGGATCCTCGCAGTGCATACACTGGTCCTTGCGCATCAACCACATCAGGTTTCCGTCGTCCTGCTCTTTTTCCGCAAACTTGATCAGGTTCCAATAGTTCCACTCCGTGGAAGCCATCGTCTGGTAAGTATTGTCGAAACTGGTTTCGCGAAATGGGTGGTCGTTCCATTCAACGCAGGCCACTTCACAGGCTTTGCATCCGATGCAGGTAGTGACGTCGATATACTTGCAGACTTCGACAGCGCGCTGAGTGCCTCTCCCGGGAACTGGACCAGGGTGAGCCGAGATTTCCTGAATCTGCATTGTCTGAGGATTGCTCATCGCAACTGCCCTCAAGCCTTCTCGAGTTTCACCAGAAAGCCTTTGTATTCCGGTGTGTATGCGTTCGGATCAATTGCCGCGGGCGACAATTGGTTCGCAGGAGTTAGCGCCGTCTTACCTTCATCCTCCTTGATGCCTCGGTAGCCCCAGTGAATTGGAATTCCAATCTGATAGGTTTTCTTACCGTCGATCATCATTGGCTTGATGCGCCTGGTGACCATAGCCTTGGCAATGTAAATCCCACGCGCGCTTGAGACCTTCACTCTTTCGCCGCCGGCAATTCCCATTTCGTCTGCCAACTGCGCCGGAATCTCCACGAATGGTTCAGGCACCAGCTGGACGTTCATAGGATTGTTCTTCGTCCAATAATGATAGTGTTCCGTCAAGCGGTAAGTAGTGCAGACAATATTGAAACCCTGCTCCGGAGTGCCAAACTTATCAACGTCAGACTTATATTTCTTGGCGACAGGATTAGTTGAGCGTTCGGGGTGTAGCGGGTTACGCGTGGGACTTTCCATTGGCTCATAGTGTTCGGGGAATGGTCCGTCCGCGAAGGCAGCAAGCGGCGCGAAGATACGGCCAACCCCTTCGGGATTCATTATGAACGGACCCATGTGGTCTTTGGGGTTCGAGTCGGCTTTGAAATCAGGTACGTCATTGCCTACCCATTTCTGCTGCGCTTCGTCCCACCAAACTTGTCTGCGCTCCGAATCCCATGGCTTGCCATTGGAATCACACGACGCGCGGTTGTACATCACTCGGCGATTCGCGGGCCATGACCAGCCCCAATTTGGATAGATTCCCAGACCAGACGGATCTTCCGTACCCCTGCGTTGTGCTTGAGAACCGGCCTCAGTCCAGGAGCCCGAATACAGCCAATTGCCACACGCAGTCGTACCATCGTCGCGCAACCACGCGAAACCAGGCACCTGCTGGCCTGCCTTGATCGTTTGACCCGGCGAAAGCCTCTCGTCCGTAAGATCGCCGAGCGCACGGCCGCTTATTTCCTTCGCAACTTCGCTCAACGAGGGATTTTGAGGAATCGTGTACGGCCACGAGATATTCATAATGGGATCAGGAAATTTGCCTCCCTCTGTCTTGTACAACTCCCGGACTTTCAGAAAAATTCTTGCGAGGATTTCCTGATCCACTTTTGCTTGTCCCGGTGGCGGTAAAGCGACGTACTTCCATTGAAGCCACCGCGCCGAATTTACAAATGTGCCGTCCTTCTCAGCGAAACCTGCACCCGGCAATCGATAAACAGTCGTGTCTATTTTGCTCATGTCCTCGGCCGTTGTGCCCGGTGCTTTCCAAAACTCACTCGTCTCTTCAGGGTAAAGCTCACAGACGACCAGCCAGTCTGCTTTCTTAAGTGCTGCTATATTCTTGCGGGAGTTGGGGCCAATGGCCACGCCGTTCATGCCAAAGGCGAACAAACCCCTCACCTCGCCTCGGTACATGAAGTCCCACATCTCGGTCCACGAATACTTCCGGTCTATTTTTGGCAAATAGTGATACGCCCAATCGTTCTCCTTCTTCGCTGCATCGCCGTAAAGCGCCTTAAGAAACGACACCATGAATTTCGGTGTGTTCGACCAGTAGTTATACGAATCCCACTCGGTGGGTTTTGAAACTGTCGGAGTCGTACGTTTCAGGAACGTCGCAAGGTCGATATCTGCGGACTCTGGAATTTTGAGATAGCCGGGAAATATGTCGAACACGCCACCCATGTCGGTCGCGCCCTGAATGTTGCAGTGGCCGCGCAGTGCGTTGACGCCGCCCCCTGCCCGGCCTACGTTTCCCAAAAGAAGTTGAAGAATTGCCGCCGTACGAATGATTTGAGTGCCGGTAGTGTGCTGGGTCCAGCCAACCGCGTAGATGATGGTCGCCGCCTTCTTCATGTCCCCATTTTTTCGGATCGAGGTAAACAGGTCGGTCGCTTTCAGAAACTGTTCTTTAGGAATGCCGGTGATGCGCTCAACCATTTCCGGCGTGTAGCGTGAGTATTGTTTCTTCAGTAACTGGAAGACGCAGCGCTCATGTTGGAGCGAGAGATCGTAAGCGACATTCTCCGGAAGACTCGGCGGAGGCTTTGGCCCACCCTGTCCCGATGCACCTGTCCCGCCGGCCGCCTGGTGCCCGCCGGCGGTAGGGCTGTCCATTTGTCCGCCGGTCGCTGATTTACCTTTCTGTCCCGAAGTTGAAGGCTGGGAGTTCACTTGAGGTGAGCGGCTTTCAAAGTTCTTCGCGGGTTCTTGTCCGGCCTTAGCCTGATCTCCCGTAGTTTCGCTGGCCACTTTGCCGGTACCAGAGGAAGTGGAGGAGGCTGCGGCCTTTGGTCCAACATTGCCCCCAGCCTCGTAGTTCCAGGTCTCCTTCTCGTAATTGCTATCGCCATCGAAACCGGAGAACAATCCGTCGTCCGGCAGTTTGAAACCTTCTTTGACGATGAAGGCAGCGTTGGTGTAGTTGACGAGATATTCGTGAGCGATGCGATTGTTCTGGATTGCGTAGTTGACTAAGCCACCCAGGAAAGCAATATCGGCGCCGGCACGAATTTGCAGGAAGAGATCGGCAGTGGCCGCAGTGCGCGTGAAGCGCGGATCAACGACGATCATTTTGGCGTTACGCTTTAGCTTGGCTTCGATGGGCCATTTAAAGCCGCAGGGATGGTTTTCAGCCGGATTGCCACCCATGATCAACATCATGTCCGTGTTCTTGATGTCGATCCATCCGTTGGTCATTGCGCCGCGTC
>Ga0190272_10001165_pt1 | contig 12708 bp, 13 predicted proteins | sample Popmic504T_FD_133746 | JGI IMG/M metagenome (GOLD analysis project Ga0190272, IMG submission 133746) | Populus adjacent soil microbial communities from riparian zone of Shoshone River, Wyoming, USA - 504 T | ecosystem: Environmental > Terrestrial > Soil > Riparian zone | place: USA: Wyoming...
AAACAAGTTGTTTGCGCTGCCATGCGTAAACTGCTTCATATCGCCTTCGGTGTTATCAAACATCGCAGTCCATTCGACCCGAACCTGGCATTTAACGTTTGACTTTCAAGACACTATCTCCTTTTCCAAGGAGGGGAGCTTCATGCGTGGGCATCGTATTCAAAAAAAACGCGCGTCTTGCAGGTGACGCGCGTTGTAAGTTTAGGCCGGCTGCTTAACCGGCCCGGTTTAAGTAAATTGTCCCGGCTTCCCGGACTTACCCGACAACCTCTTCCTCGGCGGTGCCGTAGATCTGGTCCGTTACCGGCTCGAAATTGATCGGGATGATGCCGTAGCGCCGGATCTTTTCATGCAGGGTCGTCTTTTTGATCCCCAGCATCTTGGCCGCGACGTTTTGCCGGCCTTTGGCCCGGACGAGTGCGTGCTTTATAAACTCGGTCTCGATATGTTTTATCTCGTCCGAAAGGCTGAACTCATCCGAGAGGCTGCCGTGGGGCTGCATCGCCGATGGAACCATTCTCTGCAATGATTCGATCTCATGCAGAAGAAGAAGGCAGATTGATTTCAGGTACTCGAGGTCGTGTAAATGTAACTTATAAATGAAATTATTGCCGGTATCCTTTTTACCTTTATGCAGTACCTGGATATTACTAGACGCTCGTTGAACTTCGCTTCTCATATAATTACTGAGAAAGCATCAAGAGTCTATTTTCACTGACAACTAGATTTAACGGCTCGTCTGCTTCATACGCGGCAGGCAAATCCCTTGTCAATTTTTTTACGGTGCTTCGAAATCCGTTCGGTAGATCTGATGCGGATTCTCTTTTTCCCTCCCTTTAGAAAATTAGTTGTCGTTTAGCCCTTAAAAGTTGTCGCCGCGCGATCAAAATAAAAAGGCCCCGATTCATAAAACTGTGGGGTAAGGGTAACTATATAGGATGTTTACCAGCAGGCGATCAATTTTGTGTCAGGACGGATAATCAGAGTGACGAACGGTATTTTTGGATTGTTAGGGCGAACGCTTTACGATTTAAGGAGACTGCTTACACACACTTAAAGAACTGTTAGCTATCCGAAAAAAGTAAAAAACTTAGCGATATTAAAATCTTCCTCTACCTTCAAATCGGCATCATACTGGCGACAAAGATAAAAAAATGAGAATTTACCTTATCGTTTCCTCGCGATCGCCGGCGCTTTTATAGCTTTCCCGCAGAAGACTCTAGCCTGTACCTGCGCTTTACCGACTCTTGGTCTCTCATTAAAGGAACAGGTAAAAAGAGCAAAAAAGGGCTCAGACGCGGTATTCGCGGGGAAAATACTAGAGATAAAAGAGTATGATTTTCATTTCACCGTCCGAATTGAAGTCGAGTCAAAATGGAAAGGGATCAAAAACTCAGAGGTGATTATCTCAACCGGAAAAGGCGGTAGTTGCGGCTATCCTTTTGAGACCGGGGTAATTTATTTGATATATGCAAACGGACCTGATGATAAACATCTCTCAACAAATATTTGCCTTCGAACACATCCTCTTTCCGCCTCCGGCGAAGATGTTGATGTTAAAGAACTCAATAAAAGGAAAGACAGATTGGCCCGGTAAGAAATATTACCCCCTGCCCCTAACCCCTAACTCCTATTCTTGAGTATCTTCACAAACGACCCGGCCCGCAGCTCGTCCAAGGTGATCGTTGTCCGCTCAACTGCTTCCTCCTCGGTGATGGCGCCGCAATTGATAGCCCGCAGGAAGTAGTTGAGCAAGCCCTGGCCCGTCGCCGCGTCGTCGAAAACATCCCCTACCAACGTCGCCTGCGCGGCTTTCGCGACAAAGTTCCTTAACCGCTCGCTGGCCGCATCGAGGCCTTCGAGAAAGAAGGTGTAAACGGCAGCATAGCGCGTCGGCAATTGGCCCGGGTGGAGGTCCCAGCCCTGGTAGAACGCGTTAGCCAGCGAATGCCGGATATGGTCGTAATGAAGCTTCCATGCGCGGTGAACGACGAGGCGATTTTCAGCCTCCTGCTCGGGTGTAATGTCGCCGCGGTGAGGCGCGACCGGCATAATATTGGTCGCCCCGTCGGACAGCCAGACCCCAGTACCGCCAAAGGCAACCTGCATCATGCTGCGCGCAAAATCGCACGCCGGGTGGAGCATATCCTGGTAGGCGGCGGTGATGCTGCAGCTCGCCGTGTAATCGTAGGTGCCGAAATGCGCCGCCGTGCAGCGCCCACGGGCCGCTTCGAGCAGCCGCGGCAGGTTGATCTGGCCGTCCGGGGCGATGATCGACTGGGTCGTCTCGATCATCATTTCCATCTTGAGCGAACCCGCCGCAAGCCCAAGCTTCGGCTCCATCTCGTCGAAAATATCCGCGAGCAGCCCCACCTGTTCGGGCGTGACGATCTTTGGCAGGGTGACCACAAAATTGTCCGGCAGGCGGCCGCCGGTCCCCTGCGTCAGCGTGGTCAGGAATATATCGAGGGTGCGTATGGCGCGGGCATGCAGCTCCTCGCTAAACGTCTTGATCCGGATGCCGATAAAGGGCGGGAGCGTTCCGTCCGCGAACCCTTGGGCGACCTCGCGCGCGGCCGCCTCGGTATGCCCGTCTTCCTCGTCGTCCGGACGCGTCCCGTAGCCATCCTCGAAATCGATACGGAAATCCTCCACCGCCTCGCGCCCGATCTTTTCCCGGACGCGCTCGTAGATCGTGTCGGCCAGCGCCGTCGGGATACCGAGCACCGCGGCAAAGGTGGGCGCATCGGGTGCGTAGGTTTCAAACGAGCGCACGGCCAACGAACCTAGCCGCGCGGCGGAATCGGCCTTAAAAAGCTGGGCCCCGCCATAGACGGTATGCACCGGCTGCCGTCGCCCGGATTCACCGGGATATGTGGCCGTAAATGGTACGAGCGCAGTTTTTAGCCGCGCCGTTAGGTCCTGCATCGATTGGTCGGAAAGAGTTGTATTCATACGAAATCCAAAATCTAAAATCCAAAATCAGGGCTACCGGCCCAGTGTTGCTTCGATCAGCCCATGCGGCTCGTCGGTCGGCAGGAAGATACAGTTGTCGTTTTCCAACCCGAACCGCGAAACGTCGACCGGAAGAAAATGTATATTCGGAAGGGAAAATGTTATTTCCTCCACATCCGCGAATTTGCCCAATACCGCCTCGCCCATTGCGTAGAGCGTGTGCTGGACCGAAAGGCTGTCGTGCCCGGCAAAGGTTTCGAGGATGGTCTGCCTAATGCCGTCGAAAACTTCCCGGGTGGCGGCATCGGTGTTTTTATAGCGCCAGACGGCCTTGATCGCCGTCGAAAAGATCCGGTCGGTGGTCTCGGGCAGCGTCGTGTACTGGTCTTTCATATACCCCGCGAACCCGGAGCCTGTCGTCTTCAGCACGATCAGGTCCTCAATACCCGATTCGACCACCACCTTCTCACGCGACGCATCGATCTTCGCGATGTGCTTCTCGCCGCTGCCCTTTGTAAATGAGTGCTGATGCTCGGAGCCGCCGATCTCCATTCGGTCCCAGCCGTGCTCCGAGATGTCGATGACAACCCGCGAGACCTGATCGTTATTTTTCAGAAAATGGCCCGCGAGCCGCCCCGCGAAAGCCTCGATCTCCTCGATCTCTTTAATCTGCCCGGCAAGCGCATAGACCGTATTTTTCATCGTATCGGTCGGCAGGCACAGGGCGTTGTCGCCGGCGGTATGTATCTCCTCGAAATCTCCCTCGAGCGCGATCTTTACCGTGACGTTCTGCAGCTCGTGCCGGCCGCTTCGCCGATCTACCTTCAAAAGACGCACGCGCGCCTTGCCGTAATTATCGCTAATGATTTTTATTGACATAGATCTTTTAACTTCCGCGATAGGTCGAGTAACCGAACGGGCTCAGCAGCAGCGGAACGTGATAGTGCTGCGCGGCATCGCGCACGGTAAAAGCGACCGTCACCTGCGGGTAGAATGCCTCGATCTCGCGCCCCGTAAAATAAACGCCGGTATCGAAGGTCAGCCGGTAATGGCCGGCCTCGAAAAGCTCATCCTCGCCTAGCGTGAACTTTAGCCGGCCGTCGTCATCCGTTACGCCGCGGCCCGCAACCTGCCACCCTTCGTGCGTTTCCATCTCGAGGATCACGGGTACGCCGCGCGCCGGGCTGCCCAACGAAATGTCCAAAATATGTGTTGTGATAGCGCTCATAAATATTAGTTAGTGTTCGTGGTTCGTGGTTGGTAGTCGGTTGATTTAGCCACGAACAACGGACCACAAACAACGATCCACTACAACGAACTACGGACCACGAACCAGGTCTGCACACCCGAGGTCCCGGAACCGCAAGGCGATGATTTTAAGCTGCTTCTCTATCTCGGCTGCCCTTGAGTCGAGAACCGCCTGGTCCATGGTAATGGACCTTTCTTTTTCTCTTTCCAGCGCGCGCGCAACCGTCTGCTGGTAAGTAAGCTTTTCCTGCAGCGGGACCATGTCCCAGTCCTTTAAGCGCTTGACCCCCAGTTTGTACGCGATCTGCTGCAGGCTGGCGGCCACCCGCCGTCGTGCCGTACCGAAGCTCAATTCCTCCGATGCGCCTTTCCAATAGCCCGAATTCGTCTTGAAACTCAGAGTGAGTTCGATCTGTTTTGTCTCGACGGCGTATTGATCAATCGATTTCTGCAGCTCCGCGCATTCTTTGGCCGCTTCATCCTGCGCGTTAACAACGCCGCCTAAAAATAACAAAATAAACGCCGAAAATAATAAGGTCGCCAGCCTGGGCACGAGTCCTCGGGAAAAACTACCTATCCTGTATATCCTGTCCATCCTGTTTATTTTATCCGTTCAGCAACTTCCGCAGCCTGATCTCGGTTATCTTCCTCTGCTCTTCCGCCGCTATCGACAATTCGGTTTCTGCCGTGTTTCCAAGCCTTTCGCGGCAGATATCCAGCATTTGACCGGCCGACTTCTCGGTAGCGCAGACAATATATATATGGCCGAACTTATCTTCGTATAAACGGTTTGCTTCGGCCAGGTCTTCCCTGACGGTGTCGGTCGTCGCATCCATTCCCGCCTGCTCGCCCTTCGACCATTCGGCCGACCGGGCTTGCTGTGCCGGAGCCGCCTTCTTTGCGCCGATCTTCGGGTGCGCGGCAAACGCCTCGAGCCAATCTTGGGGCTCAAGCCCGTGCCAGATACTCTCCGCCCTCAAGATCAATTCATTTGCCGAAGCAAAAGGCCTCGCCTCCGTCATCCGGCTCGCCCATGCTCTTGAACCACAGCAATCCAAAAAAAGAGACTCTGCCTCATCCACGGGCGCTTTATTCAATGAGTCAAGCTCCATCGTCCAATCCCAAATCCGAAATCCCAAATCCCAAATCGGACTGTCCGACCCATTCAGGGTCGGGCCATGTTGCCGATCTTACCCAGGGTGGCACTCATTTCACTCGCTTACCCTGGGCTTTAATATTCGTCGCTTTCAGCGACAGGAAGAAGCCCTTCTCTTCCAAATCCAAAATTCGCAATCCCAAATCCCAAATTGTCACACCCGTCCCCACAACCTCAATCTGCTCACGCCGCCGTCCGGGTAGATATTGAACCTCGCATGAGTTACCGGCCCGATATCGGCCAACTCTTTTTCAAATGTGTGCAGCGTGTGCGCCTGCAGCTTTGTATTCGCGAGCAGCTGTTTCCAATCAATAGATGCCATATCGCCGCCGGATGTCCGCCCGACCTCGAGCATGCAGCTCTCGGGATAATTTCCCTTGAAGCGCCACGTATCAACCTCGACGCGCTGGATCGTCCCCTCGGCGCCAAGCCGGATGATGCACCAATCGTAACCCGGGCCCCGCCGGCGCTTGCTCTCCCAGCCGTCGCTCATATCGAGCGCCCGCCCCGGCATTATCAGGTTGTGCCGGTGGCCGAAAAACATATCGCTGGCCTCCGGGACCGAGCCGCCGTTTTCCACCGCCGCGAGGTCGATCTCGCTGCCCCGCGCGCGGATCGCGTCCCAATCCGGCTCGACCGTGCCGTGAACCCGGAAGCGAGCTACCCCGCCGTCCGGGTAGATCTTAAAACGCAGGTGGGTCGCCCGCCGGTCCGACTCAATGGCAAAAAGATTGTGCGAGTCGCCCTGCAGTTCCGAGACGGGCAGGATCTCGTGCCAAATGGTTGAATCGCTGCGGAGCTGGTCGATGGTCGCGTTGCCATCGGCTATGCACGCTTCGAGCGAGCAGTGCGACGGGAAATTTCCGCGGAAAAAGCTCGTGTCGACATTCACCCCGGCGATCCTGCCGGGCGCCCCAAGCCGGATAATGCATTCGTCATAAGGCTCGTCGAGCCGCGGGCTTCGCCTTCGGCGCGTCTCCCAGCCGTCCATCCACTTGCCCCAATCGGTGTACTTGTCCTCAATAAAAATCGCGGCCTTACGCTTTAGCAGGTTCTCTTTGTGGGCAAAAAATTCGTCGTTGGCCCACAAGACGGAACCGCCCAGGGCCTCAGCGGCCAGATCGACCATTTCGGTAAATTCCATAAACAGCGCCTCAAGAGGGTTCATTATAGCAAAGTTGGTGGTTCGTAGTTAGTGGTTCGTGGTCCGTGGTTCAAAGATCAAAGATCAAAGGTCGAAGATCTTCCCGAGAACTAATCCGCAAGATGCGCGTACAATAAAGAAAGGTTTCGCCATATGAAAAAATTCGTCTTCATCATTCTTTTGCTCTCTCTTTTCCCCGCCTGTTCCGGGATCATGTCCAAGAGGGACGAGTTTCGTGACAAGGTCCAGGAATTCCAGGAGCCGAAGTTCGAGGACAAGAAGCTTGACGAGCTGACGGTGCTTATCGAAAAAACGGCCGGCCCGGCAAAAGGGCGCGTCGGGGTCTTCGCCGTCGTGCTCGAGACCGGCGAATCCGTATCGCTCGATGAGAGCGGCCAGTACCCGATGCAGAGCGTATACAAGTTCCCGATCGCGATGGCCGTCCTCCGTCAGGTGGAAGAAGGCGCATTAAAGCTCGACCAGAAGGTGCGGGTCGAGAAAGAAGAGTATGTCCGGAAGGGAATGCGCAGCCCGCTTCGCGACAAAAATCCGAATGGCGCCGATGTGACCGTCAAGGAATTGATACGGCTTTCGATAGTCGAGAGCGACGGGTCGGCCAGCGACGTGCTGATGCGGCTGGCGGGCGGAGCGACCGTTATCCAGGATTATTTGACCGGTATCACCATCGGCGAGGTGATCGTGGCCAACCCCGAGAAGGAGATCGGGCAGGATTGGGAAACGCAGTACCGAAATTGGGCCACCCCCGAAGGCGCGGCCGCCCTGCTCCGCGCGCTTCATGAAAAACGCGGCATCTCCGACCCGCACCAAAAGCTCCTCCTGAAATTCATGACCGAATCCGTACCGGGCGCGAAACGGCTAAAAGGCATGCTGCCCCCCGGAACCGCCGTCGCTCACAAGACCGGCACGTCGGGCACGAACGCCGAAGGCACCACCGCCGCGACCAACGATATCGGTATCATCACCCTGCCAAACGGCAAACACCTCGCCATCGCCGTTTTTGTATCCGACTCCCCGGCCGACGAGGCGACCCGCGAGGCGGTCATAGCCGGTATAGCCAAAGCCGCGTGGGATACATCGAGCAGAACATCGGAGGCAAAATAAAATCCCGGACCGCAATTTAATCACGGTCCGGAATCGAAGCACCCGAGTTTAAAGACACCAAGTTTATTACCTTGGAACCCCTGAACTTAGGCGATTCGCATTTTCGTCGAAAAGCGTCAGGCGGACCTGCTTAGGATCGATTTTCGTACCTTCCCTTTTACGCACAAGCAAGGTGATACTTCTACCGGCTTGTTCGCGATCGTCAATACTTAATAACCCGTCAAACTCGAAGAGGGCCGCGGTTGCCGTTTTAGTAGAGGATCGCAGGTTTAGTTTTTTGCTGTCCCTCTTTTCGTCTACAGCTTCCGGACCGTCGATCGAATAGATTTCCGTGCCCTCACCCGTTAAAGTAACGCCAAGCCACCTGGCTCCCCTGGGTTCGCGTAATTGGCCCGCTCCGGCACGGCGGCCCTCGTATGTCAGGGTAAGCTCCGATAGCTCGGCGCTCAACTCACGAATATTGATGCTCCACGGAATGGAGTTGCTAAACATTTCTGACTCAGGGTTTACGATCCAGGGCTTGTATTCGAGCACGCATTTTCTGCCGTCGCAATGATTGACAGTCAAGGTAGTAGACCCATTATAAGGCTTGGTGTTGTCGAATCCGAGATTAAACACCACGGCCGGAGAAGTCTGGGGATTTGATATGGCAGACATCATATTTGGCAACACTGTCGGAATTCTTCTATACGCCGGCGGTACCGAGGCAAAGGTAAAATTTACGGAGGTTGACGGGTATCCAAAACCCAGGTTTTGAAAGGCCTGCCCGCCCTGCCAGTTTTTAGTATGCGGAAGCGGCGTCATATTAATATCGATCGAGCAGATCGGCGAGTCGGGAGCAGGATTGAAAATCTCGAATGTTCGGTAATCCTGGTTGAGCGGCGATTTTGGGTACGGCGCGACCTTCATCGTATCGCAGCAGCCCTGCTCGCATGAAAAATAACCTGCGATCATCGACGGCAGCCCCGTTCTGCCGTTTGAACCGGGCGCCAAATAAAAAACCGAGTTGATCCATCCGCCGTTTGCCGCGTTTGGATTCGGTATGATACTCAGAAAGTTGTTGATGCGCGCCATGTATATCTGCCCATCGGGTGCGAGCTGCAGCGCTCCTATCACAGAAACTCCTAAGGGAAAGGTGTGTATCGGAGGAAGCTGCGGGAGAGTGTTTAGAGAAATATCGTAACGGAATAGACGATTATTGCCTACTACCGTTGTTGCATAGAGGGCTTGCGAATTGGGCGAAAATTCTACACCGTAAGCACCGTTGGTTAAAGTAGCCCGGACTGTATTCTGTCCCAGGTTACTTACAACTCCCGTAATTATGTTGAATTGAAACAATTCGAGGAAGCTGTCTAAGTTAAACCTGTATACGGCGGTCGCCAAACGCGTTCCGTCGGGCGAGATCTTCATCTGCCCGATACCATACATTGAGTTTGTGTAGCTTGTACCGACATTGGAAACTACAGGGGCACTGATCGTGCAATCGCCCCCCGTCGCAATATGATATGAATAAAAGGCGTCATTGCCCATAGGATGAGCAACCACCCAGAATCCGCCCTTCCCATCCCGTACGGCCGCGATTTTTTCAGAAGATTTGTTCAGCAGCAGAGTATTTTTTGAGGCTAATACTACCTCGCCCAGATTCCCGTTTGACAACATATTCACGACCGAATACCGAAGACCATTGGCATAATTATTCTGCTCTACGCCGGTAGTAAAGAGAAGATATTTATCGCAGCTGCAGGGAACGATCAAAGCGGATTGCGTCGAGGAATCGTGCCCCATTAATCCCGTTCCGTTCTGCATCGGGCTATTATTCTTGCTCCATACCGTGACCCCATCCGTATAAAAAAGCAGGTTTCCGCTTGAGTCGGAAATTGAGGCGGTTCCCTCCCCCGTGTTGATTGTACCGGGCGGCAGCGTTGAGGCCACCGGCGAGCTGCCGTTAAAATCGACCTTGATCCGGTTTCCGAATACCCAATTTTTTGCCGCATTTTGTGCGCTGACGTTAAAAACCGCCACCGCTATGATCGTTAGATAAAGTAAGGGTTTTGCGATTCGTTTCATAATTTCTCCTTAAATGTGGGATTGCGCGAGATCTTTCACCTTTTTTCGAGCATTCATATAAGGTGAATTTTTTGGAGAAAATATAACGGAAGAAATTTTGTAAGGGTAAAGCTTAACTTTTTGGCGGCCGGCCTTTCGGTCTCTCGGGCCAGACCTCGTCCGGGCTGGCGGGTTTGGGTTGGTCGGGGGTGAGATTATCGGGGCTAACCCTGGCGACGATGAAGTTTTCGGGCGGCACGGGGCTGCCGGCAAGGCGGCGGAGCAGGGCGAGCTGGCCGGCATGGGTCATCGCGTCGGCGAATGGGCCCTGAAGCATCTGCTCGGGCGTCAGATCCTGCAGCAGGGGAGTGTTTGCTTCGATGTGGCGTTTGAGGTCTTCAAGCATTTCGTGAAAGCGCTCGATCTCTTCTCTAAAAGTAGGCAGGGGTTCGGGACGATATTGACCGCCGATGAAATAGGTCCGCGCGTAACCGAGCACGCTGGTCATGTGCCGGACGAGCTCAGCAGGGGTGCGGAGGCCTTCGGTAATTTTGAAGTCGCCGAAATCCTCCGGCGCGCCGCGCAGCGCTTTTTGGGTGCGGTACGCAAGGGCGGCAAGAAAATGCCGGAGCATCGCGCGTTTATCGTCCATGGTGATGTTTGCTAAAGTCTGTTCGCGCTTCGCGCTCAATGCAAATCCGAGAACCACCCCGGCCTGCGGCCACCCCTCCTTCGTAAGGAGAGGAGCTTTCGCTCTACTTGTCGTACTGCGTGATAAGAACCTTCGGAGCGGTATTCCGCCATGCCGTATCGAGCGCCCGAGCGACGCCCGGTTCGCGGGCCGCTTCCAGGTTGACCTTCGTCGCGCCCTTTGCTCCCCAACCGCCTTTTATCGGCTCGAAAGCTTCGGGCTCGGCCTCGACGAACGCCGCCTGCTGCTCCGGCGTCAGCTTGACCATGCCCCATTCCTCGCCCGGCCCGAGCGTGGCTAATATCTTTCCGCCGACCCTGAAATCCGGGTGGTCCATGTGCGACCGCTCTTCGGCGCCCGGCAGTTCGAGCGCAAGGTTTCTGAAATCGTCTGATGTCATAATTTTTTGTTCGTGGTTCGTTGTTCGTGGTTCGTCGTTTCCGCCATCTTGGATTAATCTAACAAAAACTCGCCCCACGGTACGTCTGAAAACCTTCCATTGTCATAAACCTTTGCCCCGCGCACATATGTTCCTTCGACCACGCCGAAAAGTTCCATCCCGTCATACGGCGTTACCTTGTTCTTGAACTGGATAGCGGCGGTCTCCACCGTGAATTCGCGTTCCGGGTGCCAGATCGTGATATCGGCGTCGTAATCCGCTTTCAAAAAACCTTTCCTATCGTCCAGCCCGGCCAGTTTGGCGGTTGCCGCAGACATCCAGCGGGATATGTCCTTCAAACCGAAACCCCTAGCCCGCGCTCCCGTCCATAGAACGGGCAGCCCGAATTGGAGGGTCGAGATACCGCCCCAAGCCTCCATAAAATCACCCGACTCGCGCAGCTTGAGGTCGGGCGTGCAAGGCGAGTGGTCGGAGACGACCATATCGATCGTTCCGTCGCGCAGTGCCTGCCAGAGCTTTTCGCGGTTCTCGCGCTCGCGCACGGGCGGGCAGCATTTATAATGCGTGGCGCCGGGCGGTATGTCTTCGGCGGCGAAGGTCAGGTAGTGCGGGCAGGTCTCGACCGTAAAGGGAAGCCCTTCGGCCTTAGCGGCTGCGACGGTGGCGAGCGCGTCGGACGACGAATGATGGACAATATGGACCCGCGCGCCGGTCTCGCGGCACAGTCGGACCATCTGCGCAATGGCCTCGTTCTCCGATTCACGCGGACGGGAGCGCAGGAAAGTATCGTAAGCCCGGGGATCGGCCCCGGCCAATTCCGCACCCGCGCGGTCAATGGGGCCCGGCAACTCGGCATGAACGAGGAGAACGGAACCCAGGCGCGCTAATTCGGGCATCGCTTTGAGCAGGTCGCTCTCTTCAACATGCGGAAATTCGTCGACGCCCGAGTGGATCAGGAAGCACTTAAAACCCCGGACGCCATCTTCGAGAAGGACCGCGAGCTGGTTCGTATTTCCCGGCACCACCCCTCCCCAAAAGGCGACGTCTACCCAAGCCTGCCCCTCGGCCGCGGCCAGCTTTTCGGCAAACCCGGCCTCCGTGGTGGTCGGCGGAATACTGTTCAGCGGCATGTCGACGATCGTCGTGACCCCGCCGGCTGCAGCCGCCCGGGTCGCGGTCGTGTAACCCTCCCAATCGGTGCGGCCCGGCTCGTTTACATGAACATGCGCATCCACCAGCCCGGGCATTACTACCGCATCGCCGGCGTCGACGAGGGCCACGCCGCCAGCGCTCGCGTCCCATTCGCGAAGCGCGGCGATCCTCCCGCCGGATATATGCACGGCCGCCGGGGCGATACCCTCCGGGGTGATAACCCTGCGGCTTCGGATGACAAGATCTGTGCTCATTACCGGGAAAGTATATAAAGATAGGAAAGAGATTACAATCGTGCGCGCCGAACGGGTTTGGGGCTACCGGTTTTCTTCGAGACGCACGAGGTTACTCTTGGCCTCATCCGCCCATTTCGAGTTCGGGTCCAGGTCGAGGTATTCGCGCCAGGCCTGTTTTGCCTGTTCGCGTGAACTTGCCTCCAGGGCCAAAGCGCGGTTAAACCGGGGCTCCGGCAGCCGGGGGTCGAGTTCGATCGCCTTGTCCAGGCTGCCGAGACTTTTATCCAGCATCTCCGTCTTGCCCGCGGCACCCTCTTTCCTCCACGTCTCCAGGTACGCGGCGCCCAGATCGCTCATCAGGCGGGCGCTTACCGGCCCGAGGGCGGCGGCCTCTTCGAGAAAACGGATAGCGGCCGGAAGATCTCCTTCGATCAGATAGGCCTTTCCAAGGCCATGGAGAGATTCCGCCGTTCGGTTATCCGCGACGGCCTTTTGCAGCGTCAGCATAGCGCGTCTCTTGATGTCTTTATTCGGATCTTTATTTGGATCTTTACCGGT
>Ga0190272_10001166_pt1 | contig 12702 bp, 10 predicted proteins | sample Popmic504T_FD_133746 | JGI IMG/M metagenome (GOLD analysis project Ga0190272, IMG submission 133746) | Populus adjacent soil microbial communities from riparian zone of Shoshone River, Wyoming, USA - 504 T | ecosystem: Environmental > Terrestrial > Soil > Riparian zone | place: USA: Wyoming...
GAGTACGTGAACATCTCGGTCTACCGGGCGCTGCTCGAGTCGGCTGCCTCCGAGCTCGGAGCGCGGATGACCGCGATGCGCAACGCCGCCGAGAACGCGGAACAGATCATGGACGACCTGACCCTGGAGATGAACCGGGTCCGTCAGTCGGAGATCACGCAGCAGATCCTGGAGGTCGTCTCCGGCGCCGAGGCGCTCGGGTAGCGACGATAGAAACCTTGGAAATGAGAAAAGGAAGTCATGGCTGAGAGCAACGGAGCAAGCGGAACCAACGTAGGGCGCGTCGAGCAGGTAACCGGCGTGGTGATCGACGCCGTCTTCCCCGACCAGCTGCCGGAGATCTACTCGGCGGTGACGATCGAAACGACCGGTGACGGCGACGGCGAACCGACCCAGCTGGTCTGCGAGGTGCAGCAGCACCTCGGCGACGATCGCGTCCGCGCGGTCGCGATGGACGCCACCGACGGCATCCAGCGTGGCGCCAAGGTCACCGACACCGGCGGCCCGATCACGGTCCCGGTCGGCGACGTCACCCTCGGCCGCATCTTCAACCTGCTCGGCGACCCGATCGACAACGGCGAGGAGGTCCCCGCCGACGTCGAGCGCTGGCCGATCCACCGCCCGGCTCCGAAGGCCTCGGACCTGACCCCGACCCAGGAGGTCCTGGAGACCGGGATCAAGGTCATCGACCTGCTCGCGCCCTACGCCAAAGGCGGCAAGGTCGGGCTGTTCGGCGGCGCCGGCGTCGGCAAGACGGTGCTGATCCAGGAGCTCATCCGCAACATCGCCGAGGAGCACTCCGGCCTCTCCGCCTTCGTCGGCGTCGGCGAGCGCTCGCGCGAGGGCAACGACCTCTGGCTCGAGATGAAAGAGTCGGGCGTGATCGACAAGACGATGCTCGTCTTCGGTCAGATGAACGAGCCCCCGGGAGCGCGCCTGCGCGTCGCCCTCTCCGGCCTGACGATGGCCGAGTACTACCGCGAGCAGGGCGGGCAGGACGTGCTCCTGTTCATCGACAACATCTTCCGCTTCGTCCAGGCGGGCTCCGAGGTCTCGGCGCTGCTCGGGCGCATGCCTTCGGCGGTCGGCTACCAGCCGACGCTGGAGACCGAGATGGGCGGTTTGCAGGAGCGGATCACCTCGACCGATCGCGGCTCGGTGACCTCGATCCAGGCGGTCTACGTGCCGGCGGACGACTACACCGACCCGGCTCCGGCCTCGGTGTTCGCCCACCTCAACGCGACCACGGCGCTCTCGCGGTCGATCTCCGAGAAAGGCATCTACCCGGCGGTCGACCCGCTCGACTCGACCTCGACGATCCTCAAGCCGGACGTCGTCGGCGAGGAGCACTACCGCACCGCCACCGAGGTCCAGCAGGTCCTGCAGCGCTACAAGGAGCTGCAGGACATCATCGCCATCCTCGGCATCGACGAGCTCTCCGACGAGGACCGCCAGACGGTCTCCCGGGCCCGCAAGATCGAGCGCTTCCTCTCGCAGCCGTTCTTTGTCGCCGAACAGTTCACCGGCCGCAGCGGCGAGTACGTGCCGGTGGCGGAGACGGTCCGCGGCTTCCGCGAGATCCTCGACGGCGAGCACGACGAGCTCTCCGAGGGGGCCTTCTACATGCAGGGCACGATCGACCAGGTCACCGAGAACGCCAAGGCCGCAGCCGCGGCCTAGGGGACCGACGTGGCCGCTGAGCACATGCTGGACGTCGAGGTCCTGACCCCCGAGGGGGAGGTCTACTCGGGCGAGGTGCGCCGGGTCTCGACCCGGACCGAGGTCGGCGAGATCGGCATCCTCGCCAATCACGCGCCGCTGCTGGCGGCGCTGCGCCCGGCCGAGTTGCGCCTGCAGGTCTCCGACTCGGAGACCGTGCGCTACGCGCAGGCCCACGGCTGGCTGCAGATGTTCGGCAACCGGGCGCGGCTGCTGGTCGAGGAGATCGAGAAGCCAGAGGATCTCGACGCAGCGACGCTTAAGGACCAGCTTGCCGATGCTGAGCAGCGGCTCGGTGAGAGCGAGAAGGGCAGCGCTGACTTTGCTCGGGCGCAGAAAGATCGGGATCGGGCGGAGACGTTTCTTGCTTTGGCGCAGGGATGAGTGGGGAGAGCCGATGCGCCTCTGCGGGAATTGACGCACCTCGCTTCGCTCGGAGCGAGTGAGGAGCGCGGGCTGCGCCCGCGCAGTAGACAGATTGCATATCGCGCGCTCCGCGCACATTCCCGCAGAGGCGCATCGGCTCTCCGCCTCCATGCCTATGCCGAAAGAAACAGATGAGTGAGCTGGTCGCCCTCGCTGAGCGGCTGATCGGGTACGAGACCGATGAGCCGGAGGCGATCTCGGAGGCTGCGGGATTCGTCGAGGGGTGGCTTGAGGCGCGTGGGATCGAGGCGGAGCGGGATGAGGTGCGCGGGCTGCCGGTGATCAAGGCTGAGGTCGGGCCTGAGGGGGCACCGACCGTCGTCCTTCACGGGCACCTCGACGTCGTTCCTGGTCTTTCGGGTCAGTTCGAGCCGCGGGTCGAGGGGGATCGGCTCTATGGGCGTGGTGCCTATGACATGAAGGGGGCGCTGGCGGCGATGTTGGTCGTTGCCGCCGCGATGCGCGATCAGGACCGGGTCCGGGTGCGGCTCGGGATCGTCGGCGACGAGGAGTCCGAGGAGGAAGTCGAGCGTGGCAGCGATCACCTCGTCGACAGCGGCTTCATCGGCGACTTCGCGATCACCGGCGAGCCCACCGACCTTCACATCGGGATCGAGGCGAAGGGGGTGTTGGCGCTGCGCCTGCAGGTCGGCGGCACCGCCGCCCACGGGGCGACGCCGTGGCTGGGCGACAACGCGATCCTGGCCGCGATCGACGTTTTCCGCAGTATCGAGTCGCTACCGTTTGCCAGGCAGAGCTCGGAGCTGTTCGACCGCCCCTCGATCAACCTGGGCCGGATCTGGGGCGGCGACGCGCTCAACAAGGTGCCCGACCGATGCGTGATCGACGTCGACATCCGTTATCTGCCCGAACAGGACCCGGCCGCCGTGCTGGAGGAAGTGCGGGGCCTGCCTGCGATCGAGGCGCAGGCGTTGTTCACACGCCCACCGGCGACGGTCGACCGCGACTCGTCCTTCGTGCGGGGCCTGCGCGAGGCGGCGACGGCGCACCACGACGGCGAGCCGATGAGCGTCGGCCGCGACGGCGCCTCCGACGCGGTCTCCTTCCTGCGGGTCGGGGTGCCGGCGGTCGAGTTCGGGCCGATCGGCGCCGGCCACCACGGACCCGGGGAGTGGGTCTCGGTCTCCTCCCTGGAGACCTACCGGCAGGCGCTCGAATCCTTCCTGCGGGCGATCCCGGGCCGGCTCGATGACTGAGCCCGCCCGGGGCTCCTGGAGCCCGAAGAAACCGCCGCCCAGCGGCGACTACCAGGATCCGCCCAAGCCGAAGCGCTACTGGTGGCGCTTCAGCCTCGCCTCGCTGCTGATCGTCGCGGTCAGCGCCGGGACGACCGCGACCGCGATCCTAGTCTACCTCGACAGCATCGCCGAGGCCCTCTCGCACAACGACGTCTACGCCAACAAACTGGAGCGGGTGCTCGCCAAGGTCGACGGCGGCGAGCCCCAGAACATCCTCATCCTCGGTTCCGACAAGCGCGCCGACATGGAAGAAGACCCGGGGCGCTCGGACACGACGATGCTGCTCCGCCTCGACCCCGATCGCAACGCGATCGCGGTGATGTCGATCCCGCGCGACCTCAAAGTCGAAATCCCCGGCTACGGGACCGGAAAGTTCAACGAAGCGTATTCCTACGGCGGCCCGAAGCTGACCCTGCAGACGGTCAAGGACCTGACCGGGCTGCAGATCAACCACGTCGTCAACGTCGACTTCCTCGGCTTCGTCCGCGCCGTCTACGCGATCGGCTGCGTCTACGTCGACGTCGACCGCCGCTACTTCCACTCCAACGTCGGCGTGCCGGCCGACGAACAGTACGCCGAAATCAACGTCCAGCCCGGCTACCAACTGCTCTGCGGGAAAAAAGGGCTGCAATACGTGCGCTACCGCCACACCGACACCGACCTGGTCCGGGCCGCCCGCCAGCAGGACTTCATCAGCGCCGCTCGCCAGCGGATCTCGGTTGAGGACCTGGTCTTCGACAAAAGCGGCCTGATCGACATCTTCACCAAATACACGACCTCCGACATCAACGACAAAGAGACGATGCTGCAGGTGATGAAACTGTTCCTCGCCTCGCGCAACGCCTCGATCAAAGAGGTCCACTTCCCGGCAGAACTCGGGCCCAGCTTCGTCTACACGACGCCGGCGGCGGTCGAAGACGCCACCGAACAGTTCCTCGGGATCGAAGCCAGCGGCGGCTCGCGCGGCACGCTCGAAGAAGGCGAAGCCACCGGTGGGGACGACGACCAGAAGGCGAAGAAGAAGGCGGCGCAGGGCAAATCGAAGCCGAAGAAAAAGAAGCTGCTGGTCAAGTCCAAGCCGCCCGGCAGCGACGGCCTGGTCGCGGCCGGCGAAGCCGGCGAAATGGAGGCGAAGACGGTCGCCCGCAAGGTCAGCGCCGGCTTCCCGGTCTTCTACCCGTCCCGGCTGCCCTCCGGCGCCGCCTACGTCGAAAGCAACAGCTATCTGCACATCCAGGATCCGCGCGTCTACCACGTCAAGGACGACGACGGCAACCGCCACGGCGCCTACCGGATGGTGCTGGTCGTCGAACTCTCGGATGGGCTGCACTACTTCGGCATGCAGGGCGTCCAGGGCTGGTCTGATCCCCCGATCCTCAGCAACCCGAGCGAAACGCGGACGATCCACGGCCGCGAGTACGACATCTTCGTCGATGGCGACCGGGTCAAAATGATCGCCTGGCACCGCGGCAATAACACCTACTGGATCGCCAACAGCCTGCTGCAGTCGGTCACCAACGACCAGATGGTCGGGATGGCGCGCTCTGCCAAGGTGATCATTCCGAACAAGAAGTCGAAGCGGAGGGGGAGGCAGGGATGACGGAGCGCGAGCCGGTAGGGGTGATCGGGGTCGGCTGGGTCGGGCTGGTGACGGCGGCCTGCTTCGCAGAGCTCGGTCACCGGGTGATCGCCCGCGACATCCTGCCCGAGAAGGTGGCGGCGCTCTCGCGCGGCGAGACCACGATCCACGAGCCAGGCCTCGAGGACCTGCTGCGCCGCAACGCCGAGCGGATCACCTTCACCACCGAGATGGGGGAGTTGCTGGACGGCGCCCGCCTGCTGTTCGTCTGCGTCGACACCCCGCCGACCTACTCGGGCGACGCCGACCTCTCGCGGGTGCGGGCCGTGGTCGAGGAGCTGCCCGAGGGCAGCGACCACGTGCTGATCATGAAGAGCACCGTCCCGGCCGGCACCGGCGAGTCGATCCGGCGCGATCTGCCGGGCCTCGCCTACGTCTCCTGCCCCGAGTTCCTCAAGGAGGGCACCGCGGTCGAGGACTTCATGCACCCCGATCGCGTCGTGGTCGGCGCCGACCCCGGCGACGAGGCGGCGGCGGACGCAGTCGCCGGGCTCTACGAGCCGCTGCCCGGCGAGATCCTGCGCACCGACGTTGCCAGCGCCGAGATGATCAAGCTCGCCTCCAACGCCTTCCTGGCGACCAAGATCTCCTTCATCAACGAGATCGCCAACGTCTGCGAGGAGGTCGGCGCCGACGTCGGCGAGGTCGCCCGCGGCATGGGCCTCGACCAACGCATCGGCTCCTCCTTCCTGCGGGCCGGGATCGGATATGGGGGCTCCTGTTTTCCGAAGGACGTCAGCGCTTTGAAGATGCTGGCCGGCAACACCGGCTACCACTTCCAGCTGCTAACCGCGGTGATCGAGGTCAACGAGCTGCAGAAGCGGCGCGTGGTGGGGAAGCTGGAGAAGCACCTGGGGTCGCTGCTGGGCAAGCGGATCGCCCTGCTCGGGTTGGCCTTCAAGGCCAACACCGACGACATGCGCGAGGCCTCCAGCCTGGTGCTGGCGGCGCGGCTGCAGGGCGAGGGGGCGGAGGTGGTCGCCTACGACCCGGTCGCCGCCGGCCGCGCCGCTGAGCTGCTCGAATCGGTCGAGATGGCGGACTCGGCGCAGGCCGCCCTTGACGGCGCCGACGCTGCCGTGATCGTCACCGAGTGGCCCGAGTTCGCCGAGCTCGACTGGAAGGAGGCCGCCGGCCGAATGGCACGGCCGCTGCTGGTCGACGGCCGCAACTTCCTCGACCCGGCGGTGGTCCAGGCGGCCGGCTTCGAGTACGAGGGCATCGGCCGCACGGTTGGCGCCCCCTCGCCCGCCGGCGGCTAGTGCAGGCGATCGTCCTAGTCGGGGGGGAGGGGACGCGGCTGCGGCCCCTCACCAACGACGTGCCGAAGCCGGCGCTGACCTTGGTCGACCGGCCCTTTCTCGCCTACATGGTCGAGTGGCTCGCCGCCCACGGCGTCACCGAGGTCGTGCTCGCCTGCGGCTTCCTGCCCGACGTGCTGCGCGAGGCGCTGGGGGAGGGGGAGCGCGCCGGGGCCCGCCTCCACTACGTGGTCGAGCCAGAGCGCCGCGGCACTGCCGGCGCGATCCGGTTCGCCGCCGAGCAGCTCGGCGACTCTCTCCAGGAGCGCTTCCTGGCGCTCAACGGCGACGTCCTCGCCGACCTCGACCTGACCGCCCTGATTCGCGCCCACGAGCAGCGCGGCGCCACCGCGACCCTGGGCCTGCACCCGGTCGAGGACTCCTCCGCCTACGGCCTGGTCCGCAGCGACGGCGAGGGCGAGGTGCTGGAGTTCCTCGAGAAGACCGGCGAGCGCGCGCCCGGCGAGATCAACGCCGGCACCTACGTACTGGAGCGCTCGGTGCTGGACCTGATCCCGCCCGGCGAGGAGGTCTCGATCGAGCGCCAGGTGTTCCCACGGCTGGTTGGCGAGGGTCTGCATGGGTTGCGCCTCGACGGCTACTGGATGGACATCGGCACCCCGGAGCGCTACCTGCAGGCGAGCTGGGACATCCTCGAGCGCCGGGTCGAAACCCGGGTCGAGCCGACCGCCCCCGGGTTGCTGATCGGCACCGGCGCCGAGATCGCCGCCGGTGCCACGGTCGGGCCGCGAGCGGTGGTCGGGCCCGGCTGCCGGATCGGCGCCGGTGCCGAGGTCCGCGACTCGGTCCTGCTCGACGGCTGCACTGTCGGCGAGGGCGCCCGCGTCCACGGCTCGATCCTCGCCGCCCGCGTCGCGGTCGAGCCGGGTGCCGTGCTCGACGGCGCCACCGTCGGCCGGGATGAAAGAGTCCCGGCTGAGACCCGATGATCGACGACGTCCTCGCCATCTCCGACCAGCTCCGCGACGCCCTCTGGCGGATCGAGTCGGCGCGCCTCGAGCCCGCTGAAGCGGCGGGCGTGATGGTCTGCGGGATGGGTGGCTCGGCGATCGGTGGCGACCTCGCCGTGGCCGCGCTCGGCGACCGGCTGACCAAGCCCCTGCTGACCGTGCGCGGCTATGGCCTGCCGAGCTGGGCCACCCCGGAGTGGACCGTGCTCTGCTCGAGCTACTCGGGCCAGACCGAGGAGACGCTGGCCTGCTTCGACGCCGCCGCGGCGCTCGGCGCCCGCCGCATCGTGGTCAGCACCGGCGGCCCGCTGGTCGAGCAGGCCCGCGAGGCCGGTGTCCCGGTGGTCGGGCTGCCCGGCATCTTCCAGCCCCGTGCCGCGGTTGCCTACATGTTCGTCGCCGCCGCCGAGGTGGCGGCGCTGGCCGGGATCGCGCCGCGGATCCACATGGAGATCGATGCCGCCGCCGCTTTTCTCGCCGAGCAGGTGGAGGGGTTGCGGGAGAGGGCCGCCGAGATCGCCGCCGAGATCGGCACGGCGATGCCGGTTGTCTACGGCGCCGGCCCGACCGCGCCGGTGGCACGGCGCTGGCAGACCCAGGTCAACGAGAACGCGAAGCTGCTCGCCTTCCACTCCGAGTTGCCCGAGGCGGATCACAACGAGATCGCCGGCTGGAGCCGCGCCCGGCCCGAGGACCGGCTGGCCGCCATTTTCCTCGAGGACGCCGACCACCATCCCCGCGAGCGCCGCCGCTGCGAGTTGACCGCCGCCGCCCTGGAGGGCAGTGCCGCCGCCGTGCTCAGGGTCGAGGCTGCCGGGGAGACCCGCGTCGCCCGCATGCTCTGGACGACGATGCTCGGGGACCTGGTCTCGCTCAGCCTTGCCGAGGCGCACGGCGTCAACCCGGAGCCGGTCGAGTCGATCGAACGCTTCAAGCAGGCGATGGGCCCGCCGGACTGAGCCGTTCGGTAGCGTGCCCACGATGCGCGCAATGGTCCTCGCAGCCGGCCTGGGAACCCGTCTGCGCCCGATCACCTACGGGGTTCCGAAGCCGATGGTGCCGGTCGTCAACCGGCCGGTGATGGAGCACATCGTCCGCCTCCTCGCCCGCCACGGCTTCACCGAGATCGTCGCCAACCTGCACTGGTTCCCGCAGACGATCGAGTCCCATTTCGGCGATGGCTCGGCCTTCGGGGTCGAGCTCTCCTACAGCCACGAGGAGCAGTTGCTGGGCACCTCGGGCGGAGTCCGCAACGTCGCTGACTTCCTCGGCGACTCCTTCCTGGTGATCTCCGGCGACGCGCTCACCGACATCGACCTGGCCGCGATGCGTGAGTTCCACGAGTCGCACGATGGGGTCGCCACCCTGGCGACGAAGCGGGTCGAGGACACCAGTCAGTTCGGGGTCGCGATCACCGGCTCCGACGGGCGGATCCAGGGCTTCCAGGAGAAGCCCGACCCCGCCGAAGCACTTTCCGATCTCGCCAACTGCGGCATCTACATGTTCCGCTCCGAGATCTTCGATTTCTTCCCCACGCCCGGTTCCAGCAAGGCGGCGGGGGAGGGGGACCCGCCCGGGTTCGCCGACTGGGCGATGGACGTCTTCCCGGCTCTACTGGAGGGCGACGTGCCCTTCTACTCGCACGAGATCGAGGCCTACTGGAACGACATCGGCAGCCTCGACGAGTTGCGCGACGGCACCCTCGACGCTCTCCGTGGGGCGGTCGAGATTGAGCTGGAGGGCGAGGTCGTCGACGGGCTGAGGACCGGCTCGCCAGAAGGCGACGAGGGGGCGCTGAAGGGACCGGTGCTGCTCGGGACCGGTTGCGAGGTCGGTGATGACGTCCGCATCGACGGTCCGGCGGTGATCGGCGACGGGGCCCGGATCGGCGACGGCTGCCGGTTGCGCGAGGTGATCGTCCTCCCCGGTGCCGAGATCCCGCCGCGGACCACGCTGATCGGCGCGATCGCCGCCACGCGCGACTAGCCGCCGGCTGGAATTCACTCTCTCGGCAGGAACTCGTGACGAAGCTCTGACGAAGTGCGCGCCACGCGTGCGCCTTCGCCGCGCAGGATCGGGGCATGGAGATCCTGCACGCGGTCGTCGCCGGCCTGGCACCCCAACTCTGTGCCGCCTGCGGCCGTCTCTGTCGCCCCGAGGCGGTGCTCTGCACGCGCTGCGGCCGCCGGCTCGCCGCTGCCGACCCGCTCTCCGGCGGCGGTCCTGCCGGCCTTGACCGGGTCTGGTCCTCGGCGCCGCACGAGGACGTTGCCCGCGGTCTCGTCGCGGCGCTGAAGTTCCGTCGCCTGCTGCCGGTCGCCGGCCTGATGGCGGAGCGGATCCACTGGCTGGCGCCGGCCCACATGCTGAGCGGCGTCGTCGTCCCGGTGCCGACCGCTCCCTCGCGCCGGCGCGGCCGCGGTTTCGATTCGGCGGCTGAGATCGCCGCCGCCCTCGCCGAGCGCCTCGACGCCCCGTTCGAGCCCTGCCTCGTGCGCCACGGCTCCACTCGTCAGGTCGGTCGCCGCCGTGCCGACCGCGTCGGCCACCCACCGCAAATCGGCGCGCGCGGAAAGGTGCCCCCCAGCGTCCTTCTCGTCGATGACGTCCTCACCACCGGCGCCACCCTCACCGCCTGCGCCCGAGTCCTCCGGGACTCGGGCGCCAGACGGGTAGTTGCCGTCACTTTCACGCGACGGCTGTAGCCGCAGCTGCGGCTTACGTTGCGGCAGCCTTGCCCCGCATCTGCCCCACCAGTCGCCGCGTCCTGCTGCGCTTGCGGCGCAACTCGCGGTGCTTCTTCACCTGGCGGCGCAGATCCTCTGCCAACTCATGCACGCTGTGGGCCATCTCGGGAGTCGCCTCACGCGCGTGCAGCGTCGCTCCCTTGAGGTAGAAAGTCGCCTCGGCGACCTGGCTGTCGGCAATCGAGGGGTTGCGCTCCTCGGAGAGCACCACCTCCAGCGTCGCCAGCCCGGACACCTGTCTCCCGAGGCGCTGGAAGCGTTTCCGCACCAGTGCCTCCAGCTCGTCGGTCATCTCGACGTTGCGCCCACGAATCTCAATCCGCATGGAGTGCCTCCTCTGGGGGTGTCTGCGTCTGATCGTACGCCTACGACACGTCGGAGGCAAGACCTTCGTCAGAGCCCTCGCATCGCCACGCCGCTACTCTTGACCGATGCCTGCAATGGACCTGGTGACCAAGGCCTTGCGCGTGGGGGAGGGGCGCAAGTTCAAGGCCTACGAGAAGCGCGTGGAGGCGATCAACCGCTTCGAGCCGGAGATGGAAGCCCTCTCCGACGAGGAGATTCGCGAGGTCGCCGACGAACTGCGCGAGCGGGCGCGCGACGGCGTCTCCCTCGACGACCTGCTGCCGGAGGCCTTCGCGCTGACCCGCGAGGCGTCGCGCCGCAGCACCGGCCAGCGCCACTACGACGTGCAGATGATCGGCGGCATGGTCCTGCACGAGGGCGCGATCTCGGAGATGAAGACCGGCGAGGGCAAGACCCTGACCGCTACGCTGGCCGTCTTCCTCAACAGCCTGGCCGGCGAAAGCGTCCACGTGGTCACCGTCAACGACTACCTGGCGCGGCGCGACTCGGAATGGATGACGCCGATCTACGAGGCCCTCGGAGTCAGCGTCGCGGCCCTGCAGGATGGCGACGACCACGCCACCAGGCAGGACAAGTACTCCCGCGACGTCACTTACGGGACCAACTCGGAGTTCGGGTTCGACTATCTGCGCGACAACATGGCCGGACAGCTCGAGCACTGCGTCCAGCGCGGCCACAACTTCGCGATCGTGGACGAGGTCGACAACATCCTGATCGACGAGGCGCGGACGCCGCTGATCATCTCCGGCGCTCCCGAGCAGGCCGCCCAGATCTATTACTCCTTCGCTCGCCTCGCCAAACGCCTCAAAGGCGTGGCGGCCAAACAGAAACTGAAATCGCTGGGCGAGTCCAAGGACACCTCCGAGGTCGACTACGACTACGAGTACGACGAGAAGCACAAGACCGTGGCGCCGACCGAGCGCGGGGTCAAGCATGCCGAGGAGTTCCTCGGCATCGACAACCTTTACCTCGGCGAGAACGGCAGCCTCGTCAACCACCTGGTCCAGGCGCTCAAGGCTGAGTCGCTCTACAAAGTCGACAAGGACTACGGGGTGGTCGACGGCCAGGTGATGATCATCGACGAGTTCACCGGCCGCATGCTCGAGGGCCGGCGCTGGTCGGAGGGTCTGCACCAGGCGGTCGAGGCGAAGGAGGGGGTGGCGATCGGCGAAGAGAACCAGACCCTGGCGACGATCACCCTGCAGAACTACTTCCGCCTATACGACAAGCTTTCCGGGATGACCGGAACCGCCCTCACCGAGGCGACCGAGTTCATGAAGATCTACAAAATCCCGGTGGTCGAGATCCCGACCAACCGGCCGATGGTCCGGGCCGACCACAACGACCAGATCTTCAAAACCAAAGACGGCAAGTGGAAGGCCGTGATGGCCGAGATCGTCAGCCGCCACGAAGCTGGGCAGCCGACCCTGGTCGGCACGGTCTCGGTCGAGACCTCGGAGATGATCTCCGCGGCGCTGAAGCGCGATGGGGTCCAGCACGCGGTGCTGAACGCGAAGCCCGAGCACGCCGAGAAAGAGGGCGAGCGGATCGCCCAGGCCGGCCGCAAGGGAGCGGTGATGATCGCCACCAACATGGCCGGCCGCGGCGTCGACATCAAGCTCGGCGGCGACCCCGAACACCTCGCGATCGCCGAGCTCAAGAAGCAGGGCATCGCCCACGGCGACGAGAGCTACGAGGAGGCGCTGGCGGCGAAGACGGCCGAGCTGGAACCGCAGTGCAAGGCCGAGGCCGAGCAGGTGCGTGAACTGGGCGGGCTCTTCATCTGCGGCACCGAGCGGCACGAGTCGCGCCGGATCGACAACCAGCTGCGCGGTCGCTCCGGCCGTCAGGGCGACCCCGGCGAGTCGCGCTTCTTCCTCTCCGCCGAAGACGACGTGATCCGCCTCTTCGCGGGCGAACGGATCTACAAAATCCTTGACAAACTCGGCCCGGTCGACGACGAGGGTGGCGAGATGCCGCTCGAGGCGAAGATGCTGACCAAAACCGTCGAGAACGCCCAGAAGAAGGTCGAGGAACAGAACTTCCTGATCCGCAAACGGGTGCTCGAGTACGACGACGTGATGAACGAGCAGCGCCGCGTGGTCTACAAATACCGCCGCGAGATCCTCGAAGGGCGCGACATCTCAGAGAACGCGCGCGACGAACTGGAGGGCGTCGTCGACCGCCTCGTCGACGAGTACACCCCCGGCGACGAACTCGACGAATGGGACCTCGGCGAGCTGGAGACGCAGCTGCGCCTGATCTGGCCGGTCA
>Ga0190272_10001167_pt1 | contig 12700 bp, 8 predicted proteins | sample Popmic504T_FD_133746 | JGI IMG/M metagenome (GOLD analysis project Ga0190272, IMG submission 133746) | Populus adjacent soil microbial communities from riparian zone of Shoshone River, Wyoming, USA - 504 T | ecosystem: Environmental > Terrestrial > Soil > Riparian zone | place: USA: Wyoming...
CTTTCGCCGTTGGCAGTAATCCCTGAAAAATGGGTCACTCCGCTGTGGAGTGTTTTCAGTGTCGCATTGCTGATATTTACGGCGTTGCTGGCCTTCAGACTCTTCAACCCCGACGCGCCCTGGAAGAACGCTCTGTTGCCGTGCTTAATCTTTTTCGCATGGGTCGGTGTGCGCGTGGGTTTGAGCAACGGGCAGTTTAGTTTGCTCATGGTCTTCTTCGGATTGCTAATGGTGGCCATTGTCGACAAGCGTCCATATACGGGAGGTCTGCTTCTTGGTCTTTCGCTAATCAAGCCGCACGTGGGGATAGCTTTTTTCCTATGGGCGTTGGTTACGCGAAGGTTCAAACCTGCCGTCGTTGCCGTTGTAGTCACGCTCCTTGGATTGGCAATCTTCTCGCTAAGGATTGGCATGGCTCCGGTGTTGGTAAGCGTGGAATATATCCACATCTTGCGTTCTCAGTTTGGCGGAGAAAGATTCGCTCATGGTGTTTTTGAACTGCGGCCACTGCTTCACTATCTCATTCCCAACTTTTCCATTGCAGAGACACTCAACCTTGCAATCGCCGTGGGGCTCGCAGGAGTAGTCGGCCTGATTGCGTTCACTACAAAGTGGGTTGACGCCCGGCAACGAGACCTTGTCATTCTCCAACTCTGCTGTCTTTGGGGACTGACGGCCGTCTTTCACAATCCTTACGATTCGATTCTGATGCTGCCCGTAATGTTTGGACTCTACTCCTATGTCGAGACAGCTCCTTCGCCTGCCGCACGACGGCACGCACGGATAGCTTTGTGGGTTTTGCAGGCGGCCTTACTCATCGAGGTTGCGGGCAGGTGGCGTGCATTCGCCAAGATGGTCGATCTTTCTGCGTATGATTGGTTGGGAACCTTGCTTTCGCAGGTGGATAGAGTACTCGTCCTCGGCTTTTTCATTTTCATAGCTTACAACACAGGGTTGTCACGGCGAGTTAAACGTAGAGCAGCAAGCTTGCGCGAGCGGGCTGCGGAGGCGTGACGGGGAATGACCGACGACAGACGACTGGCGACCGACGAACGAAGCAAGAACATTGAGCCAAAATACACCGATATGGATTGGGCGGGGGGCACGTTTGAAGAGCGTCAGGCCTTCGCCCGCCGGTCGCCGGTCGCCGGTCGTCCGTCGTCGGTCATCTTATGCGGTCTCCTGTGATCCGTCGTCGGTCGTAATCAGCTCTCGCAAATTAGGAAAATCAATCTAATGCGGATATTGGTAACCGGTGGTGCGGGCTTTATCCGCTCGCATCTGTGCGAACGTTTATTGAACAGCGGACACGATGTTCTCTGCCTTGATAATTTTTTTACCGGCCGGCGTGAAAACATTGGAGGGCTTCTCGATAATCACCACTTCGAGCTGATTCGGCACGACGTAACTCAACCGATACTTCTCGAAGTGGACCAAATCTATAACCTGGCCTGTCCCGCTTCGCCTGTTCACTACCAATTCAACCCAGTGAAGACCGTGAAGACGAGTGTGATGGGAACCATCAACATGCTCGGCCTCGCTAAGCGCGTACATGCGCGAATTCTCCAGGCGTCCACCTCGGAGATTTACGGCGATCCCGAGATTCATCCTCAACCTGAGGAGTATTGGGGCAATGTCAATCCGATAGGCATCCGGTCGTGCTATGACGAAGGGAAGCGTCTGGCCGAAACTCTGATGATGGATTACCACCGCCAAAATAAGGTGGATACACGCATAGCGAGGATCTTCAATACGTATGGTCCACGCATGTGTGAAGACGATGGCAGGGTAGTTTCAAATTTCGTTGTCCAGGCCTTGCGTGGCGAGCCTCTAACACTCTATGGCGCTGGAGATCAGACTCGTTCTTTTTGTTACGTCGACGATATGGTTGAAGCTTTGATCCGGCTGATGAATGCGGACGAACTATATGAGCCAGTTAACCTGGGCAACCCGATTGAATTTACGATCAAGCAATTGGCGGAGGAGATACTCAAGATTACAGGCTCGAGTTCGACGATTGTCTACCAATCCTTACCCGAGGACGATCCGAAACAACGCAAACCCGACATCTCACGAGCCGAAGCGCTTCTCGAATGGAAGCCAAGGGTTCAGTTAAGGGAAGGACTGACGAAAACGATCGCGTCTTTTAGGGAGCGGGAAGTAAGAATAGAGTGCTGAGTGCTGAGTAAAGCAAAAACCACCGAGTCGTGCGCTGGGCTCAAGCCAAAAGGAGGACACGATGTCGAAGAAAATTGAAAAGTTCGAGGATCTAATTGCATGGCAGAAGGCACGGAAACTGGCGAAGCAGATTTACGAGGTCACAACCGGGGCCAATTCGCAAAAGACTACGGCCTGAAGGACCAAATTCGGCGTGCGGCCGTTTCAAGCATGTCCAACATGGCTGAAGGATTTGAGCGCGGAGGTTTGGTGGAATTTCAAAGATTCCTGGCCATCGCAAAAGGCTCATGCGCCGAGCTTAGAACCAGCTCTATGTGGCCCTAGATGTGGGGTACCTGGACCTCAAAGGCTTTGACTCGTTGATGAATCAGGCGCTTGAGGTTGGAAAAATCATAGGTGGCCTCAGGGCGCCAGTAGCTCGCCGCGGTGCTGTACAGACTAAAACCGTATAGCGACACCCATTCACTACTACACTCAGCACTCAGCACTCAGTTGAAAGTCCTCCTTCTTAATCAGTGTTTCTATCCTGACGTCGTTTCGACGGCCCAGCATTTGACTGATCTTGCCGTCGAACTTTCAAACCGCGGCCATCAAGTTACGGTCATCGCAAGCGATCGTGGGTACGATAACACTGCAAATCGATTTCTCCCGCGAGAGACTTGGAAGGGAATTAACATCATTCGCCTTCCCTCGTTGGCCCTGGGCAAATCCTCCAGGTGGCGCCGAGCCTTAAACTTCGCCAGCTTCCTGGCGGCATGCTCGCTCCAGCTAATGGTGCACCCGCGCGTGGACGTGGTTGTTGCTTTAACCTCGCCTCCGTTGATCTCTTTGCTGGGCTCGCTCTTCGTTCGACTCAGGGGAGGAAAGTTTTTCTTCTGGGTCATGGACTTGAACCCTGATGAAGCGATAGCCGCCGGATGGCTTCAACCAAACTCGCTCAGCGCGCTGATGTTTGCTCGCTGGTTAAATTACAGCCTCCGGCACTCTGAGAAAGTCATTGTGCTCGATCGCTTCATGAAGCAACGCATCCTGGAAAAGGGTGTTGCCGAAGACAAGGTCGTGGTTATTGCTCCCTGGTCGCATTCCGATTCTGTGACGTATCAGCCGGAAGGACGGATTGATTTTCGCACTGAACACAATCTTGACGAGAAGTACGTCGTAATGTACTCAGGTAACCACAGCCGATGTCATCCTTTAGACACTCTGCTGCACGCTGCCCAAAGGCTCTCGGACGAACCTAACATCATGTTTTGTTTTGTAGGTGGGGGAAGCGAGCAAATCAAAGTGAAGGCATTCGCCTCTCAGCACCAGTTGAAAAATACGGTCTGTTTGCCGTATCAACCGCTGAACAAACTAGCAAACTCGCTTTCAGCGGCGGATCTACACGTGGTCGTCATGGGTGATTCGTTTACCGGAATCGTCCACCCCTGCAAGATCTACAACATCCTGGCGATTGGATCACCGGTCCTTTACATCGGCCCACCGGTAAGTCATGTCGTTGACCTGATGTCCCAACTCGAGCCAGACGCGCTCATTTGTAGTGCACGCCATGGAAACGTTGACGCAGTATCCAACTACATTCTTAACCAAGCACAGTTTGCGTTGGGACGTCGCTCGCCATCACCGAGTAGAGTCGCTTCCGCGTTTTCCAAAGAGACTCTGTTACCTCACTTCGTGGAACTCATGAGGAGTCGCGTCGATGGGGAATGTAGGGCCAAACCGATTGTTTCCGATAGCGGAGTCCATACGGTGTCTTAGAGTGAGTGAGGTCTACATGCAGAAAAAAACGAGAGTGCTTGTCACCGGTGCTGGCGGATTCATAGGTCATCATTTGACCAGATACCTTACCGAACGCGGATATTGGGTCCGCGGAGTCGACATCAAGGGGCCCGAGTTTGAGGCCACCACGGCGGACGAGTTTAAGCTATTGGATCTGCGCCAATGGGAAAGCTGTGTCGAGGCCACGAAAGACGTTGATCAAGTCTATGGGTTGGCTGCCAACATGGGTGGTATTGGTTTCATTGAAAACAACAAGGCAGTCATCATTCGCGACAACACGCTGATTAATCTTCAATCCATCGAAGCAGCGCGCGTAAATGGCGTGAAGCAATACCTCTACACCTCGAGCGCTTGCATCTATCCCGCTTACCTGCAAAAAGACACTAACGTTACGCCACTCAAAGAAGAGGATGCTTATCCTGCGGACGCGGAAGATGGGTATGGCTGGGAAAAACTCTACATGGAACGCATCTGCCGTCACTACCGTGAGGACTTTGGTTTGGATACAAGGATTGTCAGGTTTCACAACATTTTTGGACCACAGGGCACCTACGATGGCGGCCGAGAAAAATCTCCCGCGGCGATCTGCCGAAAGGTTGCGATGGCGGATGACCACGACACAATCGAAGTCTGGGGCGATGGCGAACAGACACGCTCCTATTGCTACATAGACGACTGCGTGGAGGGAATCTATCGCTTAATGCAAAGCAGTTACGTCGAACCTCTCAACCTCGGCCAGGATAGGATGCTGTCGATCAACGAGCTGGTCGACATTATTGCCGGCATCGCTGGAAAGAAAATTTCCAAGAGGTATGACCTCACTAAGCCACAGGGTGTTCGAGGTCGCAACAGTGATAACACACGCCTTAAAGAGGCCCTTGAATGGGAACCTGGTATTTCGCTCGAGGATGGTTTGCAAAGAACTTATGCATGGATTGCCGACGAGCTGCGGACCCAATCAATGGAAATTGTTGATAGCACCTATTCCACGCCGTCGAATGTAATCAATCACGACCTGGGTGCAGCGAAGACACGATCCACGAAATGACACTAAAGGACACCAAACGATTTCGTGTTGATTCGTGTGATTTCGTGGATCGTATCTTCGTCTTACGTAACTCGAAAGTCCCGTAGGGACAGAACGTTTATAGAGCTCCGTCTAATGCATTTTTTGAGCTCCGTTAGCGGCGAATGGTCCATTCGACTTAATCAGTGAAGATATCGCGCTCCTACGGAGCTGCAATAGTGGCGTAGCTGGCAAGTCTATAAACATTTAGCTCCTACGGAGCTAGTCGCTAGCCAAGTTATGTTTACACCAGAAGTACAGTCGCTACCTCAAACATTAAACTCACAATATAGAAAGGTCGCCACGTGCATACTTACTTTGCGCTGTTTTTGATTGCTACGTTTGCATCGCTGGTCCTTACTCCTCTGATCCGGCGCCTCTGTGAACGTTTCAACCTATTTGATGTTCCTCTTGATGGGCGCCGAATGCACAGCATAGCTGTGCCGCGGCTCGGTGGAGTCGCAGTATACCTATCGTGCATCATCGCCCTATCAACGTTGCCTTTCGTCGACAATCTCCTCACGCACACGCTCCGGGAGTTCACACCGGAAATATTCATCGCGCTGATCCCGGCCACTCTGGTTTTCTTTCTTGGCGTTTTTGACGACCTGCGCGGCACAAACGCCCCAATTAAATTTACAGCCCTGGGCTTGATAGCTACGCTCTTTTTCTTCCTCGGAGGCCGCATAGAAGTCCTTTCGATACCATTCCTCGGCTCCGTTCAATTACCGGTAATTATTTCATTCGTGATAACCATTCTTTGGTTAGTGGGGATTGCAAACGCGTTCAATCTTATCGACGGCATGGACGGGCTGGCATCCGGAGCGGCGTTGTTCGCGTCGCTGGTAATCCTCGGGATCTCATTCGCCCAGGGTCAACCAATGATGATCGTTTTCTCCCTCGTCCTGTGCGGCGCTCTGGCGGGGTTCCTGCGATACAACTTTAATCCGGCCTCAATATTCCTGGGCGATTCTGGAGCGCTCTTTGTGGGCTTCACTTTGGCGGCCTTGTCCGTACTTGGCTCACAGAAAGCCAGCACGGCGGTGGCGGTTGTCATTCCGATTCTGGCTTTTGGTCTGCCCGTGGTCGACACGGCCGTCACGATCGCGCGGCGACTCATCAGCGGCAAGCCGGTATTTCAGGGGGACAACGAGCACATTCATCACATGTTGATTGCTCGCGGCTGGTCGCAGCAGCGCGCAGTCTTGATCTTGTATGCTGCCTGTGCGGCGTTTGGCCTGGCTGCAATCCTGTTCAACGGAACCGGCTCGCGAATTATCGGCTTCGGTCTTTTCGTTCTTGGAGTAGTCACTATTCTTGGATTGGGCCGTCTGCGCTATCACGAGGTGGACGAGATTCGCGCGGGTTTCAAGCGGACAGTTGGTGACCGGAGAAATAGGATCGCAAATAACCTGCGCGTCCGGCGCGCCAGTGTGGCGCTCTCAAAGGCGTCCGACATAGACGAAATTTTCGACGCCGTAAAAGAAATGCTCGAGTTTGGAGAGTTTGATTTTGCCAATGCTCAACTTGGCCAGGCAGGTCGCGAGGAAATAAACGAGCGAGCGTTTAAGTCGAGCCGGCAACACCATCCAGCTGCCAGCATCGAATTCCTGAACGGGCGAATCGCGTGGTCCTGGAGCCAAGAAAGGCTGAATGGAGAAGAGGTGATCGGGTCGGGTAAATTCTGGAGTATCTGCCTACCACTAACAACGCAAGAGGGTGATTGGGGCTGGATGAACCTTTACCACGCCTTTGACAGCAAGCCTTTGCTGCTCGACGTGAACTATTTGGCGGGCTTTTTCCGAGCTGAAGTAGCTCAAGCTGCGAGTCGCATTTTTCAGTCGTTTGAAAAACCCGTCCCCGCTGAGGAATTAACTCCCGCTCCAGCCAAGGCGCCTTTAACAATGACGCTCGGAAACTCGTAGGTTGATGCCGCAGTCAGCTATGGCAGCCAGGGCGGATAGCGCCGCCATTGTCGATATCAACGCGGTTTCAGTTAAGCCACGCGCAGTCAGAATACTCGGGACCATTGTTTTCACCTCACTTCTTGGTCTCCTCGTCCTGGCCGCAATTCCATACGGCACCGCAGAAGTCTGGTGGAAAGCGCTTCTTGTTTGCTCCGTCCTGGCCCTCACAATCATCTGGCTAATTGAAGGCTTCTTGAATGGATCCTGGATCAGCGATGGCTGGTCTGTGGTCCTCCCGATGGCGGCGCTTGCACTTTTTTCGTTCCTGCAAACTTTGTCAATCGGGAATTCTGGAGCAGTCGGACTTGCTACATGGAATGCGATTAGCGCCGACCCTTACCAGACGCGCTTCTTCGCGTCACAGCTCCTGGCCCTCACGCTCGCCGGAGTTCTCCTCCTCCGTTACTCGTCCACCGAAGGACGTCTACGAACTCTCATCCACGTGGTGATTGGCGTGGTTGTCGCCAGTGCCATCTTTGGTATTCTTCGACAGACAACGCAGCACAAGCTCGGGTTTGGTTTGCCTCTATTACCGCTGCATAGCGGCTATGGGCAATTCATCAACAAGAACCATTTCGCCTTCTTGATGGAAATGGGTCTTGGATTGACACTGGGAATGATTCCAGGTGGCGCTGCAAAACGCGAACAGGCGCTGATTTACTTCGCGGCGCTATTGCCCATTTGGATCGCTCTGGTTCTGTCTGGTTCGCGGGGCGGCCTGGTCGCCATGATGGCCCAGGTCATCGCGGCGGTCTTACTATTCCGTCCGGTGGCGCGAACGAAGCATTCAACACAATTTTCATCAAAGGCGTTGCGCGTCCTGCAATCTTTTCCTATACGACTCGTTCTGTTGTTGGTCCTGGTCGGCGCAGTTGCCTTTGGAACTTTATGGATGGGCGGAGATCGGCTTGCAACACAGATTGAGGCAGCACCCAAAGACTTTACTGCCGACATTGCATCACGTCAGGGTGTTAGTCGAAACGAAATCTGGCGATTGACTTTAAGAATGTTTGCGGCCCATCCAATACTCGGTGTCGGGATGGGTGGTTATTGGGCGGCAGTTCCGGAATTTCACGATGCGTCCGGAACAATGCGGCCGCAGGAGGCTCACAGCGATTATCTTGAGCTGCTGGCGAGCGGCGGCCTGGTTGGGTTAGGTATAGGAATTTGGTTTGTTGTAGCCGTATCGCGAAGAACGCGGCACAATCTTCGGTCAACTAATCGTTTTCGGCGGGCTGCGTGTTTCGGCGCCATCATAGGCATCATAGGGGTGGCGGTCCATAGCCTGGTAGATTTCGGGCTGCATATGATGATTAACGCTTTGATATTTACAACGCTCATAGTGATTGCGACATCGAAACCGCGCTGGGCTGAGCCCACGGCGGCAAAGAATTTATGAAACCTTCAGGAAACCTTCGACGAGTAGTTGCGCTGCTGCTCGGTTTGTCGATTCTCAACGGCACGATGTTGGCCGTTGTCCTACAGGGCCTCGGTGGCGGGGCAGGCGCTTTCCAGGGTCAGGACATCATGGGTGGCGCCGCGATCATTTTTAAGCGGCCCCAGCGCGTCAGAGACATCTCTGGTGGCGTTGCGATGGTGAGGATCAACCGTCAAACAAGAGTCAAGCCCGAGGTTAAACCGACGCCGACGCCCGAGGCCATCGCCGGAAACAGACCCCCGCGCAGGTCGAGACGAATTCCAGTTGAGCCCGATCTGACTCCAACAGTTTCTGATGCCGATCAAGCTGAAGCTGCGAAGGATGCCGGAAACAGGTTCTACGACCTTTCAAACTTTGAGAAGGCCGTGGAGTCCTATGTCAAAGCCGCGAAGTATGCACCGAACGATCCGGTGATCTACAACAACCTTGGCGCTGCCTATTTCGCCAGAGGGCAAAACAACGAAGCGGTTGAAACTTTTAAGAAGTCGTTGGCGCTCAAGCCAAACGACCCCGATGCGCTGTTTAATTTGGGTATCGCATATGGGACGTTGGAGAAACACGCCGAGGCAGCCGACGTCTTCAAAGAAGCAATCAAGTTCAAACCCGCCTGGCCTGAAGCCTATAACGCGCTCGGCGACAGTTATCTCAGCTTGAATCGCTACGAAGATGCTGCGAAAGCGTATGAAGAGACAGTTCGACTAAAACCGGACGACGACACGGCTTCCAGTAATTTGGCTTTTGCCTACGACAAACTCGGGAAGGACGCAGAGGCGATTGCTACCCTGCAGAGAATAGTAAAACGAAAACCTAAGGATGCGGTGGCTTTCAACAACCTCGGCGCCAGCCTATATAAGAGTGGTCGTTACCCCGAAGCGATTGCCGCGTTTACCACCTCGACTGGTCTAAAGCCGGGCGACCCTGAAGCTCTTAACAACCTTGGCGCGGCCTACTACATAACGGACCAATATCCCAAGGCATTGGAAAATTTCATCGCGGCGACGAATGCCAGGCGCGACTTCGCCGACGCCCACTACAATCTGGGGAACACTTATTACAAGCTGAAGAGGTATCCAGAGGCGACCAAAGCTTATAGCGAAGCGATCAAACTCAAACCGGGTTCTGTTGAGGCACATACAAATCTTGGGAGTTTGCTGATAGCGCTCGATGATTTCCAGCAAGCGGTTAAGGAACTGACCGAAGCTATCCGACTCAATCCAGACAACCCCATATCTCAAAACAACCTCGGCTATGCATACGTGAAAATCGGTGATGCAAGCGGAAAAGCCGAAGCCCTCAACTATTATCAGAAAGCGATCAGCGCTTATCAGGAAGCACTCCGCCTGTTACCCGCGTATGCGAAGGCTCTCAACAACCTGGGTGTCGCCTATAGGAACGTCAAAGATTATCCGGCTGCGACGGAGGTGCTGGTCAAGGCGACGCAAGTCCAACCGGGATTTCCTGAAGCCCATTACAATCTGGGGCTTGTCTATTTCGCTCTGGGCCAATTCAACGATGCGGTGAATTCTCTTCAGCAGGCCGTGAAGCTCAAACCTGATTTTGCCGACGCCCATAATGCTTTGGCAGCCGCGCTCTCCAAAGCGCAAAAGGTTGACGCGGCGATTGAGGCCTACAAGAAGACACTTTCGTTGACGCCTAATAGCGCAGAAGTCTACAACAACCTCGGTCTGCTTTATTACGAGAATAAACGTTACACAGAAGCACAGGAGTCGTTTAATAAGGCAATCAGCTTGAAGCCAGGTCTCGTCGAGGCCCACCTGCTTCTCGCATACACGTACGAAGCACGTGGCAACTATCCCTTAGCAATAGAGAGCTTCAAGAAAACACTTTCGTTATTGCCTGAGAGTCCGGAGATTCACAATAGACTCGGTGAGGTCTATTTCAGAACCAAACGCTTTCAGGAAGCGGTCGAAGCATTCAAAATCGCCACCAGACTCAAACCCGACTTTGGAAAGGCCCACTACAATCTGGGACTCTCCTATCTTCAGCTCAAAGATAAGGCGTCAGCGCAGGCCGTGCTGGAGGTTCTTAGGAGGGTGGATCCCACGCGGGCGGCTGAGTTGCAGCGACTTTTGCAGCGGTAGATGGATTCCTGAGCTATGAATCAAAGATTGACCCTGTCATGCTCAGCGAGTAGACTCCAGACTTCATGGGTTTGCTGGGGTTTCTCAAGCAACTATTGGAGGAAAGGCATGAACAACTCACGCCAAAATAGTTTTAGAGCCACTGCGATACTCCTGGCTTTTTCCCTTGTCCAAATCTCACTCCAATTGAGTTTTGCGGCTCCATCTTCCTCTTCGCTACCAGCACTTCCGCAGGGACATCTAGGGCGCATTACAATCGAAGGAAATACGCCGATCTCCATCAATGGCAACAACGCTGCCAGCGGAGACACCGTTGCCACTGGTGCTATGGTCCAGACGCCGAGCGGCACGGAAGCAACGGTTGATCTTGGCCCACTTGGTAGCGTCGAGTTTGCATCCGCTACAAGGGCCAGAGTCGACTACGTGTGTCCCGCCGACAGGGTTGGGAACCCGGATCCGGAGATGTGCCAGGTCAACGTAACCCTCTTCGAAGGTTGTGTGGTTACAAATTACCGTCAGGGCACACGGCATAAGATAGAAGATGAACGGCAGGCCAAGCTCGCCGAGAGTGATCGCGATAAAGAGAAGAACGGTGGCGGAGTGCTGCGACATTGCACCAAGGGTGCACCCGCCGGCGCCGCAGCTACTGGCGGCACTTGGACACCAACAAGGATCGGACTGCTGGTTGCAGCGATCGCTGTTCCCACAGCTGTAATTCTCATTGCTCTAAGGGACGATAATCCGAGCCCGAGCAGCCCGTAATATCAGTTCATCTTGAAAGATTGAAGTAGCGTGCCCGCCTGGACCGGCGGGCACGCTTTTTAGTTTCGTGGTGACCTTGCAATAAAGGTCGTTACTTCGTTTTCCAATTCTGCCGGCGCTTCGCGCCTCCGAGATCAATTTAGGCCCTGGTCCACGCCCTCACGGACGTGGCTTCTGACCATCGGCCCTTCGGGCATCTTCATTCACGTAAGATGATAGCCTATCAAAATCTTCCTGCATCTCAGCCGGTGCGGCTGTTGCTGCTGCTGGTCGCCGTCGGTTTTTGCATCTGGACCATTCTCGCTGCCGCCAACTTTGGGATCTCCCGCTTACTTGCCAGGTACGCTTTAGCGACGCGGAATCTTGAAGTAGCACGGATGGCAACCGATCTCACGCCTGCCGATGCCCACGCACACCACACGGCCGCAACAATCCTCGGGTTGCAAGGTTCACCTGACCAAACTCTGGCGGCATTGGAAAAAGCAGTTGCGCTACGGCCGTCAGACTACACGCTCTGGATGGCGGTTGGGTTAACTCGCGATCAGTTGGGAAACGCGGCTGGCGCTCTGGCGGCGTTTGATGAAGCCGTCCGCCGCGCTCCGTTTTACGCACGGCCTCGCTGGCAACGCGGCAATGTTCTCCTAAGAAGCGGGCAATACGAAGCAGCTTTCAAAGATCTGAATGAGGCAGCGCAAAGCAATCCGGAGTTAATTCCCATGGTCGTGGATCTGGCCTGGAATGTTTCGCAGCGCGATCCGGCCTTGACAGAGAAGTTGGCACAGATTCAAACGCCGAGGATGAGAATAGCCTTTGCTAAATTGCTTGCCCGCGAGGGAAAGGCGCCCGAGGCGGTGGCGCAGCTTAAGGCTGCAGGAGACATCGGAGATGAGATTCGAGGCGCCCTGGTCCAGCAGCTTCTGGCGAAAGGATCTTATAGCGAGGCGTACGAGGTCTGGAAAAATGCAACTGGCTCCGGTCCTGTAGGCGAAGCGCTAATTTATGATGGCGGATTCGAAGGACCGCTGACTCTGAATGAAAAGGGGTTTGGCTGGAGAGTTGCCAGTGAATCGAAAGGCCACAGGTTGTCTTTGGACAACACAAACCGGAACAGTGGGACAAAGAGTCTACTGATCAACTTCCAGGGCGAGTCCGCGTCCCCACTTCTTTCTCAACTGGTCATGGTTGAACCGTCGGGTCGTTACAAGGTTAACTTCGCTGCACGCTCAAAGGACATTGTTTCGGGCGGACCTCCACTCGCCGTAGTCATAGATGCGTCGAGTCGGGAACGTCTGGGACAATCAATTACGTTGGTTAAGGGAAGTGACGGCTGGCAGACCGTCAGCTTTGAATTCACTGCGACGCCAAAAACGAACGCCATCGTTATCAGTGTCGAGAGGGAAGCCTGCAC
>Ga0190272_10001168_pt1 | contig 12696 bp, 8 predicted proteins | sample Popmic504T_FD_133746 | JGI IMG/M metagenome (GOLD analysis project Ga0190272, IMG submission 133746) | Populus adjacent soil microbial communities from riparian zone of Shoshone River, Wyoming, USA - 504 T | ecosystem: Environmental > Terrestrial > Soil > Riparian zone | place: USA: Wyoming...
CTGCTCCGCCGACTCGAGCGCGGCGACACCGCCGCGCTGGCCGATGGCTTCGTCACCTCGGCGGCGGTGCTCCGGCTGTTGCAGGCCGACCCCCTGCTGCCCGCGAACCGTGTAAACCCCGAGGTCCCGAAAGGGGTCGCGGCTGTGCTGCAAAAGGCGCTGGACCTGAATGCGGGAGAGCGTCCCGAATCGGCTGCCGCGATGAGGCAGATGTTTCATGAGTGCGATAAGACGATCGTGCCCGGCGAGGCCGATACGGTAGTTACACCGCCGTTCGACAATGCATTGCTTGACCAGGAAACACGCATGATGGGCGGCGCGACGAGACAGGAAGGCGCCTGGCAGACGGATATTAAGACTGAAGTTCTGCCCACATCCAACTCCGGGGAGACGGCCGTTGGGCGCGGGATAGTCGATACCGGCACCCACTCGGGCAATTATGCCCCGCCGAGTGCCTCGGGCGGTAAGGGCGGCCGGCGTTGGATCGGTGCCATTGCAGCCGTTCTGCTGCTTCTGGTTGGGTGCTCCGCCGCTCTCTATATGTATAACCCGTCGGCCTTTGGCGGAAATGTTCCCGCGGCGAACTCCGCGAACACCGAGGTTCCTATTGTTTCGGTGAATTCCAACTCGACCCTCGCAAACATGGCCACCGCGGCGAATATCGCGCACGAGGGTAACGTGTCAGGGGAAGAACGGGCCGGGACGGCCGTTGAGAAGCCCGCCGATGCCGCCAAAACCAAACCTAATACCGGTACGAAGCCGAAAACCGGCAATGACACCGACACCGTTGTTATGGATGACGACGAAATCCGAACCGGCGATGTAGTGATCAAGGACGACCGTATCGAGACGCCCGACCGGGTGATCGACGAAAACGGCGTGCATCCGAAATTCCCGCAGCGCCCGATCGATCCGAATTTCCGGCCGAATATTTCGCCCGAGCAAATGAAAAATCTTACACCGGCACAGCGGCGCAAAATAAGGATGATGCTGCAGCGACTGCCGAAGGCCCCGCCGAACGCGCCCCAACCGAGGCCGGAAAATTAGTTAACTCGCTGAACTTATTCCCCACCTTCCGGCGCGGATGCCGGCGGATCCTGTTTGTCCTTTTCCTCAGGCGTATCCGCGAGCAAAACAGCGATCAATGCGCCTAGAAAAATGACCGCCAGCCATCCAAAAGCCATAGAGCCGAATCCCACGAGCAGCCAGCCCGTAGTAAGAAAAAGGCCGATCAGTCCGAGCACGATTTTTCCGACACGGCCGAAAAGATCCGGTTTCGGCGCAGTTTCAGCGGAAATATCACTAAAATACGGGTTCTTGCGGCTGCGCTGCCCGAATATCCAGATATCCCAAACCAGCACGATCGTCAGAACGAACATTCCGAACGAAAGCAGCTCGATCGTGAGACCGCCCAGTTTCCGGTCATCGCCCATCAACTCCGCGATAGCGAAAGCGCCGCCGTTTACCGCAAAAAGCAGGCTGTATCGCCGGTGTTTTCCGCTCTCATAGAATTGGAGCGCGTCCTTGAGTGAAAGGCGGTTTGAAGCTTCCTCATCCTTCATATCCCTGTATTATACCCCGGAATTCTATCGCGTTAGCGATTGTTTGAATTTAGCCGTGGAAAAAGGCGCGGAGGCGTAGCCTCCACGCAGTTATTAAGAAAGGCGCCGGAAAAGCGAAGCTTTCCGCGAATAGAGCGGAGAAGCCGCTCGTCGATGTTCGCGCGCTCAATGCGAGAACCACGCGCGTCAGCCGAAACGGCCGCCACCCCAGTAGATTTTGGATTTTAGATTTTGGATTTTGGATTGGACGTGAGACTCATTGACTCAATAAACTCAACGAACTCGGTAAACTACATGGCCGATGCGATTATACGTTTAAGCTCTGCGGTCAGTTTTTCGAGGTGTTCGTGCAGGCCCGTGCCTTCGGGCGGTTCAGGCACTTCGAAAAGCGGGTGATAGATGATCTCGACCCTTCTGAAGAATTTCGGGTATTTCATTCCCCGGGTCCAGACGCGGTGAGCGCCCTTGATCGTAACGGGCAGTATCGGAACTCCCGCCTGCATCGCGATCCTTACCGCGCCGGGCTTGAACTCCAGCAATTCGCCCTCCGGGAATTCCCGCCCGCCTTCCGGGAAAATCGTCAGGGTCGCGCCGTCGCGCAGAGATTTGAGCGCTTCCTTCATCGCGTTTTTGGTCCCGCCCAGATCGTAAGTCACCGGAAAGGAGCCCAGATATTTGATTGCCCACCCAACAAAAAACCAGTCGAAAGTGTCCGCCCACGCCATAAACCGCATTTTTCGGCGTATCGGGACGCAGACCCAGAATGGATCGAAGTATGTTTGATGATTTGGTGTTATGAGCAGCCCGCCTTCCAGGTCCTGGGGAATATTCTCCTTATTGCGGTATGTGATGAACCACAAAAGCTTGCTTGCCGTCCAGGTAAATGCCTGGGCTGCAAACACCGCGATCGGCGGCGGATATTTGATCGGGTCAGATGGCACGTTGTTCTTGTAAGACGAAGTAGATTATTACTTAAAGAATAGCTAATCAACCGCTTCGTCTTCAAATGCCAGGACGAGTTCTTTAACAGGGAACTTTTTTTTGACGAATTCAAGATTCATCCGATATGTTTCAGGATCGATGACCTGCTTGTTCTTGACCAGCGCAAATGAGGAGAATTTGTAAAATTCAGTCTGGAATTTGATGCGCTCGTTAACCTCGGTTTCAAGATGGGATATTACCGAGGCCCCACCCGCGCTGACGTTCTCGGTCACGGCCTTTGCTTCGGCAACCGGCCGTTTTTTCGGCCCCAGCTTGACCAGGGTTACATCCAGTGCCACCGCATACCGGGGAAATTTACGGCTGACAAACGGCTGTTCCATTTCCTCGATCGCCCACAGCCCGGCGTCCGAGATCCCCAGTATCCGGTAAGATTGCCGTGGATCTGCCTGGTAACTGGCGGGCGAGTGTTTACCGATGAAGGCGACCCCGACATAAAAGGCCTCGCCTTCTTTCGTAGTAACCGGGCTGCAATGCTGGACCACTCCCCAAACCCGGTAGAGCTCCTTTTCCTGGTCGTATTTTCGGAGATCGGGCGGGAGCGGCATCATCAGGGATAAGAGACATCCCACGTCGCATTTACTGGAAATGTGAAAGCCCGCACCCAGTGACGAGACACTGACTGTGGCTACATTTTCTGTCCAGGACGATTCTTCGTTATCTTTTATTCGAACGACAGTTCTGATCGCCGCGGGGGTGCGTTTGGCTAAACGATGGGAGTCGCGGGTAAAGATATTCATCGCATTTTCGTGAAGGGGGTGAAAACAAGCCCATTCTGCACGAAATGCATACGCGTGTCAATCTTTTATTCGATGCCTTCGAGAGGGAAAAACCTGTCTACAAACTCGATATGGACGCGCGGAATGCCGTCGGTCCCGATGCGTTTGCCCCGGACGACGGATATTAGCGATACGCTATGGCGCTCGCTGGTGACCCGCAAGAAAGATCCGGTTTCGGCTTTTAGCGATGTAAATATGGCGGCCCCGCCGAGGCTGATGTTTTCGGTCACCGTCGTCTCGGTGCCTGTTACCAGGCCGTTATCGTCGAGCGTTTCCAGCAGCAGCGATTCGGGTATCGAAAGACGCGAATGGCGCCGCAGGTCCTTGGGCAGGGCGCTCTCGTCCGGCATAGCCGGCGCTTCGGTAATATGCCACAGGCCCTGCTCTTCGCGATGCGTGATCTCGTAGAGCTTTGCCGGGTTGTCCAGATAGCTGACAGGCGGATTTTTTCCGATGAACGCAACGCCGTGGGCATAATTCTCGCCGGTCGACCTGTTGTCGGTCATTATGCAGCGGCGGACCAGCCCCCAAACCTTGTATTGCGGCTCCATGTAATCGTAGCAGCGCAGCTGCCTCGGCATCGGCACGGTCATATAAAGCAGCCGGCCGCGTTTGACCGGTCGCTTGAGGTTAAATCCGGCGCCGAACGCCGAAAGATCGCTCAGTCGGGTGATCTCGTTCCAGGTATTATTTTGGTCGATTTTAACTTCGATCCGGGAAGGTAAACCTAACGATATACGCTGAATTCGCCGATTTTCACCATTTGTGGTTGAAGACGACAACATTTAAATCCTCCGGGGATGTAAATAGAATTTTGACAGTTCGAAACAGCTGTCCGGGAGGCCGTTTGTAAAGGGCCGGCAAGTTGCTAAACAGGCGTTTTGCCTGTAAAATTAATACATGTATAAAGGGCTCTTATTTCCAATTTTTATTTAGTGTTCACTCCTTTTTTAGAAACCGTAAAATAGGCAAATTTACAAGAGACCGGCCAGTGCCGGGTATTAGAGATCAGGAAATTTAAATGGATTCAATTTTAGAACGCAATCAGGTAAATATCGAAGACGAGATGCGGCGATCGTATCTCGATTACGCAATGTCCGTGATCATCGGGCGCGCCCTTCCGGACGTGCGCGACGGGCTCAAACCCGTTCACCGCCGCGTGCTCTGGGCGATGAACGAGCTCGGTAATTTTTATAACAAGCCTTATAAGAAATCGGCCCGCGTCGTGGGCGATACCATCGGTAAATACCACCCGCACGGCGATACCGCCGCCTACGATACCATCGTCCGGCTCGTCCAGGAATTTTCGATGCGCTACCCGCTGATCGACGGGCAGGGAAATTTCGGCTCGATCGACGGCGATAACGCCGCTGCGATGCGGTACACCGAGATCCGCCTGCAGAAGCTGACCAACGAGGTCCTGGCCGATATCGAAAAGGAAACCGTCGATTTCCAGCCTAATTACGACGAATCGCTTTCGGAACCGAAGGTCATGCCGACGCGCGTTCCTCTGCTGCTGGTAAACGGCTCGGAAGGCATCGCGGTCGGGATGGCGACGAAGATCCCGCCGCACAACCTGGGTGAAATTGTGGACGCTACCATCGCGCTTATCAAGAACGCGGACATCACCACCGATGAACTTATCGAGATGGTGCCCGGGCCGGATTTCCCTACCGGCGGGTTTATTTACGGCCGCGAGGAGATCCATAACGCCTATCGTCATGGCAGGGGCATTATCCAGATGCGTGCCCGCGCCGGTATCGACCGCATCGGCCGCGGCGAACGCGAGCGTGACGCCATCGTCGTCACCGAGATACCTTACCAGGTAAACAAGGCACGGCTGATCGAAAAGATCGCCGAACTGGTCCACGAGAAGAAACTCGACGGCATATCCGAGCTGCGCGACGAATCGAGCCGCGAAGGCATGCGGATCGTTATCGAGCTCAAACGCGACGCCATTGCCCAGGTAGTTCTCAACAAGCTCTATAAGCTGACGCCGATGCAGTCGTCGTTCGGGATCATCAATATCGCGATCGTCGACGGCCAGCCGAAGCTTCTGACCCTCAAGCAGATCCTCGAAGCATTCGTGGAATTCCGCAGGGAAGTGGTTCGCCGCCGGACCGAGTTCGAGCTTAGAAAAGCCCAGGCCCGCGCGCATATTTTGGAAGGCTTGAACAAGGCCATCGATGCGCTCGATTACATCATCCCGCTGATCCGCAATTCGCGGGCTGTGGATGAGGCCAAATCATGGCTGACCGGCAATTTTGTGGGGATCGGCGAGGTTGCGAACTGGCGCGGCGTGTCGTCCGATAAGCCGATCGCGAGTTTTGTAAAAGACATCGAAAAGGTCATTGGCAGCCTGGAATTCAGCGATATCCAGGCCCAGGCCATTTTGGACCTCCAGCTTCGCCGCCTGTCGGCTCTCGAGCGTCAGAAGATACTCGACGAGTACGAGAATATTCTCAAGCACATGGCCGAGCTCGAAAACATCCTGCAGAATGAGACCGTTTTGCGCGGCGTCATCGTCGATGAACTCAAAGAGGTCAGGAAAAATTTCGCCGACGCTCGCCGGACCGAGATCGTCGATGCCGGGGTCGACCTCAGGATCGAAGATCTGATCGCCGATGAGGACGTCGTGATTACGGTCACCGTGGCCGGTTATATCAAACGCACGCCCGTTGCCATCTATTCGACACAGGGACGCGGCGGCAAGGGCCGTCTGGGGGCCACGGCGAAGAACGAGGACGTTGTAGAACACCTCTTTATCGCCTCGACCCACTCGTACCTGATGATCTTTACGGATGACGGGCAGGTGTTTAAGATCAAGGTCCACGAGATACCCGAGGCCAATCCGGCGGCCCGCGGCAAGGCGATAGTCAACCTTGTTCAGCTGTCGTCGGAAAGAAAACTCGTGGCGGTAATGGCCGTTAGGGATTTCTCCGAAAAGACCTTCCTGACGATGGTCACCAGGCACGGCGTGATCAAGAAATCGTCGCTGGCGGATTATCAGAATATTCGTACCAACGGTATCAACGCGATAAATATCGATGAAGGCGACGAGCTGCTCGACGTGATCCGCACCGACGGCAGCAAGCAGATCCTTATCGCGACACACGACGGCATGGCCGTCCGATTCCCCGAGGCCGAGGTCAGGCCGATGGGACGCGTCGCCCGCGGTGTTCGCGGCGTCAACCTGCGCGAGGGCGATTTCGTCGTCGCGGTACTGGCTGTTTCGCAGGAAGGCGAGGAGCGGATCCTTTCCATTTCGGAGCAGGGGTTCGGTAAGCAAACACAGGTAAATAATTACCGTCTGACAAGACGCGGCGGTAAAGGCGTGATCAATATGAAAACGACCCCCAAGACCGGCAAGGTCGTGGCGGCGTTCCCGGTCGACGAGGATTCGGAGATCATCATCATTACGCAGCAGGCCAAGCTGATCCGTATCGACGTCGATAAGATCCGTAAAACAGGCAGAAGCGCCCAGGGCGTAATGCTGATCCGGACGGGTACCGACGATCTTGTGACCAGCGCATCGCTGCTTACGCCCGAGAGTGAAGAGGTAGTAGCAGAAGTCGTCGGGACCCCGGCGGTGGCGAGCACTCCGGTCGATACCAAGGACGCGGTGGAAGTTGACGATATCGGCGACATCGGCGAGATTGACGAGATCGACGAATAGTCGATAGAGGAAAGACAACCACGAATCTACACGAAACACCACGAATAATTCTTTTTTGTGTTGATTCGTGAAGATTCGTGGTTTCTGTTTTACCCTCTCAGCGTACTCACCGATCGCTGCGTTAAAATAGTGTTCATCGAATATTTCAACGCAGAGTACGCGGAGATCGCAGAGAGAAAGGATCGCCTCAATTCTCGCAATGACTCAATGATTCAATGAACTCAATGAACTCAACGAACTCAACGAACTCAACGAACTCAACGAACTCAAGGAGTTGCCCCCAACTGCTTCAAAACCTCTTTAGCTTTTTCCGCGTTAGGATACTTATCGCTGGCTGCCAGGGCTTTTTTGTAAAATTCTATCGCTTTTTCCTTCCAGCCGTTTTTTCTATTAAACTCGCTCATCCTGTCGTAAAGATTGGCTTCCTGCGGGTAAAGTTCTACCGCCGCCTGCAAGACCGCAAGGGCCGCATCCGTCATACCTGCGCCGGCTATTTCATAGGCCAGTCCGTTGAGCCCGCCCGCGCTCGCCAACCCGTTACCGTTGATCGCCGCGGCGCTTTTCAGGAACTGCATCCCCTTTTCCTTATTACCCGACAGGATATTTATTACGCCGGCGTATGCGTTCGGCTGGTCGAGACCGGGGTAAAGCTCCACGGCCAGTGTGCTGACCTTTAACGCCTTTTCCAGCTGTCCCTGCCGGGCGAGCTGCCGTATGACCGCAACCATATCGCCGCTGAAATTCGGATAGACCGATTCCTTTCCGAGATCTTTTCGCAGCTGCGCGCCAAGGTCGTCAAAATTCGTACCCGTCCCGATGGTCAGATGCCGCGCGGTGTCGGTATTCGTCCTGGACCAGCTTTGATTCCACGCGGTCACGGTTTTTGTTACGCCGTCGTTAAATCGGAATTCGGCAGGAATATTATCGAGCGCGATATAGTCGCTGAAAAAACCAACGGCGCCGGTGTTCGAATAAGCCGTCACTCGCACATCGCCGTGTTTTTCCTGCAGCTTTTGCGCCATATAGGAGCCGATTCTCACCATCGGACCGCCGCCTATAGATCGCGCTCTGCCGATCTTTCGGAAGAGGTCCTGCTGGCCCGGCACCACAAACGCGGCATCGTTCAGAGTTTGGTTAAAGAGCGTGAAAGCCTCGGCCGTTTCCTGCGGGTTGTCGGAATACGCCTTTCCGGTTTTCTCAAAATGCGCTCGGCCCTCTTCATATACTCCCTGCATCCCGACGATAAGCGGCACTTTAGTTCGATCGTTCGCGATATACGCATTTACATTCCAGGCCTCGCCCGTGAGGACCTCGAACAAGCGTGAAAGATATGGAAAGGTATTAGCGCCGTCCTGGTTGATGGCGATGGCCAGCACCAGTTTTCGGCTGGGTGCGTTAAAAAGATATGTCGAGGTTTCCTGCTGGCCTCCGCTGTGCGTAAGCGCATAACGGCCATTGACCGGAAAAGTTACCCACCCGGCGCTGTAATTAGTGAGTTCACCGGCTTTGGTGGTCATTGAGTTCTTCATAAGCGCGAGGCTCGCCGGGCCCACGACCTTACTTTCATTTATGCCTTTCGCGAATTTGAGCAGGTCGAGAACGGTCGAGCGCGTGCCGCCGGCGGCAAACCGGCTGCTTATATCGACGAACTCCGAATTTCTTAATTTTCCGTCGGCGATCTCGTAGCCCCGCACGCGGTTAGGAATTATTTCCGTGGTGCTGTCCATGCGCGTATCGTTCATCCCCAGCGGGCCCCAAACGTTCTCGCGCATATAGTCGCCGTAGGATTTACCCGAGGCCCCTTCGATCACCGCGCCCAGCAAATTGTAACCGTAGCTGCTGTAGTTGAACCTGGTGCCGGGGTCCGCCACGAGGTCGAAATTTTCAAAAACGGCGATCGCCTCCCGTGTATTTTTGTTGTCTTTGAAATGGCCTTCCTTGTCATAGTCCTTGTAATGACTGATCCCGCCGAGATGGCCGAGCAATTGACGAACGGTTACCGGGAACTTCTTCTTCGGGAAATAAGGCACGTAGGTTTGGACCTCGGCGTCGAGATCGATCTTTCCTTTTTCCACGAGCTGCAGAATGGCCGCGGCGGTCATCGGTTTTGTTATCGAGGCAAGGCGGTACATCGACTCGGCTTTGGCCGGCGTTTTATTTTCGATATCGGCATAACCAAAGCCCTTGGCCCATACATAGCCGTCCTTCTCGAAGGCGATGCTCAGGCCCGGGACGTTATCTGCCGCCATTTGCGTCTTTACAAATTCTTCAAACGCGGCAAGCTGCGCCTGGTACTGCTGCGTTTGGGCCGCGGCCTGAGGCGGAATCGTCTGAAGGAACAATAAAATGATGAAAAATATGGAAAAGAACCGCATAAAACCTCCGTTCCGAGCAAAAATGGGGATGAAAAATAATCAGGGCTTATTAATAGAAAAACACCGCGCAACCGCATTTTGTGACGAATATTCAACGCAGAGTACGCGGAGATCGCGGAGATAAGAATTGCTGTGCGTTCGACATGATTCGTTTTAGCATAGCCACGGCGTTTACGCCGTGGTTATAGTCCCGACAAATGCGCTGAGGGCGTTTTAACGCCCTTCCCTCCACGGTAAGCCCGTTAAAACGGGCTCGTTATTATATTTGGCGTTTCTACCACGCCGTGAACGGCGTGGCTATGCGAAGCCGAATGGCACGGATTCTACAAACAGCTCCACTGCCCGCCGACCATCATCGCGGGTGCGCCCGTGCCACCGCCCTGGCACGGCGTGGTCGATCGGCGGCAGTTCTGGCAATAAACGAGCGAGCCGTTCGGCTGTCCGGCCGGAAGCCCCCCCACCGGGTACGAAGGCATCTGGACCCCCGCGCCGAACTTAACATCCGTCCCGAAAAACGTCGGGATGCTCTGCACGGTATTTTCCCCAACCTGCCCGGTCATAAAAATAACCGTGGCCTTATCGAAATAGGTCGGCGTTTTTCCCTCGCAGCCCAGGGTCCAGCCGTTATAGCACCAGCGGTCGCCGGTCGAATAAACCCGGATGCTGGAATCGGCCTTGAACGATTCGGCGGAATACAGGTTTCCGGTCGAAATAAGACTTCGCGCGCCCTTAAAGACCGTCGGCAGCCCAAAAATATTGCCGATAAACGTGATCGGGTATGAATAATCGCCGCCGCCCGGGATACTGTCAGGATTAATGACCATCGTGTTGATCATATTCTCGGTCTGGCAGCCCATGACGGTAATGTTTGCGCTGTCGACAATATCCAGGAACGTGCCGCCGGGAGCGCCCGGGAACCCGCCGCTGTAGGTGTCCTGCACCAAAAACATCGCCGCATGGTCTGCATGGATGGCGTTCGCCTTGGTGCCCGGCCCCACTTTTGGATTGATAAACAGCGAGCCTTCGATCTTCCAGTCGGAATTGCGCACCTTTACATATATCCCGGCGTCGCGGTTGAAAACAAAACGGCAGTTATTGACCTTTACATAATCGAACTGCCACGCGAAATTCGTTTGCGGCAGCCCGTGCGCGTAGATACCACGGTAAAAATTATTAAAGATCACCCGGTCATAGCTGAACTCCTGCGACGAGGTGTAGGCTCCTGTCGCCTCCGCCCCGTACGTATTTTCGTTGCTCTGGGCATACAGCTCGATGTCCTTGATCGTCACCCGGTCGGTACATTCGCCGGTCTTGAACAGCGCGCGGTTCTGCCCTTTTAGAGTAATTCTTGACGGTGCTTTCTGAACGACGTTGTTGGTGTAATTATTCGATTGAAAACCCGCCACCCCCTGGATTATCGTCCCCGACGGCGGCGTCAGCCCCTTGTAATTAGCAACATCGCCGACCAGGTAATCGCCCTCCGGGAAATTGAGCGTCCCGCCGTTGTGCGTGGCCATAAAGGCGAAAGCGCTCTGGATGGCAAGCGTATCGTCGGTCCGACCATCGCCGGCCGCGCCGAAATCCCTCACATTATAGATTCCCAGGCTCTTGGCATCGGGCGTCGGGATCCAGTCGTAGATCACCGTGCCGGAGGTCGCGTCGCCCTTGAACGATATCCGGTACCTCTTGTCCTCGCCTTCGAAACACCATTTATAGTTGTTCGAGCTTGCGTACATGGTCGCGGTCGGTCCCCCGCCGGCGGTAACACGGCTTTCCGAGCCGCCGCAGGGCTTGATGTTCATCGGGGTCGCGAGATTCAGATCGGAGATCGTGATATTAGTGTTGGTGGGGGCATACCGGAGCGCGCACATCGGGCCCTTCTGGTCTTCAGCGACGCTCAGGAAAACATTGAAGCCCTCGAACCTGTTTTGAGCAAAACTGTTGACCGAAAATACAAAGATAACCGCGAAAATCCAGAAGATCGATTTTTTGTTCATAATTCTTAATTTTACCGGAGTCGACAAATTAAGGAAAGATTTATTGATTCTTGTTCCCAAATAGCCTAAGTCAGCGAGCCGGAGCGAGCGCCGTTATTCAGTCTTCGGGTCGCGTCAGCGACAAGTTGAATTTAGCCGTGTCGTTTACGGCACGGTTATTCGGGAGGAAGATTCTGCATCGCGTCAGCGACGGCTGATTCAATCCTCGCTCGCGCGACGAGGTCGTTTTATATCAGCTACCGTGGGTTAAAACCCACGGCTAAAATCAAACGTTACTACGTGACCTAAGCAAGGAGTGGCCGGTACAAGACTGCCACTACAATTCACCCCGTCGCCACTGATAGACTCTCCGCAAAATCTTGAATTGTTTTTAGATATGATTCCCGAGCCGTATCGAAGAGATTGTTGTGCCCCGCATCATCGACCCAAAGCGAGACCTTTGGCCCCCGCACGGCGGAAAATAGTTTTTCACCATGGTGAAACCCGATCACTCCGTCCTGCCTACCGTGAATAACCAGAACCGGGCAGCTGACCTTTTCTAATTTGCTTATACTCTCGAATTTATCGAAAGGAAGGACCGGAATATAGGTTACAACCCGAAAGGCCGTTATGAATGTGCTCTCCAGGATCAGGCCCGCGACTGGCTCGCGCGATGCAAGATCGACCGCAACAGCGCCTCCGAGCGAGCGCCCGTGAAGGATTACCCTTGCCGGTGGTATTTTCAGGTCGCCGGTCAAATACCCGTATGCCGCATTAATGTCCTCGTAAGCCTTCTTTTCCGAGGGTGTACCTTGGCTCGTGCCATAACCGCGGTAATCGTAGGCAAAAACGCTGAAGCCGCTGTCCCTCACGTACAGGATAATCGGCTCGATGTCGCCGATATCCTCGGCGTTACCGTGGCTGAAGAGGATCGTGTATTCCGCCCCCGGATTTTCGTAGAATTTCGCGGAGATCGTCTCGCCATTTTGAGTTCTGATCTTTATTACGTCAGGGCCGTCTTTATAGGAGGATGGCTGGGGTTGAAATATAACTTTATCGGGAAAGAACCAGGCGATCAGCAAAAGTCCCAGATAAACGCAGACCGGGATCAATAAGAGGGAAGTCATAACTCTTTTCCAGCTCAATTCCCCGATAAACAGTTTCTTTAATGTCGGATTCACATTTAATTAAACAAGGTCGGGGCGTTTTGGTTCCCTAAAAGTGTCTCCATCCCGAAATGCTCGTAAGCCAGGCGAGTCGCCATACGGCCGCGGGGCGTGCGGTTCAGGAAACCGGTTTGGATCAGGTAAGGCTCGATTATTTCCTCGA
>Ga0190272_10001169_pt1 | contig 12694 bp, 12 predicted proteins | sample Popmic504T_FD_133746 | JGI IMG/M metagenome (GOLD analysis project Ga0190272, IMG submission 133746) | Populus adjacent soil microbial communities from riparian zone of Shoshone River, Wyoming, USA - 504 T | ecosystem: Environmental > Terrestrial > Soil > Riparian zone | place: USA: Wyoming...
CTGGTTTGATTGCTTATGTACTGCATTCAAGAGGAGAGCTGGTATTGCCTTTAGGTAAGGACGGGAATACGGATTATAATGCGGCTTTTCCTGCTATGGTGGAGCAAATCATGCCGATGGGTTTGCGAGGCTTACTGGCAGGTGGTTTATTAGCAGCGTTGATGGCTTCCTTAGCTTCTGTTTATAATGCTTGTTCCACTTTGTTTACGATGGATATCTATCAGAAAATGAAACCCGATGCCAGTGGTAAAGAACTGGTAAGAGTTGGACGTATCGCTACCGGCGTCGTTGTGATACTCGGTATGGTATGGATACCCATGATGGGAAGGATATCAACTACATTATATACTTATCTGCAAAGTGTACAATCTTACCTGGCTCCACCCATTGCTGCCGTTTTTTTATTGGGTGTATTTTTTAAACGGTTGAATGCAAAAGGAGCTTATGCTGCCATGGTAACGGGGTTTATCATCGGGCTTATTAAATTGACACTTGAATTGTTTCAAAATAATCTGAGTGGTGCATTATATGATTTTGCCACCATCAATTTCCTGTATTTCTGTATTTATCTTTTCCTGTTTTCTATAGTAATAATGGTAGTAGTGAGCTTATCATCGCCCAAGCCGGATGAAGATCATATCAGGGGATTGACGTTTGCAACAACAGTGGCAGAAGACAAGGCTGCAAGCCGTGCGAGCTGGAATAAATGGGACGTGATTCTTTCATTGATTGTAGTAGCCGTTGTAGTAGCGGTGTTTGTATACTTTTCACCTTTAGGAGTCGCGAAGTAGAGTCGGTAGTGGGGAGTTCGGAGTTCCGAGCCGGGGAGAGTCGTGAGTAGTGAGGCGCCAGTCGTGCGCGGAGTGTTCATATTGACTATTCACTATTGCCTATTACCTATTACCGCTCAACATTCACTAAATCACTTATCATGTTAATGCATCAAACAATGCGGTGGTATGGCCCGCAGGATGTGGTTAGTTTATGGGATATACGCCAGGCAGGCTGTGCAGGTGTTGTTACTGCATTGCATCAGATACCTGTTGGTGATGTATGGCCGGTTGATGAGATCAATACAAGAAAAAAATTGATCGAAGAGACCGGCATGACATGGACCGTAATAGAAAGCTTGCCCGTAAGCGATGATATAAAACGGCAGACAGGGAATTTCAAACAACATATAGAAAATTATAAACAAAGTTTCCGGCATGTTGCCGCTTGCGGATTGAAAGTTGTTACGTATAATTTTATGCCGGTACTGGATTGGTTGCGTACCGATATAGCTTATGAAATGCCGGATAAAAGCACGGCACTTTATTTTAACCGGCTTGATTATCTGGTATTCGATCTTTTTTTATTGAAGCGCCCCGATGCTGATAAAGACTATGCACCCGGCGAGATCGAAAGTGCAAAGCAACATCATGCAGGAATGCCGGAAGAGAAAAAAGCCAAACTCTTTTCGAATATGCTATTAGGATTGCCGGGGAGCGATGATGCATTTACACCCGAACAAGTGCTGAACGAATTAAAGAAGTATCACAGCATTGATGCAAAAAAATTAAAGGAGCATTTGTTTTATTTTTTAAAACAGGTTATTCCCGTTGCTGAAGAATGTGGATTAAAAATGGCCATTCACCCGGATGATCCGCCTTATCCTGTATTCGGATTACCAAGAGTGGTAAGTACGGAGCAGGATGCAGATGAATTATTAAAAGCAGTACCATCACCGGCAAATGGTTTATGTTTTTGTACAGGATCTTTTGGTGCGAGGCCGGATAATGATCTCGTCAATATGTTGAAACGTTTTGGTGACCAGGTTCACTTTCTTCATTTAAGAAATACAAAACGGGATGAACACGGAAATTTTTATGAAGCCGATCACTTAGCCGGGGATACGGATATGTATGCCATCATCAAAGAAGTATTACAGATCATGAAGCGAAGAAATATTTCTATTCCGATGCGGCCGGATCATGGCCACCAGATGCTGGATGATTTAAAAAAAACTACGTACCCGGGTTACTCAGCTATCGGAAGATTGAAAGGCCTGGCAGAGTTGAGAGGAGTGGAGTATGCGTTGAGCAGAAGTTGAGATATACACTACAAGCAGCAGGCTTTGACCCGAAGCCAACAAGAAAACAGTAAGGAGATTTCTTTCGTCATTATGGAAAATCACATTCATCTGATCTGGCAAATGTTGCCTGATAATGAGCCTGAAGCTGTTCAAAGAAATTTCTTGAAATACACTGCTCAGCGCATTAAAGCGGACCTGGAAAAAAATCAGCGGAAAGTTTTGGTACACTTTAAAGTAGATGCAAAGGATAGGGAATACCAATTTTGGGAAAGAAACGCTTTAAGTGTGGAGTTGAGAAATCACCCTTTTTTATATATCCCATTTTCAGCGCCACTTTCCAAAGCCCTGCGGTAAAGCATATCTGCTTTTTTCTGTCGTGTTTGTTATCATATAAGTGTCAATAAGTAACCAAGTAATGAGCCGCCCAAAACTATAAATGCACTATTTATTTTCTTGTATCCAAATGTCAGGATAATGCTTAAGACCGCAATAGAAATTGTCCGCCAGTCGGTAACAGTGTCTTTGCCCATAGAAAAGCAAACCGAAACAATAATTGCCACCGAAGCTACATTCACAGCGTCAAGGAATACAGAAAATAGTTTTGAGTTTCGCATTTTCTTGACTAGCGGGTTAAGCAAAGCAACAAATACAAATGATGGCAGAAAAATTCCGATTGTAGAAACGACTGCACCTGTAAGCCCGTTGATCTGATAACCGATAAATGTTACTGAAGAAAAAACAGGGCCAGGTGTAAACTGTCCTACTGCAATTGCATCAATTAATTGCTGCCGGCTTAAAATTCCGGTTGAAACTAGTTCAGTGTCCAGGAATGCAAATAGAACATAACCACTACCGTAAAGAATTGCTCCGATTTTAAGAAATATCAAAAACAGGTTGAGATTAGTTGCCGAAATAAATGTTGTACCTGAAATTTGTAAAAGAGGAAGAGTAAAAAAGCTATTTGTGTTTTTATTGTTTTTGAATGAAGTCAAAAGCAAAGCAACAATACCTGCACCAAACATCAGGTAAATTTCATTGAAGTTAAGCAGGGAACAAACCAATACTAAAACTCCAATAATTGCTAATTCCAATGACTTTAAAGATTTTTTTGCCAAAGGATAGATGGCCCCGAGAATAATGGCGATAATTGCAGGTTTAATACCATAAACAAAAGGTTGCACTTCGGGAAGTTGTCCATAGCGTTTGTAAAGCCAGGCAAAAAATCCTGTTATCAAAACCGCAGGTAGAATAAAACAAAGTCCTGCAACAATTAAACCTTTCCAACCTGCTTTTTCGTGTCCGATATGAATTGCCATTTCGGTGCTATTCGGGCCGGGTATTAAATTTGTCGCACCAACTAAGTCAAGAAAGTGTTGTTCGGTCAGCCATTTCCTTTTTGTAACTACTTCTTCCTGCATCATTGCAATATGAGCCGCCGGACCACCAAAACCAATTACGCCAAGTTTTAGAAAAAGCTTTGCTATGTCTTTTAAGTCAGCTCTGCTTTTCATTCTTCATCATCATTTTGTCAAGCGACCCAAAGCCACCACCTTTTATTAAAAGAAAAATACTACCTAAAAGCATTGCCCAATCGGTTCTGCTTCCGTGAACCATTTCCCAAAAACCTTTGTCGGCTAAGATCTCCGCTTTTGTTGTTGCGATAGCAACAAGCATAATGATAATTAATGGAATACTTGCAATCCTTGTTAGCAGACCAAGTAAAACCAAAGCACCACAAACAATTTCAAAACTACCAACAAAAGTTCCTAGAAATTCGGGAGAAGGCAATCCGATTTTTGCAAATCGTCCTGCTCCCAGTGTGCCTGGGAACAAAACTTTTGAATGCCTTCTGAAAGGAACACAGCACCAACCATTAGTCGAATAAGTATGGTTGTTTTTGAATTGTCTGTATTTAGAAATTTAGTGAACATCATTTAATGATTTTGAAATCCCGGTTACTGAGAGGTTGACCGCCGGGAATTCTTTGTTCCAAAAATAATTAACTTTCAATCCAAAATGATGCAAACGATTAAAGGAAACTCATAAACGAAAAGGCTTCATTAGTATAAAAAACGGGGAGGTTAAATACAAGAAACAACTATTAGCAAACAAATCAATTGCTTGCTAATAGTGTTAATAATTGAATGAGGAAAATTACCCATTCAATTGTCGACAACAAGGATGGATGGTTTAAGTGGAATATCAAAGCCTTAACAATTTTGCCCAGCTACTTATAACAGGTCATTCATGAAATAAATAAATTCTTCTTCCGCGAGTGCCTGACCGTCCCAGAATAGAACTGAAAACACCAGCCTGGCATCTATCAGCAATAAATCGATTTCATCCTGCCCGGAAAGTATTTCCTTATAAGCTGCTACAGCGTGGGGGTCAATATTTTTTTCAGCATACTGAATTTTATCAGCGGGCAATTTTTCATCCACAATAAAAGTCAGCACAATGCCCTTGCCTTCGATTCTTACTCCCTGGGATTGGGGAAATCTTTTTGCAAAGTTTTCAGCACGGCTTAGCAGCCGGTCGGATAATACATTGGATTCGGATTGGAGGGTCATGTATAAAATATTAGATAAAGGATTATTATTTTACTGTTAAGTGAAACCACAGAAGTTGGAAAATAGATCCGTTTACAACGCACATCTTTGTCCTGCTTCTATTATATTTCCCGATCAATATTCAAATAAACGGCTTCTTTGTTTTACTATGATGTTACACCATCAAAAAGTGGGGGACGAGTTCGGACAGTATTTAAAATAAGGGCGGACAAAGGCCGGACAAAGGAGTGGAGAAAGTTTTTAATTGTTGAATTTCAAAATATTGTGCAGGTAATCATCTAATGAAACATTTTCGGGATGATTGAGACGTTTTGTCAATCTTCGCCGGGCACGGAACACGCTGTCTCTTTCAATCCCAAGCATTTTTGCCATTTGGTAATTGTTTATCCTTAGATAAATGAGTACAGAAAGACGCTCTTCAGCGGGAGTAATTTGGGGAAGTCGCTGCCGCAATTGCGTAAAAAATCCGGGGTAGGCATTTGCGAATTCCGTCCTGAACCTTTCCCATTCTTCTTCGCTCACCAACACAAACTGGGAAAGCCTTTCTGTAGTCATTTTATTTTCCTGGCTTTCTTTGGTGTCCCGCAATTCTTTTTCCATGGAATCGATAAGGTTATTTTTTTCCGTAATGTGATCCATGAATCCCGCAATTTGCTTCTTCGCATTTTCGATCCCCTGCTCCGCAAGTTCCTTTTTTCGTTGTACCATCTCCAGGTTATGCTTACTCTTTAACCTGTAGCGATTGTAAACCAGCAAAAGAATAATGACAAGTAAGGCGGCCCCTACAATAATTGCCTGTAGAATTGTTCCTGACCGGCTAAGAGCGGTCTGCGATTTTTCCAGGTGTTCCTCCAGGTTGTCAAATGCTATACGTGCATTCATGGCAGACAGCTTGCTTTCATCCAGGCGGTTGTCAAGCGTGTCCGAATAACTATGATATAGATCATAATAAAAGAAAGCGCTATCTGTTTTACCAGATACCTTATATATCCCGGCAATACCTTTTGTTGCTTCCAGCAGATGATCCGTGGGATTGGACTTATCGAAATAATTAAAGCTTTGCTGCCAGCTTTGTAGTGCGAGGTTATATTGCTGTTGTCTGTAATAGGTAGCCGCAAGAAAATTAGTAGCTATAGCAACATTGGCCCAATCTGCCACTTCCGTACTATTGGTGATATATTCTTTGATCAGCGGAACGGCCTGGGAATAATTCTTTTTCAGCGCCAGGCAATGACCAATATTACCCTTCGCTATACCTGTCCACAATTTTTGCATATACTCTGTATCAGGATTGATACGGAGGGTATCCAGTATTTTCTGGTAATAATACTCCGTACTATCATAAAGGCCGAGCTTCTTATAAGCCGCACCTAGTATATCCAGTTGAAGGATATAAATTCTTTTGAGCCAATGCTCTTTGTCCGTGCCTGTAAAGCTCAGGCATTCCAGGCCGTATTGTATACTCTGCCTGTAATCCTGGCTTCGATACAACGCGTCACTAACAATAAAAAAGCGATTGTGCACAGTAGTGAAGTGAGAAAAACCTATACGCCGCTGAATCTCTATTGCTTTGAGATTATACAAAAGTTGATTGTATTTACCAGCAACTTCTGCATAATAAACATAGATCTCAGCCATCAACTGATCATCTTTCAATTCGGTAGCGATTTCCATCGCTTTTTCCATCATCCTGGTATACTTTTCATCCTCGTATTGGAATACCATAGCCCCAAACACTTCATACATCAGCGTCCTGGCTTCAATCCGTTTGTCATTATGTTTTTCTAAATAATCGTATAAAGCAACCAGCGTTCGCTGGTATTGCGCTGTATCTTTTTCCCGGTCAAGACGGTCAAAAAAAACGGCAGACTTATGTGTTTGTGAAATATCATTGGTCTTCCATGCCTTGATGTAAGCATCAATATCTATATCCTGGGAACGGGATGTAAAATGAAGAAGCAAACAAAAAATAATATATAAACAGAATCTCATCAGAGCTAGAGAATTGCTTACAAATATATTGGTATTTGAGGCGTGATAGTGTCAGACCTCTACTGGTGTGAATTACTTTTTGAGGATAAAATGAATCGGCCTGTCAGAGCAGAGGGTATGAGGATATAGTTGCGGGTAAGGCGCAGCAGTATTTCGGTCCATTAGTTTAAAAATCGTAAACCTTGTAGCTGTAACATACTTATTGTAATTGTTGCATAAAATTGTATTTTGGTTGCCCATGTATGATAGCATTAAATCATCTATTCAGCAGTTTGGAAATTTTACCGAAGCACAGCTATCGGAGATCATTAGTTGCCTGAAATTTATCACAGTTCCAAAAGGCACGAGCCTCATCAAAGAAGGGAAGGTCTGCCGTGAATTTTATTTTGTACAAAAAGGGGGTTTCCGGCAATACGAAATTTTGGATACGGGTATTGAAGCCACGATGAATCTTTGGACAGAAAGAAATTGGTTGTTTGACTACAAAAGTTTTATTACGCAGCAGCCGGCTCTTTCCATCATACAGGCTGCAGAAGACAGCGAAGTGTTCGAATTTTCCGGAACGGATTTTCATGAACTGATTAAAAAATCTGATGCCTTTTTCCGTGTAGGTCGTATCATGGAGCAGGCTATACAAAACCAGGAATTTCAGCACAACCGAATTACACCGGAAGAAAAATATGAACTGCTGATTAATAATAAACCGGAAATACTTCAAAAATTTCCACTGAAACATATCGCCTCTTATTTGGGCATTACGCCAGAAACACTAAGCAGGATCAGGAAAAAAATGATTTCTTGATTTTTATCAAGCCACCTTTTGACCAGCCCGGTTAAGTTTGTATTACTTAATCAAACAAGAATGCAAACGAAATTTGAAAGGAAGGCTGGTATCTCACTGATCATATTTACCATACTCATGACTTTTACAATGATCCTTCATCCTGCGGGAGGAAGTGTGGAGTATCTTTTGAAGATCATCAATGTCATTATTATCACCCATGCAATCGCGATACTGTCTCTGCCTTTTGCACTGGCAGGGTTTTGGGGGTTGACAAGAAAAATCGGAACCGATAATTTCCTGGCCATTCTCGGTTTGTCTTTTATTTCTTTTGGGTTAATAGCCGTCATGATCGCCGCGGCTGCCAATGGACTGGTAATGCCGTTATTTATTCAAACCTATAAAGATGCTTCTCCTGATACCATAGTATTAATGAAACCGGTTTTGCGATATAGCTTTTCATTGAATCACGCCTTTAATTATATCTATACAGGGGCTTTTTGCCTGGCGATTTTGTGCTGGTCCATTACTATTATTCATACAAAGAAATTACCATTGTGGATAGGTTGGTTCGGAGTTGCTACAGCTTTTGCAGCCGTTATTATTTTTATTACAGGAATGGGTATACCTGGCTTGCATGCGTTTCGTCTATTTGTTTCTTGCTTAGTGTTGTGGATATTGATGGTAGGTATTGTATTAAGCAGGAAAGCTGCATAGGATATCTTAAATAAATAGTAACATCTAAGCAAAAAAGAAGAAAGCCATGGAACACAAAGCAATATCAATTCGTCCCTTTATCGGAGCTAAGAACTTTGAATTGTCAAGGAGTTTTTACAAAGACCTGGGTTTCCAGGAAAGTATTTTGACCTATAATATGTCTTATTTTAAAACAGGGGGATTAGGATTTTATTTGCAAGATGCTTACGTCAGGGATTGGATAGATAATTCAATGATTTTTTTAGAAGTTGAAGATGTTGGCCGTTATTGGAATGAACTATTGGCCCTGGACCTTACAGCTAAATATGAAAACGTAAAACTAACCCCCATACGAAAATATGATTGGGGTAGAGAATGCTTTATGCACGACCCATCCGGAATTCTCTGGCATTTTGGAGAATTTTTTTAGCAAGACAGCGATAAGCATGATACAAGGCTTCGCTAAAAAAATACCTGGAAAAAATTCTCGCGGTTCTTCGCGGCCTGGCGCTTTGGTGATTAAGCCCTTGACCAGGGGTAGATTCATCTGCTCTTCTTAAAAAAAGATAAAAGCATACCTGAAATAGTTAAAGAAAGTATAACTGCATAAAACAAAATCGTATGCACTGACTGCTTTTTTTAAACCGTTAACGAAGCCTGACTGATCCTGGAAATGTAACTTTGGCCGATTAAACCATTCAGGCGGTAATCTGTTATCTTCAATTGAAACTGTGAGAGCATTGAAATTAGGAAATATAGTTTTGCATATAAACACAATTGATCAAAAAGTATAAAGGGTTTTTTTATGGAAGACAGAATATTGGGCATACATCATATTACGGCTATCGCCGGTGAAGCCCAGCGTAATTATGATTTTTATACTAAAACATTGGGATTGAGATTGGTGAAAAAGACCGTTAATTTTGACGACCCCGGCACTTATCATTTCTATTATGGAAATGAAACAGGAACACCTGGCACTATCCTTACTTTCTTTCCCTGGACTCACATAAAACGCGGAGCTACCGGAACGGGGATGGCAACGGAGATCGGGTATTCAGTTCCGGCCGGTAGTCTGGATTTTTGGTCCAGCCGTTTTGAAGAGAAAAAAATAAAATTTGATCAACCTCTTGAAAGATTCAGTGAAATGGTATTGCCTTTCCAGGATCCGGATGGATTAAAATTGAACCTCATCGTTGCGGCAAAAGACGATACGAGAACAGCATGGGAAACCGGTGATATAAAATCGGATACGGCGACCAAAGGATTTCATAGTATTACGTTGACTGTAAGAGATATGAAACCAACCGCGGAAATTCTTACGGATATATTTGGTTATAAATTATTAAAACAGGAAGGAAACTTTTATCGTTTTGTAACAGATGCTATGGATAATGCCGCGATAGTCGATATAATTGAGGAACCGAATGGTAAACCAGGTATAGGTGCGGGTGGTACCAATCACCATGTAGCCTTTCGTGTAAAAAATGAAGAGATATTGATGGCTTTCAGGGAAAAAGTAGCGGCGCGTGGTTTGAATATTACTCCTAAGATCGACCGTAACTATTTCTTTTCACTTTATTTCCGTGAGCCGGGTGGCGTGTTGTTTGAAATAGCAACTGATAATCCTGGTTTTGATGTAGATGAAGCGGTAAGTGAATTGGGTTCGCATCTTAAACTACCAGCGCAGTATGAACCGCAGCGTTCGAGGATAGAAGGGATTTTACCTGTGTTGGTTAAATAAAATGATAGTATGCACAAGAAACAAATTGTAACGGCGGGAAAAAAATTGGAAGATGCATCCAAAGCATTGATCATGATTCATAGCCGTGGGGCAAAAGCTGAGGATAGATTAGGTCTTGCTGCTCATTTTGAGATAAATGATTTCGCTTTGATAGCGCCGCAGGCTACCAACCATACCTGGTATCCTTATTCATTCTTAACTCCTCCCGCTGAAAATGAACCCTGGCTATCTTCCGCATTATCCCTGGTGAAAGACATAGTAAAAGATGTAAAAGCAACAGGAATAAAAGCGGAAAATATTTATTTCGCCGGTTTTTCGCAGGGGGCTTGCCTTGCATTAGAGTTTGTGACACGTAATGCTGAAAGATATGGAGGTGTTGCTGCATTTACCGGTGGTTTGATCGGTGATAAAATTTATACTGAAAATTATCAAGGGAATTTTTCGGGTACACCTTTCTTTATCGGCACCAGTGATCCTGATCCGCATGTTCCGGTGGAAAGAGTAAATGAATCGGTATTAATATTGGAAAAGATGAATGCTGTTGTTACAAAGAAGATATACAAAAACATGGGCCACACCATCAGTAGCGACGAGATCGATACCGTGAATAAAATAATGTTTAAAAAGGAAGCATTGCAATCATAAAGCAATTTCCATTGACAACAATCTACAGTGATGAAAACGGGGATAGCCGTTTTGAAGATATGTTAATCGTTATGGGAAATACCCGCGATACAGGCACATTGTCTGAAACGCAGCCACGGTTATATTTCCTTCAGTGAAATATCAGTAGCTAAAGATGGAAGCAAGAGATCCTGGTTCCGCATTCACAAGTTGGGGAGGCATTCCCGGAAGACGAAAGAATTTCAAGAGATCATCAAAGTGCCCGGCGCTGGGATTGGATGATGGTCATGAATGGAACGATCTTTAATATTCGTATAGAGTTCCTATTCGTCAAAATTTATGAAATATAGAAAGTTCTTTAAGCTCCAACAAGGTTTTTACTTTAAGCTTGCTGAAAAGTCTTGCCTTATGCGTACTGGCAGTGGTCATCTGAATATTGAGGAGAGCAGCAATTTCGCTTATTGATTTACCTTCTAATAATAAAGTTGTGATCTGAAATTCCCGGGGCGAAAGGCTGGCAAATGGAGTTTCTTTACTATTAAACAAAGATTGATCAGCCAGTAATTGAATAATTTCCGGGCTTATATATGTTTTCTCCTTTAGTACAAGATCAATGGCTTTTCTTAATTCTTCTAAGGACGATTCTTTTGATACAAAACCTTTGGCGCCTGCATTTAATACTCTCAGTGCATAAACTTGTTCGGGACTCATTGAAAATACTAAAACGGGAATGGAAGGATAGTCAGTTGTGATATATTTTATCAGGGAAGGCGTATCCGTATCAGGCATATTAATATCAAGAATGATCATATCGTAACTATGCCTTTTTAATTCCTCCCTTACTCCGTTACCATCAGTCGTCTCAACAACAATTGCTTTGGAATAGGCAGATTTTAATAAAGTACTTACGCCTGCTCTTACTACAGAATGATCATCCGCTAACATGAATCTTTTTCCCATAGACTAATTCAAATCAGGAACCCAAGGTAGTTTAATAAAATCGAACTAATACTACAGTATAATTATAGTTAGCACTATTTCATACAAAATCCGGAAGAGTAGTTTTGTAATAGAAAGGCAGTTATAAAAGCAAATTGTCCTTATTCTTTGAGAAACCCGTTTTTAAATCCGGTATCCTATGCTGTATTTATTGTATTCAGACATCATTATTTACAGCAATTTTAGTGCAGACTGGTAACGGTCTGCGCTTATTCGAAAGAATCAAAAGAAAATTATTAATACGTATCACTCTTATGAAAAAACTTACCATTCTTATCGCTGAAGATCATGCCTTAATAAGAGAATCCCTGGGATTGCTGATAAATTCGGATCCGCGATTTACCGTAGTACAACTGGTAGCAAACGGCAATGAGGCCGTTGAGCAGACGCGCAGACTGCGGCCGGATGTTGTAGTTATGGACATTAATATGCCGGGTATGGATGGGGTAGAAGCTACGCAACAGATCAGGAAATGCTCACCGTCCACAAAGGTATTGGGTATCTCCATGCATACGCTACCTGCATTTGCAAAAAGAATGTTTCAAAATGGAGCATTGGGATATGTGACCAAAAGCTCTCAACCTTCGGAAATGTATAATGCAATTATCGAGGTTAGCAATAACAGAAAATATATTTGTAGTGAGATAAAAAACAATATTTCCGAAGGTATAGCAATGGGTATGGAAAAGAGTGCAGGTATAAACCGCCTTTCTAAGAGAGAAATCGAAGTCATCGGCTTCGTTAAAAAAGGGTATTCATCGAAAAAAATAGGTGAGGTCTTAAACATAGGGTATAAGACAGTAGAGGCTCATCGGTATAATATTCTCAAAAAATTGGAGTTGAAAAATACCGCAGCTATGATTAGTTATATTAATAATAATAACGTTTATACCGTCGATGATTTTAAAGCACTCAGAGGTCAATCGCTGTTATCAACTGTTTAATAATATATTTTACTTCCGCCATGAAGCAGTTGACATACTATGAGATTCATATCAGAATACTGGGTGTAAACACTTAGTTGTGGGTAGCTGTTACTCTATATTATAATGATGATATCATCTATATACTGCCGTTTGCTTTTTCTGTTATTTCACATTCTAATACCAACCACCTATGAGAACCTGCTTATTTTTTTTAACGCTTGTGTTTTTATTTGCACAACCTTCATTTTCCCAAAACACATTGGATAATGCCGGGCTAACGGCAGCAAC
>Ga0190272_10001170_pt1 | contig 12694 bp, 11 predicted proteins | sample Popmic504T_FD_133746 | JGI IMG/M metagenome (GOLD analysis project Ga0190272, IMG submission 133746) | Populus adjacent soil microbial communities from riparian zone of Shoshone River, Wyoming, USA - 504 T | ecosystem: Environmental > Terrestrial > Soil > Riparian zone | place: USA: Wyoming...
GCGAATTGAAATCGAGCATGATGGCCGCCTTTTTTGCCTTCAAAGTGTTAGCGGCGAATTTGGCCATCACCTCTCCCTGGAAGGCATCGATAAAGCACGCGCGAAATATGTAGTCACCGACCTGGGTAACTGCCGGATTAGTAGACGACGGTGCAATCAAGGGCACCCTGGCCGACTGAGCTTTAGGCGCCGCTGCGAGACTGTTTCCCGAGGCTCCCGCGCCGATAATCGCCGCTACCTGGTAGCTCTCGATCAGTTTGCCCGTAACCTGCGCAGCCGCTTCCGGGCTACCCTTGTCGTCTTCAATCACGACATCGATCTGGTGACCATTTACCCCGCCTGCTTGATTAATCTCCTCTGCTGCCATAAACACGCCATTCTTCGCCGACTCACCGTAATTGAAAGTCGGCCCGGAGAGATCACCAAAGAATCCGATTTTTATGGTTGAGCGGTCTTTTGAACCGTTTGGCTGGTTCGAACAGGAAAATGTGAGGCTGGTTACGACCAGGGCGGCGACAAGAGAAGCGAGCGCCGCACCACTGTGCCGTTTTATCTTCAAGCGCTGTCGATCGGTTCCAGCGCGATGCAAACTGAGTGGAATTCTCGTTTTACTCACCAAGATAGGCTTCTTTGATTCTGGGATCGGCGGCCAGATCTTTGGAAGGGCCCTCCATGACGATGCGGCCCGTCTCCAAAACGTAAGCGCGGTCAGAATGGCCCAACGCCGCGTGGGCATTTTGCTCAACCAGCAGAATCGTGGTCCCTTCACTTCTGATCTCGTCGATGGCCTCGAAAATGGTATGGACTACCAGGGGGGCCAGGCCCAGTGATGGCTCATCGAGCAGGAGCAGACGTGGTCGCGACATCAGCGCGCGGCCCATTGCGAGCATTTGCTGTTCGCCTCCGGAAAGAGTTCCCGCCTTCTGCGACTCGCGCTCCTTGAGGCGCGGAAACATCTTAAAGGCGCGTTGCATGTCGGACGCTACCTCCTTGCTGTTCTTGTTGAGATACGCGCCCATTTGCAGATTTTCGCGAACCGTGAGATTCGCAAACACACCGCGCCCCTCCGGAGACATCGAAATTCCACGTGCTACGAGCTTATGAGTGGGCGTGCCGCTGATGTCTTCGCCTTCGTACACCACTCGACCGAGGCGCGGTTCAAGCAGGCCGGTGATGGTCCTGAGCGTCGTGGTTTTGCCGGCGCCGTTGGCTCCAATCAGAGTCACTACTTCGCCCTTCTCAACATGCATTGAGATTCCGGTTAAAGCTCCAATGGCGCCGTAGTTTACGGAGACGTTTTCTAAGGTAAGCATAAAAGCTGTCAGTGGTCAGTGGTCAGTCGTCAGTGGTCAGTCGTCAGTGGCCGGGAGTGTTTTTGCAACTGACCACGGACCACCGACTACCGACTAATCGCCAAGATACGCTTCAATCACTTTCGGATCATTCTTGATCTGTTCCGGAATACCGAGAGCGATCGACTTTCCATAATCCACCACCTGAATTCTTTCACAGACGCCCATTACGACCTTCATATTGTGTTCGACGAGCAGAATGGTCAGACCAAACCGATCGCGGATCTGCTTGATCAGCTTCATCAGGTCTTCCTGTTCCGAAGGATTCATTCCGGCTGCAGGCTCGTCGAGCAATAACAATTTCGGACGCGTGGCCAGCGCCCGGACAATTTCCAGCCGGCGTTGTTTCCCATAAGGCAGGCTCGTACCGCCCTCATCCTTCAGATCATCGAGATCGAAAATGGCGAGCAGTTCCATGCAGTAATCCAGCGAAGCGGATTCGCAACGGCGAAAGCGGCCTGTGCGCAGGATTACGTCAAGCAGCGTCTGATCCGTGTGAATGTGGCAGGCTGTCAGCACATTGTCGAGCACGGTCATGCTCGGGAAAAGGCGAATGTTTTGAAACGTGCGAGAGATTCCGTGTCCGGCGATTTCATACGGGCGCTTGCCATCGATGCGTTGCCCTTCGAAATAGATTTCGCCGGAGGTTGGCTGGTAGACTCCGGTCAACAAATTGAAGATCGTCGTCTTGCCTGCGCCGTTTGGTCCGATGAGTCCATATATCTCGCCCTGGCGCACAGTCATGTCGAGCTCGCTCACGGCCACCAGGCCGCCAAAACGAATTGTCGCCTTATCAGTTTTCAGCACCGCAACGCCGGTCTCCGATGGAGGAACGGGCGGGCGATTGTCGGGCGTGCCGCTGTTAATACTAGTGCTCACTCCTTGTCTCCCTTTCCGAGTGAACTTTCACTCTGGCGCTCGCCGAGCGTCGCTTTATCGACAGACACATCAGTCCGCGTGTCCTCGGCGGTAATCTCCTCCGCCTCCGTCCTCGTCTTGACCTTCTTGCGTCCGCGCCATCCTTTGAATGCCGCGGTAGAGCCCAGCAATCCCTGCGGTCGCGTGATCATGAGGATTATCAGCAGCAGGGAATAGATGACCATTCGATACTCAGCGAACCCGCGCAGTGCCTCTGGTAGCACTGTCAGCAGTATCGCTCCCAGCACCGAACCAACAATCGAGCCAAGACCGCCGAGAATGATCATGATCAAAATCTCGAACGACTTGATAAATTCGAAAGACTTGGGGTTCAAATAGCCATCGAAGTGGGCCAGCAACACGCCGCCCGCTCCTGCCAGAGCCGAGGAGATCACGAAGGCCATCACTTTGTATCGCGTGGTGTTGACGCCCATCGCCTCTGCCGCGAGCTCGTCTTCGCGAATAGAGATTAGTGCGCGTCCGAAGGCAGAGTTTACGATGTTGTAAACAATCACGATCGTTAGAATGGCGATAAGGAAAATCCAGAAAAAACTCTTTACGATCGGAATACCGGAGTAGCCCCGGGCGCCGCCGACAGTCTCGATATTGTTAAGCACTACCACGATGATCTGGCCAAAGCCCAGGGTGACGATCGCAAGATAGTCGCCCTTAAGTCGTAGGGAAGGCACCCCTACAATCAAACCGGCCAGACCGGCGAAGGCGCCGCCAATGACTGTAGCCGCCGCGAGTGCGATGGCCCACCCAAGTTTCCCACCGCCAAGCGTATCCGCCAGGTTGGCGCCATAGGTAACCGAGAAATAGGCTGATGAATACGCACCGACTGCCATGAAGCCTGCATGCCCGATGGAAAACTGTCCGGTGAACCCGTTAATAAGATTAAGGGAAACGGCGAGGGTGACCGCAATACCTGACAGCATCAGGATCCGGGTGAAGTAGGGACTGATCATTCGGCTCTGAAAGACGAAATCGAGTCCAAACAGAACCCCAAGGACGACCAGGGCGATGAGTAGATTGCGTAGGTAACGAGGCATAGGAATTAACGAGGAATGATGAACGCTGAATGACGAGTTAGAAGCGCTTGGCTTTTCAATTATTCGTCATTCAGCGTTCATCCTTCATCATTCAACTAGACTTTCTCCTGCGCGACGGCACCGAGCAGGCCGGAGGGTCGGAAAAGAAGTATTAGAATCAGAATGGCAAAGGCGACCGCATCTTTATAGGTGGGCGACAGGTAACCGACCACCATGGTTTCGGTGATACCGATCAGCAGACCCCCCAGCATCGCCCCGGGGATGTTGCCGATACCTCCGAGCACAGCGGCCACGAAGGCCTTCAGTCCCACCAGTATTCCCATCAGCGGATCGATGCGTGGAATCCGAATCGCCACCAGCACACCGGCCGCCGCCGCCAGCGCCGAACCGAGCGCAAAGGTGAACATGATGATGCGATCCGTGTTGATGCCCATCAGTTTGGCCGACTGGAGATTAAAGGAAACGGCGCGCATTGCCCGTCCGGTCTTCGTGCGGAATACTATGAATTGCAGCGCAACCATTAGAGCAATCGCGATGACGAGCACGATAATGTCGGCGCTACTGATGGTCGCCCCGCCAAACAACTCGATGTTTTGTTTCTTGAAGAGTTCGGGGAAGAATTTCGGATCGGCTCCAAACACAACCTGTCCGCCGTTTTCCAGCAAAAGCGAAACGCCGATTGCCGTTATCAGCGCTGTCAGCCGTGAATACTTGCGCACCGGTCGATATGCAAACCGTTCGATGATCACACCAAGCACGGCGCAGATGGCCATCGCCAGCAGCATCACCACCAGCGCGGTAATCAGCGATGGTTCCAGTGTGCCGCTGCCAAGCAGGCCGCGGGCAATCATTCCATCGGCACTCATACCGAGCGCTTGCGCGCCTCGTGCGCCGAGACCATTAGCCAGGTAGTAGCCCATGAAGGCCCCGACCATGTAGATGTCCCCGTGGGCGAAGTTAATCAACTTCAGCACCCCGTAGACCATGGTGTAGCCCAGCGCGATTAGAGAATAAATCGCGCCGAGCGACACGCCATTGATTAGCTGTTGTAGGAACGTACTCATACGTGCGGGCCGCGGTCGTTTTTTGGTTAACTACAGAAGGCCAGTGCGCGCGCAAGCAACAAACTACGGCGTGGCGGGAGAAGCTGCTGGCGCCGGCGACGCGCCCGGAGTGGGCGCTGCAGGCGAAGCCGACTTCGTTGGTGTAGTGGTGGGCGCTGCCGGCGAAGCGCCTGGCGATGCCCCCGTCGCGGGTGATGCAGCATCCGCTGGAGACGCCGTCGGCGATGCGGTCGCTGTAGTTGATGGCATAGCCGCGCCTTCGACTTCAACGCGTTCGCGCACCGAGTAGGCTCCGCCGTCTTTTATTTCAATCATGACGATTGGCTTAACAGCATCGCGATTCTCGTTGAAAGTCACGTTGCCGGTGACACCGGGAAACTCTTTAGTGGCGGCAAGCGCATCGCGGATTGCGGGACCTTCAAGCGAGGTTGAGCGCTTAATCGCGTCGAACATGATATGAGCGGCATCGTAGGCGGTCGCAGCCAGGGCATCTGGGACGGTGTTGTAGCGCGCCTTGTAGTCGTTAACAAATTTCTGCACCTTCGGATCGGTGTCGAAAGGCGAGTAGTGGTTGGTGAAGAATGAGCCGTTCAGTGCTGATCCGCCGATTGCGTAGAGTTGCGCGGAGTCCCAGCCGTCTCCGCCGATTAGCGGTACAGTTATGCCCTTGTCGCGCGCTTGTTTAGCAATCAGGCCGACGTCGTTGTAGTAACCCGGGACGAAGATGACCTCCGGATTCGAACCTTTGAGCGAAGTTAACTGTGCATTGAAGTCCTGGTCGCCTTCCTGATACGACTGAGTAGCCACGATCTGGCCGCCCATCCTGGTGAACACTTCGTTAATGACCTTTTCCAAACCAGTCGAATAGTCGTTCTTGCGATCGACCATGATCGCGGCACGCTTGGCGTTGAGTGTGCGAGCTGCAAACTGTGCGATGGCCGCACCCTGCACCGGGTCGATGAAACAGCTACGGAAAATGAAATCGCCTTTCTTCGTGACTTCGGGATTGGTCGAGGACGGCGTAAGCATTGGAATCCTGGCCGACTGCGCAATTGGAGCGGCTGCGATAGAGCGCGAACTGGCCACCTCACCGAGAATGGCGTGCACCTGGTCCTGCGTTACAAACTTAGTAACGATGGTGGCTGCTTCCGACGCGTCGGATCGATTGTCCTGCACCAGCAGTTCGATTTGCTTGCCGTTGATGCCGCCCGCCGCGTTAACCTCATCGGCCGCCATCTTGATCCCGTTAACCGATGAGATACCGAAGTTGGCGGTTGAGCCGGTGAGCGACATGAAGACGCCGATTCTGACTTTATCTCCGCCACCTGTGGGCTGGCAGGCGAGAGCCGCTAGCAAGCTCGCAACAATTGTTAAACTGATTAGGATCCGTTTCATATAGTCCTCACAAAGCGATAGGTTTTAAGTTGACTGGTATCAGGAATGCCGGGCTGGGTCGGGAGACTTCCGCGGCATTCATAGGCACCGTTTTACTGTAGGCTGAAAATCGAGGCTGAATAATAGCGTCCAAGCGTTAATGACGCAATCTATAAGTGTCATACACTGCAAACCAGGACCGATAAAAGGTGGCGTCACCTCTTCTGGGACCGCGGGCGCCTTCACCCGTAACGCGCCGCCAGGCGCGCAGATCTCAGTTCGCGCTGCGCGCTCACTTGCGGGCGAGGGCACCGTGGTCCCAGAAGAGCCTGCGCGCTCGATTAACCAACGCCGTCACGCTCGCTCTACTTCGCCCCGGAATGATTCGCAACTCGAACCATCGGAGATGCGCGTTACCTCCTGTGTGAGCGCGGGCGCCCTCGCCCGCACATGAGCGCGAAGCGCGAAAACCCTTCCGCTCCCCAACCTTCCAGCAACGGACCTCGCCTTGTCCTGCAACCTGTTCGCGCTGCGCGCTCATTGCGGGCGGGGCACCCGCGGTCCCAGAAGAGGTCGAGTATGGAGTTTAGGCGGCCGTTAATTTAGACTGGCGCCCACGATCGATACTTCCAATAAAATGAACAGCACTGAAGACTTACTAAATCCTAACGACGGGACAAGAGCGCCGGCACTAGGCGACATGAGCGCCCAGGACTTTCGACGCTTCGGTCATGAGCTGATCGATTGGATCGCCGAATACTTTGAACGCATCGAGGATTTGCCGGTCCTGGCCCAGATTAAACCCGGCGATTTGAAATCGCAGCTTCCATCGTCAGCTCCACAGTCAGGAGAGCCCATGGAAGAGATTCTCCGGGACGTCGACCGCCTGATCGTTCCGGCGCTCACCCACTGGAGTCATCCCTCCTTCTTCGCTTACTTCGCAACCTCAACCTCGGCACCCGGGATTTTCGGCGAGATGTTGAGTGCAGCCTTCGATAATAAGGCAATGCTCTGGCGCACTTCGCCGGCTTCAACAGAACTGGAAGAGGTTACCCTGGATTGGTTGAGGCAGATGATGGGCCTCGACGCCGGTTACACCGGAATGATCTACGACACGGCTTCAGTCTCCAGCATGCACGCGATTGCCGCAGCGCGTGAAGGTGTCGAACTGCGCATTCGTGAAGAGGGAATGAGCGGGCGCACTGATCTGCCTTTGATGCGGGTCTACATTTCGGAGCAGGCCCATTCGTCGATTGAAAAGGGAGTAATTACTCTGGGGCTGGGCCAGCGCGGCCTACGGAAGATTCCCACGGACAGCGAATTCAGAATGGACGTGAAGGCACTGGAGGCTGCAATTGAAGAGGACAAGCAGAATGGTTACGTACCTTTCTGTATAGTTGCGACAGTCGGTACCACCTCAACGTCCAGCATCGATCCGGTGTCAGAGATGATTCCCATCGGCGAAAAGTACGCGATGTGGTTGCACGTGGATGCGGCCTACGCGGGGTCGGCGGCCGTGGTGCCGGAGCTTCGGCATATCCTAAAGGGCTGTGAGCGCGCTGATTCCGTCGCGGTAAATCCGCACAAGTGGTTGTTCACTCCATTCGATCTGTCGGTGCTTTACTGCCGCCACATGGATCTGCTGCGGCGAGCGTTCTCATTGGTGCCGGAATACCTGCGCACACCGGAACAGGAAAACGTGCGCAGCGGATCAGACTATGGCATTCAACTCGGGCGTCGCTTTCGCGCCTTGAAGCTCTGGATGATCATTCGCTACTTCGGTCAGGACGGGTTGGCAGCTCGCATACGGGAGCATTGCCGGCTCGCGAAAGTCTTCGCCTCCTGGATCGAGGAGTCTGCCGAATGGGAACTGTTGGCTCCGGTGCCGCTCGGGCTAGTCTGCTTCCGGGCATGTCCGCCGACTGAAGGGATTGAGGGGGCCGAGCGCGACCGTCGCCTCGATGCTTTGAATGAGGCCATCATGCATGGAGTGAATGCGACCGGGAAGGCCTTGCTCTCTCATACCAGACTAAACGACAAAATCACCCTTCGGCTCTCAATAGGTAACATTCGCACTGGGGAGATACATGTGCGTCAGGTCTGGGAGTTACTCAACGAGCAACTCCGGGCGGCACCCCGACCAGAGACAATCAAAGAATGAGATTTGTGCAGCAGAGCCTGATTCGAACCACTCCCGAACGAGTCTTCGAATTTCATGAACAGCCCGATGTTTTGACCATGCTGCTTCCGCCCTGGGAGACGGCTCGAGTCATCAAGGCTGCGAGGATTTCAGACGTAGGCAGCGAGGCCATCGTCGAGACTGGGGTCTTTGGTCCAATCAAAATGCGCTGGGTCGCGCGGCACACACGCTACGACCCGCCACGAATGTTTGAGGACATTCAGATAAAAGGTCCCTTCCGGACTTTTCGCCACCGTCACATTGTCGAGGCGCACGCTGATGGAGCAATCCTGCGAGATGAAATAGACTACCAACCACCGCTGGGATTTTTGGGTCGTGCCCTGGCGCCATTGCTTATTGAGGGACGACTACGGAAACTCTTTGATTATCGTCACGAAGTGACACGCCAGTGGTGCGAAGGGAAGCAATTGTAGGGGTGGCACTCCGTGGCCACCCCTCTTCAGGGGCCCCGACTTTCGGAAGATATTGCAACCTCCAGGACGGGTGGCCAACGGAGTGCCACCCTACAATTGGAAATGGAAACTTGGTTATGTTGACTCATATTGTGATTTGGAAGTATCGCGCGGATGTGGAACCTGAAGTTCGCGAAGAGCACGTGCATTTGCTGCGCAGCCTGAAGGATGTCATTAAAGAGATTGAAAGCCTGGCAGTTGGCTTTGACGTGCTCAAACTTCCGCGTTCATACGACAGCGGTCTGGTAGTTACCTTTAAGAATCAAGCTGCGCTTCAGGCGTACACGGTCCATATTGAACATGTGAAAGCCGCCGAGTTTGGTCGAAAGATCAGCGAGGACGTGAAATCAGTGGACTTCGAGAGTTGATTCCTTGATGAAGCTCTGGAAGAAACTCTTAATCGTATTGCTAGTCCTGGTGCTGCTCTCGCAGATTCCCTTCGCCTACCGTCGTTACAAGCTCAGCCAGTTGCACGCCGCAATTCAGCAGCTCAACTCCCAACGCAAACCACCCGAACCTTCCGGGTTCGTTGAATACAAGGGAGTGATGCACGTTCACTCTTTCCTCGGCGGCCACAGCAAGGGAGGCTTTGAAGAGATCATCGCGGCAGCCACGTCGAATCAACTCGACTTTGTGGTGATGACTGAGCACACTTCTCCAAATTTCAATACCGCGGCGATGACTCTGAAGGGGAAGTACGCAGGAGTTCTCTTCGTCAACGGAAATGAAGGGAGCGTCAGTGACGGAGATCGGTTCCTGGTAGTCCCCGGAGATGAGCAATGGACAGGTGGGGGTGGTCCCGCCGTAACCGAAGAACTGCTTGCACGAACAAAGGCCGACGGGCGTCTTGTCTTTGTCGCTTATCCCGATCAATTCAAGAGATGGGACGCCGGGGAATTCGACGGCGTCGAGGTTTATAACGTCTACACGAATGCACGCCAGACCAATCCCCTGGCAATGTTCTTCGACGGACTCTGGTCGTATCGCAGTTACCCTGATTTGCTGTTCGCAAACTTTTACCAGGGCCCGGTCGAAAGCCTAAAGAAATGGGATCAGCAGATTAGTCAGACAGGCAAGCGCCTGGTAGCCATCGCCGGGAACGATTCGCATGCGAATGTTGGAATTAGTTTGACCGACTCGACCGGCGAGACCTTGCTCGGCATCAAGCTCGATCCGTATGAAAGAAGTTTTCGACTGGTGCGCATACACGTGCTGCTTGATGACCTTGCCCTTATGAACGGTCAATTAAGTTTTGAGTCGCTAAGCGACAAGAGGCTGTTGACTGGCCTCGCTGCCGGCCACGCCTTCATTGGCTTCGATCTGTTTGGCGACACGACTGGCTTTCGTTTCACCGCCAGCGACACCGATGAGAATAAGATAATGGGCGATGAAATCAAGCTAGAGGACGAGGTGACTTTGAAGGTGAGCGCCCCGGTGGCGGCGCGGATCGTTTTGCTAAAGGACGGCGCACAAATCCAGCAGCTTGACGGGACTGATCAGATGACGTTCGTGGCGAAGGAGAAGGGAAGTTACCGGGTGGAAGTCTACCCGTCGCAGCTACCCAGGCCAGTTGCCGACCAGCCGTGGATAATTTCCAACCCTATCTATGTAAGGTAGTGGATGTAAGGCAAACTGTTAGTTTGCGTCCTTCGTTCAGAAGGCTGTGGTTTTGCGTGCTGGTGATTCGGAGGTCGTCGGATAATAAGTTGGCTCCCGACCCAGTCCGCGATAGCGGACGACCGGTAATATCCCAGCAGTTCACTGCTGGGATTAGCGAGCGGGTAGAGCCCAGTCCGTGAAGGGGACGGTTGAATCACAATGGCAACCTTGTCGATGCCTCTTCAGCCGTCCGCTTCACGGACTCACGATTATAATGTTCGCCCTTGCCCCAGCAGTGAACTGCCGGGCTATTATCGGTCGTCCGCTATCGCGGACTGGAAAGTTTGTGCGAGGTTCTCGACGCAAACGACAGTTTACGTCGTCCAGACACGACATCGCCCCATCGGTGTTTAACCCGGTGGGGCGAGAAACCGGAAAGCTCCGGTTCGTAATATCGTCGGAAGCAGTGCTTAAGACACTGTGGCTTACTGTAGAGAGCCATGTATTTGACCCTTCACTCGCTCATTCCCGAGTGTTAGGGAGAAGCGATTACAGCCTTCCTTATTCTGTTTTCAAGTGGGCTTAGTCTAGGCTTTGGGCGATGCGACTGTCAAGAATCAGTGTGACCGAATCCGAAGCGTACAAGCCGCAAACCAGTATCCGCAGACTACGCAGATTACAAAGATCAGGCGAAACAGTAAGAAAGCCAAAGAGACCCCTATTGGATCCCGCTTTCTGAAAATCTGTGTAATCTGCGGATAGTAGTAAATCAACTGACAGCTTGCTTTCAACTATGGAAATATCGATTTCAACCCCGCCAGATTTCAGCTTTAAACGAACAGTGATCAGCCATGGCTGGTGCCAACTCCTTCCATTCCATCTCGACAATGAGAAGTGGCAACTCACCCGGTCCCTTGACCTGAAAGACAGTGAGCCCACTACCCTCACAATTCGCGCAACCAGGCGAACCCTGAGAGTCAAGACTTCACGCGAGCTTGCCGAGCCAGAGAAGATGCAAGTCGTGCGCGATGTCCGCCACATGCTGCGCCTGGACGACGATATGAGCAGCTTCTACCTCCTGATGGCGAAGGAGCTCGACTTCGATTGGATTCCAGCTCAGGGTGCAGGTCGACTGTTGCGCTCGCCAACCGTTTTCGAGGACCTGGTGAAGATGATTTGTACGACCAACTGCTCGTGGTCATTAACCAGGAAAATGGTAGCCGGTCTCGTCGATAATCTCGGACGCAAATCAATCGACGGACAGCGGACCTTTCCTACCCCCGAGGCGATGTCCCTGATGCCGCTAAAATTTTATATCAACGAAGTACGTGCCGGTTACCGGTCGGCGTATCTCAAACAACTCGCTGACCGCGTTGCTTCGGGCGCGCTCGATGTTGAAGCGTGGTTGTCGAGCCCGCTCTCAACTGCCGACCTCGTTAAGGAGATGCGTGGCGTTATGGGAGTTGGACCATACGCCGCAGAGAACCTTTTAAAACTCCTGGGCCGCTACGATGGGCTGGCGCTCGATTCATGGACCAGGGCAAAGTTCTTCACCGTCCGAAACAATGGACGTAAAACCTCAGACAAAAGGATCGCTCGCCACTACTCGCGCTTCAAAGAGTGGCGCGGCCTCGTCTTGTGGTGCGACATGACGCGCGACTGGCTGGACGAAACTTGATATTGTCCTCCGAAAAAACTGGAACTAAGTCGATCGTGTTCCTGTTTTCAGTCAATCGTTCCTCATTTTTGAAACTTAATCCATGAAAGCGTAAAGAAAAATGATCGAGCGTAGTAAAAATGCGCGCTCGTTTTTTTTTGGGAACTTAATCTGCTGGGACTCGTTGTACTGTTTACTCCCCTGGGAGTTATCAAAAGTTTGACAAGGAGTCCCGAAATGAAATCTTTATTTAATCGCATCGCCTTCTCGCTTCTAATCGTCTCACTCGCAGGTGTCGCAGCTTTCGCTAAGACCAAGACCGAGAGAGTAAACTTCCCTACAAACATCAAGGTCAACGGCACGCTCATCAATAAAGGTGTGTATGACGTGAAGTATGACGATCAGGCAGGTGAGCTCACCATCGTCAAAGGCAACAAGGTGATTGCTCGCGCCACCACCAGCGTTGAAAAGCGCGACCGCAAAGCACGCGAATTCGCCTTCAAGTCTTCCGGCCTCGGAGATGATACCCAACTGATCGGCATCACTTTCGCCGGTTCAGAGCAGGACGTGGTTATCAGCAACTCCAACGCCAGCCGCTAAGGCTGCTGACAATCTGTGTTACTTAGTCGCTCTCGAGGCCCCGGCCTCGGGAGCGATTTCTTTTCTCGGTCCAAAGTCCAAAGTCCAAAGTCCGGTGGTTCAACGTGACTTTGGACTTTGGACTTTAGACTTTGGACCTCTACGAATATTGGATTGACAACCGAGATGCCAGTCGGCGAATCTAAGACACCCTTGCCACTTCCGGCGAGAATCGTAATCATCCGGTATTTAATTATGAAAAGACGTTACCCGGCCGTATTACTATTTTTATTTGTCATCATGATCGGGACCGCCCAGGCCCAGACTCCGAGTCCATCGCCGTATCTGGAGGGACGTCCGCGCCTATCCGTGCCGGCGCCGGCGCAATCACCCGCACCGCCGCGCACTTATCCACCGCTTCCTCAGGGTGAGCCCGCCACGGCGCCA
>Ga0190272_10001171_pt1 | contig 12689 bp, 14 predicted proteins | sample Popmic504T_FD_133746 | JGI IMG/M metagenome (GOLD analysis project Ga0190272, IMG submission 133746) | Populus adjacent soil microbial communities from riparian zone of Shoshone River, Wyoming, USA - 504 T | ecosystem: Environmental > Terrestrial > Soil > Riparian zone | place: USA: Wyoming...
CATACCCGAAGGAGTCGCGACGTGGTCGACGTGCCGCCGCCCCCCAACAACGCTTCCTGGCACAGGAGCAGCGCGTCCGGAGATCAGGGTTGCGTCGAGACCACCCGGTCGGTCGGTCACGTCTGGGTCCGGGATTCCAAGAACCCCGCCGGCGGCACTCTCGGATTCAGCCGCGCCGAATGGACGGCCTTTCTGATCGGCGTGGAACGTGGCGAGTTCGACTGCCTACCCGAATCCACGTAATACGTCCGCCGGTCACGTAATTGTGACATGGCGATATCCGCGGCGCCGGCCGGACCCGCGAAGGGGATCCGGCCGGCGCCACGGAGCGGTCAGTGCCCGTCCGACGGCAGGCGCCACGGAGACCGTGGCATCTGCGCCGGACCCGGACCCGGCCGCGGTGGTTCACCCCCCGACGCCGTCGAGCGCCCGGCAGGGTCATCGAGCCTGCCACGGAGCGCGGCGATCACCGGCGACGGATCGCCGCCCATGGTTGTGGCATCCTGCGCGAACGAGAGAAATGCCCGGTCCTGCTCCCGCTCGGACCGATGGCTCATCCATGCATGAAGCGCCGAGGACCCCAGGACCACCCCCAACGTCGCCGCCCCCAGCCAGGGATGGCCCATGGCCACCATGAGGGTCGGCGGCAGGATGTCCAGCCCCGAGATCCGCGACCAGGGGACTCGGCTGAAGCGGCTCACGTCGGACCACCCCCGTGCCGATCACCGATTCGTTCACATTAGGTGTTACCTAGTTGTTTCCACGCAGGTAGTCTAAACCTCAACACCTAGTGACACAACCGCAACTCCGTGTTTACACTTAGATCAACGGGCAAGCCGAGGGAGCGCGGTCGCATGGCCATGGAGCAGCTGAGCCAGCGGGAGAACGAGGTGTTCGAGCTCGCCGCCCTCGGGCTGTCCAACGACGAGATCGCCGGGCGGCTGAAGATCTCACGGCGCACCGTCGAGACTCACCTACGCACGGTGTTCCACAAGATCGGCGTCTCGCGGCGCTCCCAGCTCGTCGCCCTGGCCAGGGACGGTGTCCTGCCCCCGCCCGCCGGCGGCGAGCGGACGGCCCGCGTCGGGCCGGCCGCGCAGCCCACCGCCGGACCGAGCACGGCGCAGCGGCGGCTGGAGCTGTACGAGACGGCGATGCGGCGGCTCGTCGACCGGCAGTTCCCGCTGTTCGAGGAGCGGGTGGAGCTCACCGTGACGGTGGGCGACCGCGAGGGCAGGGACAGCATCGTGGAACGCCGACGCACCGTGCCCAAGCCGTACCTGATCCACCGGGCGCTGCGCCCGATCATGACGCGGACCGACGGGGTGCCCATGGACCTCACCGGCCTGGACCTCAGGTGCGACGTGTACGGCCAGGACATCCGCGTGGACCTCAGCACGATGCTGGAGCGGGACGGCCGGCCGCTGGTGATGGTGCTGTTCCAGCCCGGCCTGCAGACCCCCACCGAGTGGACGCTGAGCTACAGCTCACCGCGGCTGTGGAACCCGCTGCGGGAGTCCGGCACCGACACCCTCAACTGGGCGACCGCGACCTTCGACGAGCGACACCGGCCGACCGTGGACGAGCTCACCCTCAACGTGATCTTCCCGGCCGGGTGGACGGGCGTGGGGATCGCCGAACGCGACGACCTCGGCACCCTGCGCACCACCACGCTGCCGAGCGGACAGGCCCAGGTCACCTGGCACGACAGCGGGTCCATCGCCGGCGCGTACCACTGGGAGCTACGCGGCGCCCCCTCCAACAGCGGGGTCGGCGGGGCCGTCGGGGAGCACGAGCCCACCGGCTGAGTCGCGGACCAGCGGGTGCCGGGCTACCACGGCCGACAGCGGCAGCGGCCCGTACAGGTGCGGGAAGTCCTCGAGGCCGGGGGCCGGCGGCTCGTACCGCACCGTGGTGTCACCGAGCAGCGCCGGGTCGATCACCAGCAGGGTCAGCACGGCGTCGTCGAGGTCGGCGTAGAACCGCCGAGCCACCCCGTCCACCTGGTGGCGCAGCGAGCAGTGGATGAACCCCTCCTGGGCCAGGGTGACCCCGCGGGTGGACATCTCGTACACCCCGGCGGCCTGCGCGGCGTCCCAGTCCGATCGCAGCGCCAGGTGGTAGAGCGGGGTCACGCCGTGGTGGCCGGGGTGCGGTCCAGGTCGGGCTCCAGGTAGATCAGCCGGGCGTCCGGCACCTTGGCCCGCACCCGGCTCTCGGCCTCGTCAATGGCGGACGCGACGTCCGTGATCGACAGCGCGGGGGTCAGGGCGACCTTCGCGGCGACCAGCAGCTCCTCCGGCCCGATGTACTGGGTTCGGATATGGATGACCCGCTGGATCCTGCCGACCTCCAGCTCGTCGACGATCGTCCTCAGCACGGCCGGGTTGGCGCCCTCGCCGATCAGCAGGCTCTTCATCTCGATGATGAGGATGACGGCGATGACCGCGAGCAGGATGCCGATGCCGAGGGTGCCGACGGCGTCCCACACGGGGTCGCCGGTGATCATCGTGAGGCTGACGCCGGCGAGCGCGAACACCAGGCCGAACAGCGCGCCGGCGTCCTCCAGCAGCACCACCGGCAGCTCCGGGGTCTTGGCCTGGCGGATGAACTGCCACCACGTGGCGTTGCCCCGCACCTTGTTGGACTCGACGATCGCGGTGCGGAAGCTGAACGTCTCAAGGCCGATGGCCACCACCAGGATGCCGACCGCGACCCACGGCGACGTCAGCTCGTGCGGGTGCCGCAGCTTCTCGGTGCCCTCGTACAGGGCGAACACCGCTCCGAGGCTGAACAGCAGCAGCGCGACGACGAACGAGTAGAAGTAGCGGTCCCGCCCGTAGCCGAACGGGTGGGCCTCGGTGGGGGCGCGCTTGGCCGTACGGGTACCGAGCAGCAGCAGCCCCTGGTTGGACGTGTCCGCGACCGAGTGCACCGCCTCGGCCAGCATCGACGACGACCCGGTGATCGCGAAGCCGATGAACTTGGCGGTCGCGATGCCGGCGTTCGCCACGAGCGCCGCGACGATCGCCCTGATGCTGCCACCTGAAGCCACTGCTCACTCCTCGACCCGGGGACGACGTGGTCAGTTGACCTTACCGGTGGTGGCCCGGAAGACCCGGCAACGCTGCCCGGCACTGCGCACCGAGGCAATCGGGTCTGCCGCCGACAGCCACGCCGATGCCCCACGGGGCAGCTCCAGCCGCCCGTCGGCCGACTCGACGACGGCCGCACCGTCCACGCACAGCAGGATCTGCGGCACCCCACCGGGGAGCGTCGCGGCCGCCCGGTCACCGTCGGCCCAGTCCAGCCGGGACAGCCGGAACTCCGGCATCGGGGTGGGGTACACGGTCTCGTGACCGGCGGCCCCGCCGGACCCGCTGCCGCCGGACCGGACAGGCTCACCGGTCATCGGTGACAGGTCGCCGGAGGCGAAGTCGAGCACCCGCAGCAGCTCCGGCAGGTCGACGTGCTTGGGCGTCAGCCCACCGCGCAGCACGTTGTCCGAGTTGGCCATGATCTCCACCCCGGTGCCGTGCAGGTAGGCGTGCAGGTTGCCGGCCGGCAGGTAGATCGCCTCGCCGGGCGCGAGCACCACGTGGTTGAGCAGCAGGCTGGTGAGCACCCCCGCGTCGGTGGGGTACAGCTCGGCGAGCTGCAGCGCGGTGCGGCACTCCCTGGCGAACGGGCCGTGCGCCCTGATGTGCTCCACGCACGCGCCGAGCAGGTACGGGACGAGTTGGGCCAGCGCGGACTGCGGCAGCGTGATCCACGTGGTGAACAGGGCGCGGAGGCCGTTGGCGTCGGGCTGCGCGGCCAGCAGCTCGACGTAGGCGGCCAGCTCGCGCACCCCGAGGGTGTGCAGGAGCTCCAGCGCGCCGTCGACCGCGCGGAACCCGGCGAGGGCGTGGAACTCGGTGAGGGCGCACAACAGCTCCGGCTTGTGGTCCGGGTCCTTGTAGTTGCGCTGCGGGTCGTCCACCGGGATGCCGGCCGCCTGCTCCCTGGCGAACCCGCTGCGGGCCTGCTCGGCGGACGGGTGAGCCTGCATGGACAGCGGCTCGTCGGCCGCGAGCACCTTGAGCAGGAACGGCAGCCGCGGCCCGAACCGGTCGGTGACCTGCTCCCCGAGGTGGCCGAGCGGGTCCTCCTTGACGGCCTCGTACAGCGACCGCTCCTGCTCGCCGAGCAGCACCGACGGGTCGGTGGGGTGCGCGCCGATCCACAGCTCGGCCTCCGGGTGCGGCGCCGGCACCGGGCGCCCGAGCAGCTGGGCGATCGCCGTGCGCGATCCCCATGCATAGGCCCGCACCGGGTTGCGGAGCAGCTCCACCTCAGGCCCAGACCGGCGCGGTCAGGCCGGGCCCGCCGAGGGTTCCGGTGGCGAGCCCCAGGTACAGCGCGGCCAGGTCGAACCGGCAGGCGAGCAGCGCCGCCAGCAGGGGTTCGTCGCCGGCCACCTCGTCGCCGGGGGCCAGCTCGTCGGCGGTGGCGAGCGCCCCGGTGGCGGCCTGCCTGGCGACGCCGGCCGCGTCGTCGGCGCGGATCGCCAGCAGCAGCACCCGCAGCAGCTGGTGGGACGTGTCGCCAGGACCGTCGAGCGGGTCGGCGAAGGGGTCGCGGAACACGTCGGACTGCGCCGCGGCCGCCACGGCGGCGCGGTGCAGCGCCGGCTGGGCGAGCATGGCCCGGTAGCCGGTGGCCACCGCGAGCAGGCCGGCGTGTGCCCCGAGGGTGGCCGCGGCGTGCTTGGCCACCGCGGTCGCCACCGGATCGAGCCCGAGCAGCAGCGGGGACCGCTCGGCCAGCCGCAGGACCAGCGCCTTCGCCGGGCTCACGAACGACTCGTGGTGCGGGTGGTTGCGCTCGGCCTCACGGTCGAGCTCGTCGGCGATGGCATCGATGTCGGTGTGCAGCAGGCCCAGCGCGCTGGTCACGAGCAGCCCGACGGTCAGCGCGGTCGGCAGGGCGAGCGTCGGCGGCGGCGCCACCCGCGGCGCGAGCAGCGCGGCCCGTCCGGCGGCCGCCGCGGCCACCGGGCCGTCCGGCGGGGCGGTCAGGACCACCTGGGCGCCGCGCCGGGTGGCGAGGGCGATGGAGTCGGCGAGCACCAGGTCGCCCTGGTCGGCGGTGTGGGCGACAATGATGTCGAGCGGGCCGATCCAGGGTGGGGTGGCGTCGACGGCCACCACCGGAACCGGGCAGCCGGCGCCGAGCAGGGCACGCAGGATCGACGCGGCGGACGAGCCGACCCCCGGCCGGGTGAGCAGCACCAGTGCCCGAGGGCGGGCGCCGCGCAGCGACTCGGCCAGGCCCGCCTCGACGGCGGCCTCCGCGGTCGACCGCACCTGGGCCCCTGCGGTGGCCGCGGCGCGCAACAACTCCCCGGCGTCGCCGGTCTGGAGGCGGTCGGGGTCGTCGAGCAGCGCTTCGTCGAGCATGGTCGCCGCGGCCTAGGACGGCGTGGGGCTCGGGTCGTCCTGTGGCTCGCCGTCGATCACCGTGGTGGGCGGGGTGGCGTCGTCCAGCAGCAGCACGGGGATACCGTCGACGATCGGGAAGCTGCGTCCGCACGCGGTGCAGGTGAGCGCGTCCGCCTCCGGGTCCAGCGCGGAGCCCGGCCGCAGCGGCGCGTGATGCGGCGCCGGGCAGGCCAGGATGTCCAACAGCTGCTGGTCAAGCTCAACCGCCATGTCGGCCTCCCTCGTCGTTCGAACGCCGGTCCGACCCGGCCTACCCGCGCACCAACGCCAGTACTTCGTCCCGCAGCTCGGCGACGGCGTCGGCGTCACTGGCTTCAACGTTGAGGCGCAGGAGTGGTTCCGTGTTCGACGGCCTGAGGTTGAACCAGGAGCCGTCACCCAGCTCGACGGTCAGCCCGTCCAGCTCGTCGGTGGTGACGCCGTCGCGGCCGGCGTACTCCTTGCGCACCGACGCGAGACGCTCGGCCTGGTCGTCGACCGTCGAGTTGATCTCACCGGAGGCGGCGTACCGGCTGTACTCGGCCATCAGCGCGGACAACGGCCGGTCCTGCTCCCCCAGCGCGGCCAGCACGTGCAGTGCGGCGAGCATCCCGGTGTCGGCCCGCCAGAAGTCGCGGAAGTAGTAGTGCGCGGAGTGCTCGCCGCCGAAGATGGCGTCGGTGCGGGCCATCTCGGCCTTGATGTAGGAGTGGCCGACCCTGGTGCGGACCGGGGTGCCGCCGTGCTCCGCGACGATCTGCGGCACGGCGTGCGACGTGATGCAGTTGTGGATGATCGCCGAACCGGGCACGCGGGCGAGCTCGCGCACCGCGATGAGGGCGGTGATGGCCGACGGCGACACCGGCTCACCCCGCTCGTCGACGACGAAGCACCGGTCCGCGTCGCCGTCGAAGGCGATACCGAGGTCGGCGCCGTCCGCCACGACCGCGCGCTGGAGGTCGACGAGGTTGGCCGGGTCGAGCGGGTTCGCCTCGTGGTTCGGGAACGTGCCGTCGAGCTCGAAGTACAGGGCCTCGACGGTCAGCGGCAGCCCGGCGAGGACCGACGGGACGGTGTGGCCGCCCATGCCGTTGCCGGCGTCGACGACGACCCGCAGCGGCCGGATCGCGGACAGGTCGACGAGCCCGCGCAGGTAGGCGGCGTAGTCGTCGAGAAGGTCGCGGGTGGTGGTCGCGCCGGGGGCGCCGTCGTGCGGCGGGGCGTCACGCTCGGCCATGGCTCTGATGTCGGCGAGTCCGTTGTCCGCGCCGACCGGGGTGGCGCCGGCCCGGCACAGCTTGATCCCGTTGTAGGCGGCCGGGTTGTGGCTGGCGGTGAACATGGCGCCCGGCAGGTTCAGCCGCCCCGACGCGAAGTACAGGAGGTCGGTCGAGGCCAGCCCGATGTGCACCACGTCGACGCCCTGCGCGGTGACGCCGTCGGCGAACGCGCCGACCAGCCGGGGCGAGGACGCCCGCATGTCGTGGCCGATGACCACGGCGCCGGCCTCGCCCCGCACCAGGCGGGCGAAGGCTCCGCCGATGCGGTGGGCGATGTCGTCGTCGAACTGCTCGTCAACGAGGCCGCGGATGTCGTAGGCCTTGACGATCGAGAACAGCGTGGCTGATACGGACGGCACGGCGGACACACCACCGAGCCTATCGGGCCGGCGCGACACGCACGGCCGGCGGCCCTCAGCCCTCGCCGGGGTCGGGCAGGACCCTGAGATGGCCGCGGCGGCCGGTGGTGGACGGTCCGGGAGGCGCCGGGTCTGCCGGTCTGTCGGCGCGCCCGGCCTCGCGCACCGCCTCGGCGAGCGCGGTCAGGTCGTCGCACATGGGGTCCGCGGCGAACTCCCCCTCGTGCCGCACGACCTCCCACCCCTTGGGGGCGGTCAGCCGCAGGGCGTGCCGCTCGCACAGGTCGTACGAGTGGGGTTCGGCCGCGGTGGCCAGCGGGCCGACAACCGCTGTCGAGTCGGCATAGGCGTAGGTCAGCGTGGCCACCGCGGGGTTCGGACACCCGGTCCGGGAGCACTTCCGCACGCTGCGCACGAGGCCGGACGATAGCGCCCCTCGGCCGTCGCACGTGGCAGGCGCACCGACACCACTCGTGAGTGGCGTGTGGTGCCAGAACACCAAATGCCACTCACGAGGTGGGGCAAGTATCCTCACGCTCATGGTGCTGGCACGGGGTGTGCGTCGCGTCCGGCGCAGCCGTGACCGCCGTGGTCGCGGTCTTCGCGGTGCCCTGTACCCGCGCAACACCCCCGCGTTCCACAGCAGGGCCGAGCGGTTCGACCAGGCCGTGCTGGAGGCGCTGGAGCCGATCGAGCAGCGCTGGCACGACCAGCTGACCCAGCTCGACGTCGCGGTGGACGACGTGCCGGAGGTCGTGCGCACCAGCACCGACGAGCTCCACTGGGGCGAGGACGTCGTGCAGGACGGCAGCGTGCCGCTGGCGAAGCTGGTGCCGGCCGGCGTCGACCGCAACGGCCTGCCGACCAGGGCGCGGATCGTGCTGTACCGGCGGCCGCTGGAGGCCCGCGCCGGCCACGGCACCGACCTGACCGACCTGCTGCACGACGTGCTGGTCGAGCAGGTGGCCAGCTACCTCGGGCTCGACCCCGACATGGTCGACGGTCAATAGAATAAGCAGTTCGAGTTTCGCCATTCTGCCAAATGGCGGTCGCCTTCTTGGCGGTTTTCCACGGGGTCCCGGACGAGCACGGTGAATAACCGTAATCGTCGGGGGGAAATCCGATCTTCACCGTGGAAGAAAGGTCAGCATGTCCCGATCATTCCTCGCAAGAACCCGCCTCGGCGCGGTGGTCGTCGCGCTGATCGCAAGCCTCGCAGGCACCGGATCGTCGAGTGCCGCCCCACCGGCCGCCCAGGCCGTTCCGTCGCCGTTCACATTCGTTTCCGAACTGGATCTCGAATGCTTCCGAACGGCTCCGTACGTTCCACCGTTCAGCGGCGCGATCGTCACCCGGCACCTGAACCCGGTACTGGCGCAACTGCCGACCGAGACCCATACGCTCGGCCCGCGTGAGCAATTGTGCGTCCCGGTGGCCAAGAACGGCCGCATCCCACCGGCCGGGGTGCTGGACTTCATCCGGTTCGTCGACCTGTCGTGCTACCGCATCCAGGGCCAGACGGTGAACTTCCCGCTCACCCTGCGCCACCTGAACCCGCTGCTGACCGGGCTGCCGCAGACCGGCACCACCCTGGTCACCCCGGAGCACCTGTGCGTCCCGGTGATCAAGAACAACCTGATGCCGCCCGCCGACGTGTTCAACCTGGTCCGGTACATCGACCTCAAGTGCTACCGGGTGGCCAACCAGACGCCGCTGAACATCCAGCTGAACCTCAGGCAGCTGAACCCGGTGCTCGGTGGCCTCCAACCTGCCAACGTCGGGGTGCTCAACGCCCGGCAGCTGTGCGTCCCCGTGCAGAAGAACAACCAGCCCATCCCGGCCGACGTGCTGAACGTCGTGCGCTGGGTCGACCTGCAGAAGTACGACATCACCGGCCACGTCCTGGCCGCGCCGGTGAACCTCGTCCTGCGACACATCAACCCGCTGTTCGCGAACCTGCCGCAGGAGCCGGTGACCATCCAGGCGGCCGTGCAGCTCGGCCTCCCGGTCATGAAGAACAACGCCGTCCCACCGACGTCACCGGCCGGATAGCCGCCCCGACGCCGCCGACCGCGACACGCCCCATGTCGCGGTGAGCGGCAGCCGGCAACCGCGACGGTCGCGCTCTTCGCGGTTGCCGGCCTCCAGGTGGGACGCCGGCCTCCGGCCTCCGAATGGACGCCGGCCTCCGGGTGGACGCTAGGCCGACGGGCGGGCCGTCGCGTGGTTGCTGAGCTCGGTGAGGCTGCCGCGGAACTCGTCCACCCATGCCTTGGTCTCGGCCGCCATCTCGGCGGACACCCGGTCGACGAACTTCGTCAGCAGGGCCAGGTGCGCGGCGATCTCGTCCTGGTCCAGCCGCGGACCGCAGGTCGCGGACAGGGTGGCCCACTCGAGGTGGAAGCGTTGCAGCTCCCGCTGCAGGGCGAGCTCCGTGGTGAGGTAGCGCATCCAGGCCGTCGAGATGCCGAAGAACCGGTCGACGGCGACGCACCCCGCGGCCGCGGCCAGCAGGATGTAGCCCACCCCGAGCATCGAGTCGTCCCGGCCGAAAGTGGTCACCAGCACGGGAAACCCACCGCCGGCCGTCACCAACAGGATGGCGGCCAGGCGCAGCCACCGCGACGCCCTCGCCTTGCCGCTCTTCTTCGCCAGGTACCAGCCGACCGCGGTCAGGGTGTGCGCCGTGGCCCAGTCGTACAACGCGACCAGCGAGCCGGTCGCCCTGTCCGTTTCCCACGACGGCCGCGGAAACGGTGGCACCACGATGTTGTCTGGCTTCCCGGCCACGCCGGCCTCCCGATGAACGCTGCCCGACGGTGCGACAGGCGGGAAAACTACCCGCCCGGTGGAACGGGGTGACCGGAGCCCCTCTGGAGCGACGCTGGAACGCAGCCTGGAAGAAGACTAGGAAAGCCCTCGGGTGCACCATGAAGGTCGAGTACGACTTCGTTCTCCGTCTTCTCGAATCACCCGGGCAGGTGCATTGATGCGGGAGTGGACCGACGAGCAGCGAGCCCTCCGGGCCGGCTTCGCGGACGATTTCGCCGCGTGGGGCGAGGACCACGTCAGACGCGACCGGGAGAGCGAGTTCCCGAGCGACCAGTGGAAGCTCGTCGGCGACTCCGGGCTGCTGCGACTGCCGTTCGGGCCGGAATGGGGCGGGCTGGGCCAGAACCTGCTCACCACCATGTACGTGCTGGAGGGTCTCGGCTACGGCTGCCGCGACGGCGGGCTGAACTTCTCGGTGTCGACCCACATGGTGAGCGCGGGCGTCCCCATCCAGCGGTACGGGTCGGACCGGCTCAAGGACCGCTACCTGCGCCGGATCTGCGAGGCCGCCGGGATCGGCGCGCACGCGATCACCGAACGGCACGGCGGGTCGGACGCGGCGGCCATGCGGACGACCGCGGTGGCCGACGGGGACGACTACGTGCTGAACGGGGAGAAGAGCTTCGTCAGCAACGGGCCGGTCGCCGACATCTTCCTGGTGTACGCGAGGACCACGCCAGGCACCGGCACGTTCGGCATCACCCCGTTCGTCGTCGAGGCGGACACCCCCGGGCTGACCATCGGGCGGCCCATCGACACGACGGGCCTGCGGACCTCGCCGTTCTGCAACCTCACCTTCGACGACTGCGTCGTGCCGGCGTCCAACATGATCGGACACCGCGGCCAGGGTTTCCTGGTGCTCGACTACGTCATGAAGTGGGAGGTCCTGTGCACCTACGCGATCACCCTCGGCGCGATGCAACACCGGCTGGATCGGTGCGTCCAGTACGCCAGGAGCCGTCAGCGGTTCGGGGCGCGGACCGCTCACAGCCGGATGATCGCCGACAAGGTCGTCCGGATGAAGATCGACGTCGAGACGTCCCGCAAGTGGGTGTACGACACGGCCGACTGGTTCCTCGCCGGCGCCGACGTGGCCACCGAGATCGCGATCACGAAGCTGCTGGTCGGCGAGGGCAACCTGAAGTCGGCCGCCGACGCGGTGCAGATCTTCGGCGGTCCCGGCCGCGTCGTCGACCACGGCCGCTCTGTCGACCACGGCCGTGTCGTCGACCACGGCCGCGTCGTCGACCACGGGCTGGAGAAGGACCTGCGCGACGCCGATGACGCCGCCGTCCATCCGGAGACCTCGGAGGCGCAGCGCGACGAGATCGCCCGGCTCCTCGGTGTCAGCCGTACCGGGAGGTGGGGACGATGAGCACCGATCCTCGACGGCCGGTCGTCGTCGCCCTGCCGACCGCCCGCGCCGACCTGCTGGCGCGGCTCGACGAGTGCGCCCGGGAGTTGGCGGCGGCCCGCACGGACCTCATCGAGTACCAGGCGTACCGCGACCGCAACCGGCTTCCGGTGGACGAGTCGGTGATCGCCGGACTGGTCGCGTCCGTGCAGCGGGCGGTCCGGCACGTGGACAAGCAGCGGGCCGCGCTGGCCGTCTCACCGGCCGTGGCGGCCGCTGTCCCGGCCGGTCCGGATGACGCCGTGTCGGCCGGCGAGGTCGTGCTCCGGTTCGGCCGGTCGACGCTGACCTACGTCCGCGGAGCCCTCGACACGGCCCTCCCGGACGCCGCCTGACCCCAGCCCACCGTCCCGCCACGCACGCCCATCACCCCAACATCGCGTGTCCGCCATCTCAGTAGCGCGTGTCCGCCATCTCAGTAGCGCGTGTCCGGCGTTTGAGTCGCGTGTGTCCGGCGTTTCGGTACACGTGCCTGGCGTTCCGGTAGCACGTGTCCGGCGTTTCGATGGCGCCCGTCCGTCGCTTCGATAACACGCGTCGAACGTTCGGGCGTCTTCGGACCGGCGCCGGGTGGTGGGCAGGCGACGGGTTGGCCGGAGCCGGGAGACCATGATCACCAGACGTGTCGACCTGGCTGCCTGGGTGGAACCACCTCGGCGCTGGCGATCATGGTCAGGCTCGCGTTTGACGACCACACACCAACCACCGAGGTGGGCCGTTGAATCAGCCCCACCTGCCTACGGCCCGCGGACACAACCCCGCGAACGACCGAAACGCCGGACACACGCTGTCGAAACGACGGACACACACTGTCCAGATGGCGGACACGCGCTACTGAGATGGCGGACACGCGGTGGGTCGGGTGGGGGTGGGGGTGAGGTCGGGTCTGCGGTCGCCGGGCGGGATCGCGGTGATGGCGGTGAACAGCGCCACCGCCAGTTGGACCAGGAGCAGCAGGGTGCGCAGCGTCGACGAGCGCTCCAGCCGCACCTCGACGGCCTCCGCCGGCAGCGACACCGCGACCAGGTGTCCCCACGCGCGGGCCACCTGGGTGCGCTGCCCGTCGACGGTCGCGAGCCACCCGTCCTCCATCTCCGCGGCCACGACGAGGGCCCGGTGCTCGCCGCCGGGGCCGATCTCCACGGCGACGGCGGGCGGGACGGCGTCCACCTCGACGACGCTGCCCTGCTCCTCGGCGTAGTCCAGCGGCGGCGCCCCTCCGGTGCGCGCCCGGTCGGCCACCTGGGCCGCGAGCATCGCGGTGGCCGCGGGCAACCGCACCAGCCGCACCGTCGGCCGTCCGTCCGTGGTGTCCGGCGCGGCGGCGACCAGCGGCCCGGCC
>Ga0190272_10001172_pt1 | contig 12681 bp, 11 predicted proteins | sample Popmic504T_FD_133746 | JGI IMG/M metagenome (GOLD analysis project Ga0190272, IMG submission 133746) | Populus adjacent soil microbial communities from riparian zone of Shoshone River, Wyoming, USA - 504 T | ecosystem: Environmental > Terrestrial > Soil > Riparian zone | place: USA: Wyoming...
ATCTCCGAGTCCCAGCCGCTGGGCGAGACGTCGATCCCGACCTCCTCGTCGCGGCGCTCCCAAGTCGTCCCGTCGGCCGACCGCGCCAGCCCGAGCCGGTAGTCCTTGGAGCGGGTGCGGATCGAGTACATCATCGCCAGGCCGTCGTCGTCCTCCCAAACCCAGGGGCGGCCGAAGGCATGCTCGTCCTCGTTCGCGAAGTCGATGCAGACCGCGCCCTCGTCTGGCCAGGAGATGCCGTCGGCCGACTCGACGTAACGGAGGTTGTAGACCGGCAGCGGCTTCTCGCCGACCGTCGTCCACTCCCCCCCGCCGACATACCACATCTGGAAGCGGTCGCCGGCCCGCCGCACGAAGGCCGAGGTCCGGTTCAGCGGTTCGGCGTCGCTACGCTCGAGCACCGGCACCCGGCGGACGCGCTGGAACGACTCGCCGCCGTCAGCGGAGATCGCCAGCCCCTGGAACTGGAAGTAGCGGACCTTCGAGCCCACCTGGTAGCCGACGTAGTACATGAAGAGTCGATCGCCGACCGGGACGACACAGGTCGGCACGACGCCGTTTTCGTCGAACATGCCCGGCTCGCCGATGTCGAGGACTGGGTCCGGCGAGACCCCCACGATCCGCCCCGGGTCGTCCGCGTCGACGTCGACGTAGCCCACCCGCCCGACCGTGTCGGCGTCGCAGAAGGCGAGGTAGAGGCGCAGCGTCCCGTCGGGACGCTGCCAGGGCGTCGGCGGAAAGGCGTAGTGCTGCGCCCATGCTTCGGTTCCTGGTGGGACGTAGAGCAGCCCCCGCTTGCGCCAGCGCACGCCGTCTCAGCTCCCCGTCGACACCGAGGTGGGGGATAGCTGCTCGCTGACCGCCTCGACGATCCGGTCGACCTGGGCGTCGGGGAGCCCAACCCAGAGCGGCAGACGCACCATGCTGGCGGCAAGTTCGTCGGTACGGCTCAGGTCCCCGACCGGCCGGCCCCAGCGACGACCAGCCCGCGTCCCGTGCAGGGGCACGTAGTGGAAGAGCGCCGCGATGCCGCGCTCGCGCAGGCCCGCGATCAGCACGTCTCGCAGCTCGGCGGAGGGCAGCAGCAGCCAGTAGGACTGGCCGTTGTGCCGGCACCCCTTCGGCACCAGCGGCCGCTGGACCAGGCCGGCCGACTCCAGCGCCGCGAAGCCCTCGTGGTAGCGCTCCCAGGTCGCCACCCGCTGCGCCACGATCCGATCGGCGGCCTCGAGTTGCGCGTAGAGGAAGGCGGCGGTGACCTCGCTCATCAGGAACGAGGAGCCGATGTCGATCCAGCTGTATTTGTCGATCTCGCCGCGGAAGAAGCGGGCCCGGTCGGTGCCCTTCTCGAGCAGGATCTCGGCCCGCGCGACCAACTCGGGATCGTTGACGAGCAGGGCCCCGCCCTCGCCGCTGGAGAGCGTCTTGGTCTCGTGGAAGCTGAGCGCGCCGAGCTCCCCGATCGACCCCAGCGCCCGGTCGAAGCGGCTTGCCATCACGCCCTGGGCGGCGTCCTCGATCACGACCGCGCCGGCGCCTGCGGCGACCGCGCCGATCGTCTCCATGTCGCAGGCGATGCCGCTGTAGTGCACCGGCACGATCGCCCGGGTGCGGGGACCGACCGCAGCCTCCAGCTGCTCGCAGTCCATATTCAGCGTCTCGGCGCAGACGTCGACGAAGACAGGAGTGGCACCGCGCAGCACGAAGGCGTTGGCAGTCGAGGGAAAGGTGAAAGAGGGCATCACCACCTCGTCGCCAGGGCCGATCTCTGCGAGCAGGCCAGCCATCTCCAGAGCTCCGGTGCAGGAGTGCGTGAGCAGCACCCGGGCAGACCCGCTCCACTGCTCCAGCCACTCGGCGCAGCGTCGGGTGATCGCTCCGTTGCCGGAGAGCTGGCCGTGATCGAGGGCCTCGGCCACGTACTTCAGCTCGTTGCCGACGGTGTAGGGCCGGTTGAAGGGAGTCTGCGCGTCGGCCACCGGTGGTGCGCCATGATAGCCCGATGGCAACGGCGCCAGTCGAGGGCTATGACCCTGAGCTCTTCGCGCAGATCGCCGTGCTCGAGGAGGCAAGCTTCTGGTTCGCCGAGCGTAACCGCCTGATCCTCTGGGCCCTACGCCGCTACGCCGGCGAGCCCGGCGCCTACCTCGAGGTGGGATGTGGGACCGGTTACGTGCTCGCGGCCGTGCGCTCGGCCTTCCCGGCAGCCCGCTGCGTGGGCGTCGAGCTGTTTGAGGCGGCGCTGGAGATCGCCCGGCGGCGCGTCGGCGACTGCGAGTTGCGCCAGGGCGACGCGGCGGGACTCGAAGAGGAGTCGGCCTTCGACGTGGTCGGCTCCTTCGATGTGCTCGAGCACATCGCCGACGACGCGGGCGCGCTCGAGGCGATGGCGCAGGCGTTGCGGCCGGGGGGCCTGCTCGCCGTCACCGTCCCCCAGCACCGCTGGCTCTGGAGCGATGCCGACGAGAGGGCCGGCCACGTTCGCCGCTACCGCCGGGAAGAGCTGCTCGGACGCGTTCGCGCCGCCGGCTTCGAGACGGTGCACTGCACCTCGTTCGTGACCACGCTGCTGCCTCTGCTCGGCGCCAACCGCTGGCTGCGCCGCCACCGCCCTCCGAGCGATCCGCTCAGCGAGCTGCGCATGGCGCCGTGGATGCAGTCGGCCCTGCGCCCGGGGCTGGCTCTCGACCGGCTCGCGATCCGTGCCGGGGCGAGCCTGCCAGCGGGCGGCTCGCTGCTGCTCGTGGCCCGCCGCCGCTAGGCCTCAGTCGCCGACCCGCTCCGCCACCGAGTAGGCCGGCCGCCCCATCACCCGCGGGTACATCCGCGCCAGGTACTCGCCGATCACGCCGATCGCGAAGAGCTGGGCGCCGGAGAAGATCGAGATCGCCGAGGCGAGGAAGGCGAAGCCTGGCACCGAGCCGCCCTCGGTGGTGTAGCGGAGGAGCACGTAGGCCAATAGGCAGATTCCGAGCGCGGTGCAGGCGAACCCAAGGACACTCGCCGCCCGCAGTGGCCGCGAGCTGAACCCGACCATCAGCGTCAGAGCCAGCCGCACCAGCGAGCGGACCGAGTACCCGGAGCGCCCGTGGGCACGGGCGTCGTGCGGAACCTGCACCTCCGCGACCCGGTTGGTCGACCAGAGCAGCAGCGCATCGAGGGAGACGTATGGTCCGTCGAAGCCCGCGAAGGCATCGCGCAGGTCGGTGCGGAAGAGGCGCAGGGCGCTGATGCTGGCGATCATCGGCTCGCCGGTCGCGATCCGCATCAGGCGTTTGGAGAGCCTGGTTGCAAATCCGCGGACGGCGCCATGCCGAGCGCGCTCGGCCTTGCCGTAGACCAGGTCCGCCCCATCCTCCATCGCCTTCAGCAGCGGCAGGATCGACTCCGGCCGGTACTGGAGGTCGTCATCAAGGGTGACGACCCGCTTCCGGCCGACGATTCGGACTCCGGCAAGGAGCGCGTTCTGCTGCCCGTAGTTGCGCGAGAGGCGCAGCCCCCGGACTGGCTGCTCCCCGCCAGCCAGCGCCTCGACTTCCTCCCAGGTGCCGTCGTCGCTGCCGTCATCGACCAGCACCAACTCGTAGGGAACGGCGGCGGCATCGAGCACCGACCCGACCCGGTCGGCGAGCTCCGCCAGGTGCCCCTTCGAGCGATAGACGGGGACGAGGACGGAGACCCCCTCCCCCAGCTCGCCGCCGATCATCCGCCCAGCTCGAGCCGGTAGGTGTCGTAGGCCACGGCCCGAGCGCCGAAGCTCTCCTTGTTCCTGATCAGGCCGGCGTTCAGGTCGCGCCCCTCTTCGGTCGTCGAGATCCCGAAGTCGAACCAGCGCTTGTCCCGGTACTCGGTGTCGATCAGGAAGTCGACGACCGCGTCGAGGGCGTGCTCGGCGTAGCCGGCCTCCGTCCCCGCGATGTACTGGGCGTGGGCCACCACCTCAGTCTCGTATACCAGGACCCCGCCGAGCAGCTTCCCCTCACGGCGAGCGGTGAAGAGCTTGATGTTCTGCGGAAACCTCGCCGCCAGCAACTCCATCTCCTCGGGGCTGTGGACGGGGGCGACGCCGTGGCGGCGGCGCAGGGCCTCGTCCTCGAGCCGCATGAACCCACCGATGTCGGGATCGGGCCCCACCTCCAGGTCCAGCTTCCGCGCCTGGCCCAGCGCCGCCCGGCGCCCCTTCGAGTAGCGCGGCCGCTGCCCCGGGCGCAGCGCCGCCGAGCAGTCCCGCCGCACCAGCCTGGCCCCCCGCCGGAAGAGGGCGTAGAGGTCCTCCTCAGCCGGGATCGCGTGGTAGATGTGCGGCACCGCCTTGTAGACGAGCGCCTCGGCGCCATCCTCGTGCAGCCTGTGGAGAACCCGCCCAAGCGCAGCGAGAGTCCGCCGCGCGGTCAGTCCGGGACCGGAGAGGAGGCCGCCGAAGGTGAGCCCGCCGTGGCTGACGACGATCTGGTCGTGCCGGCTGGCCGGCAGCAGCGCCACCGGCCGCTCGCCGTCCAACACCATCAGCGAGGCGTCCTCGAAGCGGTCGCGGTGATACTCGAGGTAGCCGCGCAGGAAGAAAAAGTGGTTGCTGCGCGACGCCTCGACGAGCGCGTCCCAGCGGGATTCGTCCTCGGCCTCGTATGGCCTCACGGCGAGGCCGTCGCTGCCCTCCGCCACCCTGAGCCGCCTCAGCCGGCGTCTTCCCGCACGCCGAAGCTCTCGAAGCTGTCGCGGTCGAGCGGTTTGGCGGGGTTGCCGACGTAGACCCGTCGCGGCTCGGTGTCCTTGACGACCACCGCGCCGGCCCCGACCACGCAGTCGGGGGCAACCGTGAGGTTGTCGGCGAAGCAGCTGTTGACACCGAGGAAGCAGGAGCTGCCGATCTTGCAGAAGCCGGAGATGACGACGTGCGAGGAGACGAAGCAGTGGTCCCCGATCGCGGTCTGGTGGCCGACGTGGTTGCCGCTCCAGAGGATCACGTTGTCGCCGACCCGGACGCCGTACTGCAGCACGTTGTTCTCGAACACGAACGAGTTCTCGCCGATCTCCACGTCGCGCCAGACGAAGGCGTGCGAGCTGACGTAGGACTCGCAGGTGTACCCAAGCTCTTTGACGGCGCGGAAGAGCCGTGTCCGGACCCGGTTGAGCTGAGTCGAGGAGACGGCGACGAAGGCGCGATAGCGGTCGGGCGGGTAGCGGTCGGCGACCTCCTCGAAGGGGACGACCGGCCGGCCGAACAGCTCGTCGCCATCGAGGAACTCGGCCTCGACCGCGAAGGCGACCACCTGGTGCGGAGAGTCGTGGGTGAAATACTCGCAGGCGATCTCCGCCTGCTCGCCGGCGCCGACGATGACGATCTCGCGCCCCTCCGTCATCGAGCCGCGGCCTCCGCGGCGACGGCGCCGTCGCCACCTTTCTTCGCTTCTTCCCCGCCCAGCGTCATTCGCTCCACCCACTCGACGATACGGCGGTTGTAGTCGAGCCGCTGCCTGGGCCGCCCCCGGGCGTAGAAGAGGTGGTCGGCGCCGGGGTAGCGGACCAGCTCGACCCGGGCCCGGCCGGCGGCGGCGATCCGGTCCCGGAGCGCCTCCCCCTGCCCGACCGGGCAACGGCGATCGGCATCGCCGTGCAGGATCAGGGTCGGCGTGGAGATCTCTGCCGCGTAGGTCAGGGGCGAGAGCCGCGCCGGCCGATCCGGGTCCGGCACGGGGCCGCCGGCCATCTCCCAGGGCACGTACCAGGCGCCGATGTCCGAGCTCAGCCGGAAGGACTCGACGTCCACGATCGGCGCCCCGACCACCGCCGCCCTGAAGCGGTCGGTATGGCAGACGGTCCAGGCGGCGAGGTAGCCGCCGTAGGAGTACCCGGCCACCGCAAGCCGGTCGGGGTCCGCGAGACCCTCCTCCACCAACCGGTCGACCGCGGCCAGGTACTCGGGGAGGTCGCCCTCGCCCCAGCGGCCGCGGATGCTGTCGGCGAAGCCCTCGCCATAGGAGCCCGAGCCGCTCGAGTTGAGGGTGAGGACGATCCAGCCGCGGGCGGCCAGGACACTGCGGTGGAAGTGCCCGAGCTGCCCTCCGGGACCGACGAAGTTGTGCGGCCCGCCGTGCATGGCGACCAGCAGCGGCTGCGGGGCCGGGCCGCTGCCGACGCCCTGCAGCCAGCCATCCAGCTCGCCACCGTGGGGAGAGGGGAAGCGCCGCGGGGCGAGCCGGGGTAGCCCTCGATCCCCGCCAGGGGCGTCGCCGAGTCGCCGCGTACCGCTGCCCTCCTCGTAGAGGAAGGCTCCGCTCGGGCTGTCGAGCCCGCTGGCGACGAAGGCCAGCCGGGTTCCGTCGGCGGAACTGCTGAGGCTGCCGAGCTGTCCGCCGTCGGTCAGCACGCGGGGGGCGGTCGCCTCCTCGATCTCGACCTCCACGGCGTCGATGCGGCCCGCGCTGGCGGCGCGAAAGAAGATCCGCTTGCCGTCGGCCGACCAGATCGGCCCCTCGGGCGCGGCGGCGACGATCACGCCGGCGATTCCCTCGGCGGCGACGAGGCGAGCGGAACCGCCCCCCCTGGGAACGACCCAGGGCTGGAGACAGGGGTCCTGAAGCCCCAACCGAGGCCCCAAGGTGCCGACACAAGCGAGCTGGTCACCGTCCGGCGACCAGGATGGGCAGGCGGCAAAGGCGAGGCCGGTGGGCAGCGGCCGCGGGCCGGTGGCGTCACCGGAGCGCCAGACCAGGATCTCGCTCCGCGGGCCTGTCGCGGGCGGGCGCAAGGGGGCGCGGGCAAAGGCGAGGGCGCCGTCGGGCGACCAGGTCGGGGCGGTGTCGTCGTCGCCGTCGTCGCCTGGCACCACCCGCGCCGCGCCCGTCTCGAGCTCGACCACGGCTATCCGCCTGGCACCGCCTGGCACTGGCGCGGCGCTGAATGCGATCCGGGCCCCATCCCGAGACCAGGCTGCCGGCCCGGTACCACCGGCAAAGGAGACCAGCTCGCGTGGGCGACCCGCCGGCATCTCGACGAGGTAGACCCGGGTCTCGGCACCCTCCGAGTCGACGAAGGCGACGGCACCCCCATCCGGAGACCAGCGAGGGCTCCGACCTGAGACCGGAGCGACCCGCGGCGGGGTCTCTCCCTCGTCGGCGGGGAGAAAGCTCAACTCGGCGATCTCACGATCGCGCTCCGGGTCGAGGCGAACGACGGAGCAGGCGACGAGCCGCCCGTCGGGCGAGAGACACGCCTCGGACACCACGTCGATCCCCGCGAGGTCGTCGACAGCGAGCTCGGCCATCGCCCGCGATCGTACTGGGGCCGTTGCTAGGGTGCCCGCCAGTGGGGGTCCATGGGTGCAAAGTCCTCGATCTGCCGATCGTCCGCGCCCCGGAGGGAAACCTGACCTTCGTCGAGGGGGGCGAGCACGTCCCATTCGAGATCGCCCGCATCTACTACCTCTACGACGTCCCCGGCGGCGCCGCCCGTGGCGGTCACGCCCATCGCTCGCTGCGGCAGCTCCTGATCGCCACCTCGGGCAGCTTCGAGGTCGTCCTCGACGACGGCTCCGAGCGCCGCTCCGTCACCCTCAACCGCTCCTACCAGGGGCTCTACATCGAGCCGATGATCTGGCGCGAGCTGGTCGACTTCTCCTCCGGATCGGTCTGCATGGTGCTCGCCTCCGACCACTACGACGAGGCCGACTACATCCGCGACTACGAGCAGTTCCAAGCCGTGACGGCGGACTCCGGCAGCGCCTAGGAGGAGCCTGCCACCTCACGCACCGCCGCGGCGACACGATCGGCATCGGCCGGGTCCAGGTGAGGGTGCAGCGGCAGGCTCAGGGCCCGAGACGCGAGGCGCTCGGAGACCGGCAGGTCACTGGCCGTATAGCTACCGTCCGCGTAAGCGCCCGACGCGTGGGGGAGCACCGGGTAGTGGACCAGCGCCTCCACCCCCCGTTCCGCCAGCCCCTCCACGCAGGCCTCCCTGTCGGCGTGACCAACGACGAACAGGTGCCAGACCGGCTCCGCCTCCGGGCCGGCCGTGGGGATCGCGATCGAGTCGAGGTCGCCGAGGGCCTCGACGTACCGCGCGGCGAGGGCGCGGCGAGTCTCGTTCCAGGGGTCGAGGCGGGGGAGCTTGACCCGCAGCACCGCGGCCTGGATCTCCGCCAGTCGCGAGTTGACCCCCGCCGCCTCGACCTCGTAGCGGTCTCGCATCCCGTAGTTCCGCAGCAGCCTCGCCTTGGCGGCGAGCTCCCCGTCGTCGGTGGTGATCGCGCCGCCGTCGCCGAAGGCGCCCAGGTTCTTGGCCGGGTAGAAGGAGAAGGCCGCGGCGTCGCCGAGCCCGCCCACCCGGCGACCGCGGTAGCGCGCCCCGTGCGCCTGCGCCGCGTCCTCGAGCACGAGCAGGCCGTGGGCGCGGGCAAGCTCCCCGATCGCCTCCATCGCGGCCGGCTGACCGCGCAGGTGAACTGGGACGATCGCCGCGGTGCGCTCGGTGATCGCCGCGGCGATCAGGTCCGGGTCGAGGTTGTAGGTCGACTCCTCGACGTCGACGCCGACCGGCACCGCCCCGACGGCCGAGACGGCGAGCCAGGTCGCCACCCAGGTGTAGGCCGGCACGATCACTTCGTCTCCGGGGCCGATCCCGGCGGCCCGCAGAGCCAGCTCGATCGCGCTCATGCCGCTGCCCACCCCGACGCAGTGACGCACCCCGCAGTACTCGGCAAACTCGGCCTCGAACGCCTCCAGCTCGGGGCCGAGCAGGTACCAGCCGGAGCGGGCCACCCGCTCGACCGCCGCGTCCAGCTCGGCGCCGATCTCGGTGCGGACGGCGGAGAGGTCCAGGAACGGGATCCTGGCGATCGGCGAGCCGGCGGCGTCCGAAGGCAAGGCCTACTCCACCTTCGGGATGCCGTGCTCGGCCCAGTCGGAATGGGACCGGTACCTGCTCTCGTGCTTGTCGCAGACGACCTCGTCGATCATCCCGAAGCGGACCCCCGCCGCCATCATCCGCCGGCACATCGACCAGTCGTTGGGCTCCTCGAAGAGCGGGTCGGCGAAGCTCATCTGCATGAAGCTCAAGCCGGCGTGGTAAAGCGCCGCCTGGGTCACGAACTCCCCGCGTTTTGGCGGGAAGGTGCCCAGTTCCAGCACCTCGCCGTCCTGGTAGTTGACCCGGTGGCGGCCGTAGCAATTCTCGTACCGGTTGGCCTGCGCCGCCGCCAGCAGGACCTCCGCGAACTCGGGACGGACGGCATCGTCGTCGGCCATCGCCCCGATCCAGCGGCCGCGCACCAGCGAGAGGGCGTCGTTGTAGGGCGGCGACCCCAGCATGTACCAGCGGGTGCCCTCGTCCTCGGGGTAAGGGCCCCTGACGGTGCGGTTGTAATAGCGGATCCTGGGATCGTCGAACGAGGCAACAGCCTCGGCGGTCTCGGGCGGGGCACTGTCGCCGACGACGACGACCTCCAGGTTGGAGTGCGTCTGGGCGAGGATCGACGGCAGGGCGACGTCGCGAAGCGCCTCGAAGCGCTTGTAGGTGGGCAGGATGAAGGAGACGAGAGGCTCGGATTCGGTGAAGGCGAGCTCGTACTCCTCGCTGGCGCGCAACTCGTAAAGCCGGCGCCGGTTCGCGGCCGGTTCATCGTCGACGTGGCGGAGGATCTGCTGGAGCCTGCGCAGCTCCACAGACTCGGCCTCTTGCCCCGCGTCGAGGCGGGCGCCGACAGCGCGCACCTCGTCGCGGAGGTCGCCGTGGACCGGCCCCAGCGAAGCCCGCAGGAAGTCCATCTTCGCCTCCAGCTCCGCCATCCTCGTCGCCAGCTCTGCCATGTAGGGAGCGGCGATCCGGTTCGCCACGCGGCGCGCGAGCCTTCGCTTCGGTTCCGACATGCCGGCGGGATGTTATGTCCTCCCCGCCACTACCCAGTCGTTATCCTCGCCCGGTGCAAAAGGCGTCCGCCCGGCAGGGCAATGCGACCGGGGACCGGCAGGGGACCCGAACCCTGGTCATAGGCTGTGGCTTTATCGGCTCTCGCATCGTCGAGGAGTTGGTCGCGGCTGGGCGCCCGACGGTCGTGCTGACCAGGTCGCGCCCCGCGGACGACTCGGTAGCCGCCCTGCTGCCCGACGGGGCTCTCAGAGTCGGCGATGCAGCCGACCCCGAGGCGCTCGAGGCCGCCCTCGACGGCGTCGGCGAGGTCGTCTTCAGCGCCGGCGGCCTGCTGCCGGCGGCCTCCGAGCAGGACCCCGAGCGCGACGCGCGGCTGACCCTGACGCCGGTCCGCGCGGTGCTGGCGACACTGCGAGCCCGGCCCGGCGTCTCGCTCACCTACCTCTCCTCCGGCGGAACCGTCTACGGCGAGCCGGAGACGATCCCGGTCGGCGAGGATGCCAGGACGGAGCCGATCGGCGTCTACGGCCGCCTGCACCTCGAGTGCGAGGCGGAGGTGATGCGCCACCGCAGCGAGCACGGGGGGTCGGCCCGCATCCTGCGCTGCGCGACCGTCTACGGCGAGCGCCAACTGCCCGAGCGCGGCCAGGGCGCCGTGGTCACCTTCCTGCACCGAACCGAACGGGGCGAGCGGATCGACCTCTACGGCGGTGGCACCACGATCCGCGACTACGTCTACGTCGGCGACGTCGCCCGCGCCGTCCTCGCTCTGCTCGGCCGCGACGACGGGTCGCCGATCCTCAACGTCGCCAGCGGCGAGGGCACCTCGCTGATCGACCTCCTCCGCCTGGTCGAGAAGCAGATCGGGCACGGAGCCGAGATCGCGCAGCATCCCGAGCGAGGCTTCGACGTGCACCGCATCGTCCTCGACATCGGCCGCCTGCGCGACCTGGTCGATTTCGAGCCGACCCCGTTGCCGGCCGGGATCGAGCTGACCCACGAGTGGCTGACCAGCCTGGCCGCCGAGCGCGTATGAAGACGCTCGGGGAGCGCCTCAACGGCCTGCGCTGGCGGCTGACCGCCACCAAGCGCCTCTGGAGCGCCGGTGCCGAGCCGGACATGACCTTCCTCGCCCCTTCGCCCTTCGACGCCGCCACCCGGGGCCGCCTCGACGTCCCCCTCGACGGGGAAGCGCTGGAGGCGGGGCGCTCGTTCGGGGTGCGGGGCTGGGTCGCCTTCTCCGGCTCGCCGACGGCGCGGGTCGAGGTCTATCTCGGCGATCGGCCGCTCGGTCGCGCCCGGCTCGGCCTGGCCCGTCCCGACGTCGCCGAAAACGGCGAGGGGGTGCTCGCCGCCGTCTCCGGCTTCGAGCTCAGCGTGGACCCGCCCGGGACCGCGCTGTCGTCGCAGGGAACGACTCTGCGCATCGTCGCGACCAGCGCCGACGGCCAGCAGCAGGAGCTCTCGGCGCGGGTGACCGCCCTCGTCGACGAGGGCGAGACCGAAGAGCGCGAGATTGCCCCGCCGGCGGCCCGCACTCCCCGCGACGACAGTGGGAGCGGGCGGCGGATCCTGGTCGCCACCCACCAGCTCAATCTGGGCGGCGCCCAGCTCTACCTGCTCGACCTGTTGCGTGGCCTGGTCGAGCAGGGGCTGGCGCGGCCGACCGTGGTCAGCGCCATGGACGGAGTCGTCCGAGCCGATCTCGAAGAGCTCGGCATCCCGGTCCACATCTCCAGCATCGTCCCGGTCGACGACCTCAGCTGTCACATCGGCCGGATCGAGGAGCTGGTGGCCTGGGCCGAGGGACGCGAGTTCGAGGCGGTCTTCGTCAACACCGCGACGGCGCTCGCCACGCCCGGGGCCGAGGCCGCGGTCGAGATGGGCCTGCCCCTGGTCTGGGCGATCCACGAGAGCTTCCCGCCGGAAGTGCTGTGGGGGACCTTCGAGCCCGAGATCCAGGCCCGGATCGAGAGCGCGCTGGCCTCAGCCACCGCGGTGGTCTTCGAGGCGGAAGCGACCCAGCGCCTGTACGAGCCGCTGCTGTCCTCCAACGGCCTCACCGTTCCCTACGGCCTCGACCTGAAACCGATCGAGGCCGCCCGCGAGCGACTCGACCTGAGCGCTGCCCGGGCCAAGGCGGGGATCCCCGAGGACGCCGTGGTCTTCGCCTGCGTCGGCACGGTCGAGCCGCGCAAGGCCCAGATCCCGCTGGCCCAGGCCTTCGACCTGATCGCCGCCGACCACCCGGACGCCCACCTGGTCTTCGTCGGCGGTGGCGACAACCCCGACTCGGTGGCGCTCGCCGACCTGATCGAGGCCTCGCCGCAGCAGTGGCGGCTGCACCTGATCCCGATCACGCCCGAAGTCGAACGCTGGTACGCGATCGCCGACGTCCTCGTCTGCGCCTCCGACGTCGAGTCCCTCCCGCGCACCGTGCTCGAGGCGATGGCCTGGGAGACCCCGGTGCTGGCGACCAGCGTCTTCGGCCTGCCCGAGCTAATCGACCACGGCGAGACCGGCTGGCTGTTCGAGCCGCGCGACGTCGAGGGCCTCGCCGAGGCCCTCGACCAGATCCTCCGCACCCCCCCTGAGGAGCGCCGCGAGGTCGCCCGCAAGGCACGCGCCCTGGTCGAACAGCGACACTCCCTGCCCAAGTACGCCACCCGGGTGTCCCAGTTGCTCGCCGGGAAGCCCAACCAGAACCAGACCGAACCACCGAGGAGGATCGCCACCCCATGAGCAGTACCCAAGCCGAGCCGCAGGAGAAGGCCAACCCGTCGATCGTGGTCGTGATGCCGGCCTACAACGCCGCGC
>Ga0190272_10001173_pt1 | contig 12679 bp, 11 predicted proteins | sample Popmic504T_FD_133746 | JGI IMG/M metagenome (GOLD analysis project Ga0190272, IMG submission 133746) | Populus adjacent soil microbial communities from riparian zone of Shoshone River, Wyoming, USA - 504 T | ecosystem: Environmental > Terrestrial > Soil > Riparian zone | place: USA: Wyoming...
CGCTGGAGCTCGACGCCGAACTGGCCCGATGGTCCGGCGTGCCCACCGCCGGCCGCATCGCCCCAGCCAGCGCTGAGGAGGACAACTCATGAATGACGATTTCGGCAAACCTACCGTCGTGTGGCACAGCCCTGACGCCCCCGACCGTCCCCTTGTGGTCCTATTGCACGGACGCGGCGCCGACGAGACCGGCGTCATTGGCCTAGCCGGACACCTGCCACCCGGACCATCGTACGCAGCCGTCCGCGCACCGATCCCCGCCGGAGGCGGATACGCCTGGTTCGCCAACCGTGGAATCGGCCGTCCGGTCGCGGAGTCCCTCACTCAGACCATGGCCTGGTTCCGGGAGTGGCTCGACCAAGCGGCACCGGCGGGCCGCCAGGTCATACTCGTTGGCTTCAGCGGCGGCGCCGCGTTCGCCGGTGGTCTGCTTCTGGCCGATCCGCAGCGCTTCGCCGGCGCTGCAATCCTGTACGGAACGTTACCGTTCGACGCCGGGGTCCCAACCTCACCTGCACGCCTGGCCGGAGTGCCGGTCTTTATAGCCCAGGGCGACACGGACACAGTCATCCCCCGCGAACTGCTGGACCGCACCTGGACCTACCTGCTCGGCGATTCCGGCGCACCCGCCTACGCACGCCGCGACCCCGGCGGCCACGGGCTCACCAACACCACCATTGCCGAGCTTGGCGGCTGGATCGCAGAACGTCTGAATTTCCTTGCCACCCGCAGCATTCTGCCTGCTGGCCACGGCACCTGGAGTACCCTTCCAGACCGCAAACTTCCATCTCGCCAAGGTACCCGGCCCGAAGTATCCTGGTCGATTCCCCAGGAACAACGCTCCGACAACAGCCCCCTCCATATCCGAGAGCAGCTCCATAGCAGCATCACGGCCTTGCCAGGGGTAACCGCCCGTCAGTCAGCCATCTCCGTACCCGGCGCATCTGGCTTCATGGTCGAACGGGGGCCGGGGGCGCCGCTTGATGCGTTCCTCGTGCCACAAGTTGGCGAGTTCGCACACCTTCACCCCGACTACGACGGTTCTCTGCATCTGGCACTGCCGCTGGCGCTGAGCCGCGACGCAATCGCCAAGGGATGGGCCGTCGCCCACCCCCTCGCGGGCATCCGCCTCGCCCGCGGAATGGTTATGATCTACGGGCCACGGAATGCGACCGAACTCGACATCGTCACCGGCATCGTCCAAGCCAGCTTCGCCTACGCCAGTACCTCGTTCCCGGCCAGCGACGGGAGCGCCTGACGTGCCGCGGAGCCAAGTCCGCAGGCCGCCATGGCTCCCGTGCCTTTAGCTTTGGCGTATGGCAGTTCGCACGGTCTGCGAAAGATGCAACGCCCTCGTATCCGCGCCGCCTGGAAGTTGCATTTGAAGCGGGATGTAGCCGAAGCTGACGTCGTAAAGGGGGTCAGCGTACCCCAGCGCTCCGCCGGCTCCATCGTGGCCTAAGGCCCGGAAGCTGCCAAAATCACTGCCGGGATGAGGCTTCATGAAAACAACCCCGAACGCCGTCGGGAAATTCAGGACACGATCGACTCCCCACACCTGCTGCTGTCCCATCTCTGCGACAGTATCGGGGTCAAGGAGAGCCTCCCCCAGCAGTCCAATAGCCGCGGCATAAACCTGCGCGAGCCCCCTCGCCGATCCGATGCCGCCAAGGGCGGCGGGTCCGGCGGCCCGTACTTCCCGCAGATTGGGTGAGTAGGGTCCGAGGTTCGGTGGTATGAGATTGTCGAGCCCATTGAACATCAGGGCGCTCAGACCGTCAGGCGCCATCGGACTCTGGCTGATCATTGCCAACTGTTCGGTGGTGGGATGCGCGGGACGTAGCGCTTCGAACCGGTCCTCCTGTGACGGCGGCAGTGCGAGCCAGCACCAGTTCCTCCATGAAGGTTCCTATCGTGAGTCCGTGGTAGCCGAATGCTGTCCCCGGGCGCCAATATGGCCGCTGCCCCGCAAGCTTCGGTGCAGCGCGACGCGAGTCCAGTATGTCCGCAGTCTCCAGTCCCCCGTCTACATTGATAAGCCCCGCCTGGTGCGATAGGAGCTCCCGGATAAGGATCGTGGCCTTCCCGCGGGCACCAAACTCCGGCCAATAGTGGACCACAGTCTGATCCAGGTCGAGTTCCCCGGATCTGATCAAAGTGCCCAATGCAATCGCTGCCACGCCTTTTGTTGCGGAGAAGGTTCCCATGAGGTTGTCGTTCCTTAGCCCGTCCCCTCCGGCAAGATCCACTACCAGCTGCCCTTTCCAAAAGACGGCCAACTGTGCGCTGTAATTGGGGTCGTCGGCCAGGTAGCCGTCAAATTCCGCGCGTACGTCCTCGAACCCGGGAGCGGTGGTGCCTGTGGAATGGTTATGCGTGGGAACCGTGACGGCTGACATCGTTGAAGCCCTTTCTCTAGTTCTGCACTGTGCCAACGATTGGACCCTGTTCGCGGCACCGGCATTTGATGCAGGTGTGTTCGTGGACGCGTGGTGTGGCACAGGGGCGGTGGCAGGTGCCCAGTGCGATCCTGCGCAAGAGAAAGTGCTGTTCAAATTCCTACCTTTGCTCGGCTGGAGCGGGCTGCTGTTCCGGTTCTGGCGGCGGCGTTCGATGAACGCGTGGTGTGCCTGGATGTCGTGTTCGGGAAAGACCGCCGTGTACCCTCTGGTTGATGCGGATGACCTGAAATGAGGCCATGTCGAGCACACTGGCACACCTCAGTAATGGCTGCCGGTGAATGGCCCTGCAGACCGCCGGGCGGCGTCCGTGTTGACTACGGCACCGATCATCCCTGCTGTGTTCTGCAGTGCGGCTGGGACCAATGGGGTGTTGAGCTTAAGCCGTGGAAGGAAGTCTTGGCTACGTGCTGAGATCCCTCCCCCGACAATGATCAGATCGGGCGACAGAAGAAACTCCAAATGGGAAAAGTACCGTTGGAGTCTTGCTGAGTATTCGGGCCAGTCGATGCCGTCTCTTTCCCGGGCTGCTGCTGATGCTCGGGTCTCAGCGTCAACGCCGTCAAGCTCAAGATGACCAAACTCGGTGTTGGGGACTATCTGGCCGTTGACCACAAGCGCGGAACCAATGCCCGTACCCAGGGTGATGACGAGTATGGTTCCGGAAGCCTGTCGTCCGGCGCCGTATATGGTTTCGGCGAGGCCAGCGGCGTCAGCGTCGTTCAAGGCGCGGACCTCACGATGCAATTTTTGCGTCATGAAGTTCTCAATGTCCAGTCCGATCCATGCGGGGTCGATGTTGGCGGCCGAGCGAGCGATGCCGTTATCTACAATGGCCGGGAACGCCAGTCCTATGGGTGCCAAGGCTATGGGTTGGCAGGCCCAATCCGTAAGTGTGGATACCAGGTCCCTGACTGCAGCGCCGACCGCATCTGGTGCGGCAGGCTGTGGCGTAGGAACTTGCAGGACCGGCCGGACGATCTCACCTGTCGTCTTATTGACGATTGTTGCTTTGATACCGGTGCCCCCGATGTCGATACCGATGCGCAGTGGTCCATGTTCGGGGCTTACATCACCGGAGCCATTCGGGATGGGATTCGAAAGTAGCGTCATTCGTGAATGTTTCTTTCTCTTGATTGCCCCTTCCTGAAGGTGGAGGGACTGCAGGCGGACCCTTGGATTGTGAGCAGGCCAGCGAGAAAGGTGGCCAGATGTTTTGAGTGGGTCCGGGTCTAAGGTGCTCGGGTCTTGGCACGCCTTGCGGGGAGGTTTTCAGTTGAGCGCCTCTAGGTTGCGCCGTCGTACGCAAGCCAGAGGATGTTTCCGTCGTTGGTTACCGCGTCTACCTCGCCGCAATCTATAACCTCGTCGTCCTTGTATATTTAGACGCTCGTGACGACGACCAGAGTCCAGTCGTCGGCGGCATGGAGAGCGTCGCAGGCTTGCATATCGCGATGGGTGGATTCCACGGCGAGTGTCGTAGCAGATGGCGTGGTGTGCAGCGCTTTGGCGGAAGTCCAGCGGCCGGCCGCTTCTGGCGCGGCTCGGCGCCGGAGACCAGTCGCGCCCTGGCCATGAACTTGATTATGTTTCCCTCGCCGATACGTGGGTTAGCAGTACTCACGCTCGTGGGTCATCCCATACGGTACGGAATCGCAGAGAGTGACGCTGAAGCAGCCATACCCGTGACGTGTGACAAGACGCCCCGTCTTCGTTCGTGAATTGCTAACGCCGTAACGAGTTCGACAGCTTCATCGAGGTGGTGTTCCATACTGGCGCGGCTGGCTGCCGTGACCGTGACGGGGAGATGATTTATGGTTGTCATTAGTCAAAGCCTTTGTGTTTTGGGATTACATTTTTCGTGCGGGCGCCACGGTGGTTCTTCTGGGAGCCTGGACCCTTCGAGGTGTTTTGCTCCCTGCTACGCCTCATGGGAGGTTTCGGCTCGGCTCGTATGGACCTGCGGGTTTGGTTGCCCCACGTCCGACGCCTTAGGCGCGGTGCTGTCGCGGTCGATGGGATCAGTCCGTCCATTTGCTGCACAGAAGGTGGCCGATGTTGGAGTTGGTCGGCCACCTTCTGTCTTTCCGCGGCCAGATGAGGCTGTGGCGGTTCAAGGTCAGCGGACCGGGTCGGCTTTCCGGATGACGATGGACTGGATGGCGGCCTTTTCCAACGTCGTTATCTTGACTGAGCCGTCGGCCCAGTCGTGTTTGGCCTGCACGGTCTTCTCCGAGCTGTCCAGCACGTGAATTGAGTATCCTTGCGGGTCCTCCAATGCGTAGTGCAGGGGCTGGCCCGGTTCTGCCAGGACATGAAGCCGTTCATCGGAACGGTATTCGCGCCCGTCAGTTTGATGCCAGGGTTCCTCTCCTGCGATCGCGGGCACTGCCGTGATTTGCTGCCCGTCTCCGGCGCGGAAATATGTTACGGCTTCGCCCTGAGATTCGGGTTTTGTGGCTGCGTCGAAGTTGAAGCCCCATGCCGGAATGGTAAGGGGAGGCCTGGCGAAGAGGGCGTTTATTACTGGTTCACGCCAGTCGCAGTTCTCTATTCTCATGTTGACGAGGAACTGCTTAAGGATCTGCCAGGCTTCTGCAGGGCCGAGGATCGTTTCGAGTTCGGCAATTCGTTGCCATCCAAGGGGTTCGCGAATTGAAACGGGCGATGTTGCTGTGCGGATCTTCTTCCAAGGCCAGAAGTTCCAGCCAATTCCGTGCTGCTCGTACAGGCGTGTTGCAGTGTAAATCCATTCCGGGTTGTTCTCGCCGCCTTCGCCCATGTAGATGGGGACATTAAGGCGATCGCGGGTATCCAGATATTCGGCGATGCTGGAGCGGTCAGGTGCACACCAATAGCGGTGAAACTGGAGTGCTGAGTTAGGGTCCCACACTTCGGTGAATAGCGACCAGTTCGTGGCCCAGTGGGCGCCTTCATACATCAGCAGGTGGTTTGAGTCGATGGAGCGGATGGCGGCCGTCAGGTCGATATACAGCCGCTTCAGTTCTTCCAGGTACTTGTGCTGCCATTCGTTGGGCAGGGGTTCGTTCAGAAGATCGTAGCCAAGAACTACGGTTTCATCCTTGTAGCGTGCGGCGATGGCTTTCCACAGTTCGATGGTCTGGTCCCGGAACCGTTGCTCCATGAACAGTTCCGGCAGGTTGTTCGGGGAGTCATCGATGTTCGTTCCCGTTTGGCCGCCGGGTGCCCCGTGCAGGTCCAGCAGGACCCAAAGGTTGTATTTTTCGCACCACCGGATGAGTTGGTCGATCAGGACGAATCCGGCCTCGATCAGAGATCCATCGTCATTCATGACCATCCGGGAGTTGATGGGCAGCCGTACGTGGTCGAAACCTGCTTCCGCGATGGCCCTGATGTCTGGTTCGGCGATGAACCCGTTCCGGAATTCTTTCCAGAACTCGTTGGCTTTGTCCTCGCCGACTAAAGCGGTCACGCGGGCCTCGATTTGGCGGGGGGAGCTGAGTTCGTCGGGGAACAACCACATGTAGCCCTCCGGAAGCAGCCAGTTGCCCAGGCCTACTCCCCGGAGCAACAGGGGTGCGCCGTCGCCGTCCACCAATGTAGCGTCGGCTGCCCGCACAAAGCCTTTGAAGCGGTTTTCGTGGGTGGGGTGGTTCACGTTTCTCCTATTTGAGTCCGGACAGGGAAAAGCCCTGGACTATGTGCCGCTGGAAAATAACAAAGATCACGAGGATGGGAACGACCATGACAGAGGACGCTGCCATCTGCAGCGAAGGATCGGTTGCAATCTGGTCGTTCAGCAGGGCCAGTCCAACGGAAAGCGTGTAGAGATTCTGGTCATTGGCGATGATCAGGGGCCACAGGAAGCTGTTCCAGCCAGCGATGAACGTCAAAATTGCCTGGACGGCGAGGATTGGCTTGGCCAGTGGAAGGACAATCTGGGCGAAGATTCGGATCTCTCCCGCCCCGTCAAGACGTGCTGCTTCCAGCATGTCCGTCGGAATGGTGAGCATGAACTGGCGGAAGAGGAAGATGCTGAAGCCGCTGACCAGTGTGGGCAGCGCGATGCCCAAGAGAGTGTTTGTCAGCTTCATGCCGTTGAGAATGAGGTACGTCGGGATCATGGTGACCTGCACGGGAACCATCATGGTGACGAGCACGATGAAGAACATGACCTTCTTGCCCTTGAAATCGAATTTAGCCAGGGCATATCCAGCCATCGCCATGAGGAGCAGGCCGACGAAGCTGATCAGGACCACAGCGACCGTATTGCCAAGGTATTTGGTGAAGTCGAGTTGGGTGAACAGTTCGGCGATGTGGTCGAAGGTTATGGTCTCGGGGAGCAGCTTGGGCGGATACGCCAGGGCTTCGCTGCGTGTTTTCAACGCGGAGGTGACCATCCAAAAAAACGGGAACGCTGTAGCAAAGGCTCCGAGGACAAGTGCGACCGAGATCAGGATGTTCAGCGTTCGTGATGACCGGGGAACCCGCCTGCGCCGATTGCTGCGCGGTATCGGTTTGCTGTCCTCCAGAGGTGTGCTTTCGAGTAACCGGCGCTCAGTAGTCAACATTTGTCCTCCTTGAACGGAGCTGGAGGGCTGTGATCACGGCAATGATGAGGAACAGCACCACAGATCCTGCACTGGCGTATCCGAACTGGCTTGCTGCAAAGCCTTGGTTGTACAGGAACAGCGAGACGCTAGTGGTTGCGCCTAAGGGACCACCATGGGTGAGAACGAACGGCTCGTCGAAGAACTGCAGCCACGCGATGATGGTCGTAATGGTCACGAACAGGACAGCGAACTTCAGCAGCGGCACGGTTACCCGGATGGTTCGTTGCCATTCGTTGGCACCATCAATTTCTGCGGCCTCCAGGTATTCTTTTGGCACCGCCTGGAGGGCTGCGAGGAAGATGATGATGTTCAATCCGGTGCCGCGCCAGACGGCGACCAGGATGACCGAGAATTTGGCCATCAACGGGTCCGAGAGCCATTGAACCGGGGGCACGTCGATGAGCGACAGGAGGTAGTTGAGGAGGCCGAACTGGGTGTTGTACAGGTAACCCCAAACCAGCGCAATAGCCACGATGGCCGTGATGGCCGGGACGAAGTAGAAGGCCCGTAACGCGCGGTGGAAGCGCCCGGAGCCCCGGTTCAGCATCAGTGCCACGGCCAAAGACAGGACAATGACGCCGGGGACGCCGATGAGGGCGAAGAACGCCGTATTTCCCAGCGACTGCCAGAACTCCTCGTCAGAAAAGAGTTCTGTGTAATTCGTTGTTCCGATGAAGCGGATCCGGGACCAGTTCCCCAGCCCTGCAAGGTTCATGTTGGTGAAGCTGACGAACGCCGCGACGAAGAGGGGAAGAATCCCGAAGGCAGTGAGCATCAGCATTGCTGGGGAGAGAAACAGATATGGTACCAATCGTGCTCGCACGCTGTACTCCTTCCGGGTTGCCGGGGCCCGGACTGCGAAGTCCGCGCCCCGGCACCCCTCATCGCTTACTTAGTGGAAACGTCGCTCGTGGACTTGTACAGCTGTTCCAGGGCGGAGTTCCGGTCGGAGCCGGTGAGCGCAATGGAGTTCAGTGCCTTGAGCATGTCCTTGCCCACTCCGCCGTCCCAGTTGGGTACGAGCGGGAGTACCTTGGCGTTTTCCAGCTGCTTGGCGTACACGGCGTTCAGCGGGTCCGCGCTGAGGCTGGAGTCGGAGAGTGCAGCCTTGACTGCGGGGAGCTCACTGTTGATCTTGAACCATTCGAGCTGTGTCGCTGGCTTGGACAAGTAATCGAGCAGCTTCAGGGCGCTGTCCTGGTGCGCGCTGTTGGCCATCATGCCGATGTGGGAGCCTGCCAGGAGGGAGGTGTTGGTTTCTCCTGCGGGCAGTGTCGTTGCCGACCATTTGCCTTTCAGCTCGGGTGCGGCGTCGTTGATGGCCTTCGCCAAGTAGGGGCCGCTGACGACCATGGGGGTGGCGCCGGAAACAAAGCCCTGCGTCTGGTCGAAGTTGCTGTCCGTTGGAACGCTCTTGTCGCCGTACAGGCCAGTGTAGAGGTCGACGGCCTTCTGGAACTCGGGAGTGTTGAAGTCGATCTTTCCGTCATTGTTTACAACGGATCCGCCCTGGCCCCAGGTCATGGCAACAGGCAGTGCGCTGTCCCACTGCGGGACGTAGTAGCCAAATTGACCTTCACCGCGGGCCGTGAGTTTCTTGGCGTCCGAACGGAGGTCATCCCACGTCGCTGGAGGATTCGTGATCCCGTTGGCGTTCAGGATGTCAGAGCGGTAGAACAGCACCCGGGTGTCGCTGACCCAGGGAACACTGAGGGTATCGCCGTTTACCTTTGTGTCATCGCCGGCCATGCCGTCAATGAAGTTTTCCGCAGCGAGGCTGCCGTAGTCGCCGACTTTGTCCTGCAGCGGAGCGAGCGAGCCTGAATCCGCGAAGTTGCGCAGCTTCGAGATGCCGATCTGGAGAAGATCCGGACCATTGCCGGAGGCTACTGCCGTAGTGAACTTTTGGTCGATGGAGTCCCACGGAATTGCTACGGCGTTTACTTTGATGCCGGTTTCATCGGTGAACGGCTTTACAAGGTCCTGGAACTTTGTGGCCGAATCGCCCATGACCCAGAAGGTGACGGGTCCGCTCACCGGGTTTGCTGATGAGCCTGAGGATGTTGCCGGTGAGCTTGCGCAGCCGGAGGCTCCGACCGCCAGGGTGGCGGCCGCGATGGCAGCGACGGTCATCGTCTTGATTCTCGACATTGAGCTGTCCTTCTCTAGTGGTTCTGTTGGGGAAAATGGGTCGTGCGGGTTGCCAACACGCATGCGGCCAGCCGTTCTGCGCTAGACAGAGACGATCTGGGAGTGCGCTGCGATGGTCTTTGCGTACCAGAGGGCACTTTGTTTCGGGATGCGGGCCTGTGTCCGGTAGTCGACGTACACGATTCCGAAACGCTTGCTGTATCCCTCGGCCCATTCGAAGTTGTCCAGGAATGACCAGACAAAGTACCCCCGTAAATCAATGCCTTCCTTGATGGCTTCTGCAGCGGCTTCGAGGTACCTGGACAGATAGTCGACCCGGTCCGGGTCCGATACTTTTCCGGCGGGGTCGACATAGTCGTGGAAGCTGGCACCGCTTTCAGTGACGTAGAGGGGCAGAGTGGTGAAATCTGTGGCTACGCGCCGCAGCACTGCCGTCAAGGCGTCAGGAGTTACAGACCATCCAAACGACGTGGTGGCCGGCTCTGCCGCTGTTTGCCTCAGCGCGAAGTGCTCGACAGCCGGGTCATGCGACGCAAGGACGCGCTGGTAGTGGTTTACGCCCGCAAAGTCCGTTGGTGCTGACACGATGGCCAGGTCGCCGTCCAGTATGTAGTGGTTCAGTCCATACTCATCGAGCGCGTTGTGGACGGCCCCTGAATAGTTGCCCAGATACACGGGGTCCAGGAAGACCCTGTTGCTCACCGCATCCAGCCTTTCAGCAGCGGATTGATCCGCTGCTGAATCTGAGGCCGCGACGACGTCGGTCACGATGTTTGTGATACCCACTTTGGCTGTGGGGGCAACAGTCCGGATCCGCGCTGCGGCAAGGCCGTGGGCCAGGTTGAGGTGGTGCGCTGCCGCAACAGCGGCGCGCATGTCTTTGCGTCCCGGGGCATGGGCGCCTTCCCCGTATCCCAGGAATGAAACGCACCACGGTTCGTTGATCGTGATCCAGTTCGCGGCCAGGTCGCCCAGCGCTAGCAACGTCAGCTCGGCATACTCCGCGAACCGTTCCGCCGTCGCCCGGGCTGGCCAGCCACCGGCGTCTTCCAGTTCCTGCGGCATGTCCCAATGGTAGAGCGTTACATAGGGCTCGATACCCCGGTCCTTGAGTCCTTGCAGCAGTTCACGGTAGAAGGAGACTGCGCTCGGGTTCAACGGACCGTTTCCTGTGGGCTGCAGCCGGGACCACGAGACCGACAGACGGTAGGCCTTGACGCCAAGGGACGCCAGAAGGTCAAGATCCTCGCGCCAAAGGTGGTAGTGGTTACACGCAACATCACCGTTGTCAGCGTTGAGCGTCAGCCCCGGTGTGTGGGCGAACTTGTCCCAGATGCTCGGCCCGCGGCCACCTTCGAAGGCGGCGCCTTCGATCTGATAGGCGGCCGTTGCCAGACCCCACGCGAAGTTGCCCGGGAAACTGGCCAGATTCCTGACCTGCGTCTGGGTGCGTTCGTCACTTGCAATTGTCATTTGAAACTCCTCATGGGTTCGGGGATTCCGCCGACGGCGGTGCTAGTGCGGGGCTCTTTTACCAGGCCCTCAACAGCCAGCAACGCCGCCCCCAAAGCAATGCTGTCCCGGCCGAAGCGGGCGGGGACGATGTCGAACTGGCCGCCGGGCCGGTCCAAGGAATTGAGGCGGGTTGCCGCTGAAATTTCGCTGAGGTGGTTTCGGGCGAGAAGCAGACCACCCCAGCCTCCAAGAACGATGCGTTCGGGGTTGAAGATATTGACAAGGTTGGACAATCCGATGCCCAGGATTTCGATGGCCTCCTGCACTACCCTGGTCGCGGCGGCATCGTTGTGGGCGGCGGCCTCCAGCAGGTGAATCACCGCATGCTCGTCATCGGTTGGGGGCTCTCCGCCTGTTTCCCTCCAACGGCGCGCTATGGCAGATCCGCCGATGTAGGCTTCCAGGCACCCCCTTCCACCACATGTGCAAAGGGGTCCGCCGAGGGAGACTTTTGTGTGGCCCCATTCCATGCCACTTCCTTTGGATCCGGTGAGCAGTTCTCCGTGTCGTACGACGCCGGCTCCGACGCCCCTGCCAAGCAGGACGAACACGCTGTCCGCCACATGCGAAGATGCCCCGAACCAGGACTCGGCCATCGCCAGTGTCTTGCCGCCGTTGTCGGCAAAGATAGGCAGATCGGTTCGCGCATAGAAGTCGGCCAGCCGCACCGGCGGCCACTGGAGACTCTGAGCGTAGATCGTGACATCCCGGGCTGCTCCGTTCCCGCCTGCCGTCTCGTCTGCTTCGACGAACCCGGGCATACCCAGCCCGATTCCATATATTGCCTCTGGGAGGCCCGACGCTGCTGTCAGCTCTTCAACGGCAGCGCCAATGATCCGTGCCATATCTCCTGGTGCAGCTCCGCGTGAGTTGACGTCCCGCAGAACACTGGCGACCACGGAGAACTCCAGGTCAAACAGTTCAGCAGTCACGCCGCTCTCACCCACGTCGACGCCGATGAACATCGCACCGTGCGGGATGGCGGCCAGGGTGACACTTGGCCGCCCCCCATCGGAGGGCGCGCTCCCAGTCTCATGGATAAGGCCTTCGCCCATGAGCTCGACGACCATATTGGTTACTGTTCCGGCCGACATCGCCAAGCTCCGAGCCAGCTCGCTGCGCGTGACGGCGCCGTGACGCAGAATGTAGCGCAGGACTTCTGAGCGGTTATGTCTCCGCAATGCTCTGCTGGTGAATTGCTTTGTCATTATCGGGATCTCCTTATTTCAAGACTTACCGTAACTAACTAAACGATAGTTGCGCAAGAGGTTGGTACGAATGAGTTCGAGTTAATTTAAGACTTAGGTTAAATCGTAGACAATACGAAAACCGTCGGGCACACTGGTGCAAACCCACGCTCCGGATCCGCGTCCGTGTATCACCCCAGCGTGATGGCAGCAATGATCGAGGAGGATCATGAAAAGAAAATGGCAACCAGCGGCGTTGGCCCTAGCGGCCGCCGTTGTGGCTGGCACGCTTCCCGCACTACCTGCACAAGCTACCGCAATCGACCCGAGCGACTTCCTGAAGGCATCCGGGGCCGTGCTTAAGAAAGCCTCGGGCACCGGCGCAACCGTAAACCTCCGTGGCACCAACTTGGGTGGGTGGCTCGCTCATGAAGACTGGATGTCCCCGCTGGGCGAATTTGCTCTCGACCGGACAGGCTGGAGCGCCACAGCCTCGTCCGGCGCCGCGGTCAACGCCATCGACGGAAGCGGAACCACCCGGTGGACCACCAGCGCTGCACAAGCTGGAAATGAATGGATCCAGATTGATCTCGGGGCGCCAACGCTGTTCAACCGTCTCTCGATCGACAACAGGAAATTCACGGGTGATCACCCCGCTGGCTACAACATCAGTGTGTCACCGAACGGGACAACCTGGACGAGTGTCGCCTCAGCCCCAGGTGCTGAAGGTGTGACGTCGGCGTCCTTCACAGCTCAGGTTGCACGCTACGTC
>Ga0190272_10001174_pt1 | contig 12671 bp, 13 predicted proteins | sample Popmic504T_FD_133746 | JGI IMG/M metagenome (GOLD analysis project Ga0190272, IMG submission 133746) | Populus adjacent soil microbial communities from riparian zone of Shoshone River, Wyoming, USA - 504 T | ecosystem: Environmental > Terrestrial > Soil > Riparian zone | place: USA: Wyoming...
GACCAAACTGGTGCGACTCTGATCATGCTGGCTACGTCGCTGGCGCCCGAATTGTCGGGAGTCGAGGATGTAGGCGAGAAAGGAGAAATGCCCGTCATCCTCGAGTCCTTTCGATTTGGCAAGAAGTCGTAGCGAAAAACCACGAGTGATTTTCCACCGCGGCCGGAATGCGCATCGAAGTGTTAAGCTGGTTACCCAGGAATTAACGGGTCTGTACAAAAGAGATGAAAGTCAGCAAGGACAACGAAAATCTGAAGACGTTATGGACGCCAGTGAGATTGGCGTTCACGACGATTGTGCTTTTCTTGGTAGCTGCCTTCGGTGTTTCAAGCTGCAACTCGGGGGATGAGAGCCGGCCGGCTCCGACACCGTCCTCTTCAAGTGCTCCCGGAGCGCGAAATGCACCCAGACCGGCGGCGCCTGCCGCCCTGACCACATTGCCTGCAAGCATCGCTGATGCGGAGCTTGAAGCCGTGAGCGGCAAACCAATCAAGCTTTCAAGTTATGCAGGTAAAGTGCTGGTCGTGAATCTTTGGGCCACCTGGTGTGGTCCATGCCGGGCCGAAATTCCCGAACTGGAGAAGCTTCATAAAGAATTTCGCTCGAAAGGTTTGGAAGTGGTGGGCCTTTCGACTGAGGATCCCCGGTTCTCCGTCGAGAAAGTGAAGAACTTTGTAGCCGATTTTGAGATGACTTACCGGGTGGGTTGGGCCACGAACGAGGTAGCCCTTGAACTAATGCAGGGAAGAGATTCTATTCCTCAAAGCTTTGTAATTTCTCGCGACGGCCAGATCCTGAAACGATTTGTGGGTTTCAATCCGGTAAGTACTCCACCGCAGATCAGAGAGGCGATTGAACAGGCGCTGGCCCAGAAAAGCGCTGACTAGATTCCTGAGTCAGTTCAAACGCTCGATTGATCCTTCGATTCCTTTAGTTCCTGCTCGCCTTCCGCTTTGAGACGTTCACCTTCGCGCGCCAATTCCGGATCCTGTAAACCATCACCCACAAGTTTCTTCGCCTGACCCTGGAGCATTTTCATTTCAGCCTCCACGCGCTCTTCCACCTGGTCGATTGGCGCCCGCTCGCCGGTTTCCTCTTGCGTGACGATGTGGTCTTTATCGATCTCCATATTCTCCCCCCCCGAATCTGTAGTTGCAGCCACTAATCTTACTATAGCTTCCTCTGTTTCAAAATTGGGAGGTCTCGAGAGTGACGGTTGCTCGACAACTTCACTGCGCAGGTCTAGAATCGATCCTGTGAGATTGTTGATTTCATTCAGAGTCCTCCGCATCACTCTTGCTTTCGCCGTCGCGCTTTGGATGGCCGGCGCCGGTTGTCTGCTGGGCTGCGAAAATAATGTGGCGAGCGCGGCCACGGAGATGAATGGCCGTAGCAATGCATCCGTCTTGGCCGCCAGTGGCGATGTTTGTGCTTCCGCGCATTCGTCAGGCTGTTGCTCGTCTCATGGCGTTAAGGCGAAGCGTTCCACCAAAGCTGAGCAAAAGGGAAAACCTGAGATTTCCAACTCCGCAAATCTCAGTCTGGCCAGGCAGTCGCTCGGCAACGTCCCGACTTTGGCTCCTGATAGTAGTTCATCGTCGATGATGAACTGCCCTTTAGCTGTGAATTCGACTGCGGTATTGTCGAAGCCGGGCCAGAATGATGTTGATGGCCACCTGGCAACCACAAACATAAGTGCACCGCTTGTCGCTAGCCTCAAACACTCAACTGCTTTTGTGCGTCCCCCACGATTACCAAATCGTGGACATACCTACCTTCGTTGTTGTGTTTTCCTAATCTAGAGAGTCGTTAGGACAGATATTCGTGTCTGTCCCTTTCCGCACGACAGATCTGACCGTTCTGTCTTTCGAAGTAGCAGTGTGTCTGGAGTCGGGTTGGCTTGCCTACCCGGACGGCGCACCTGCTGCCTCAGCGAAACATTCTTTGATTAGGAGAAAAAAATGAACACCGTAAAGAAACTTACTGCTGGCCTGGTTCTGTCGATTGGCCTCTTACTTTCAGGCGTCGCTCTGGCGCAAACCCCGGGTCAGTCGGATCACAAAAAGGAAGGCGAATCATGTTGCGCCATGGCCTCATGCTGTTGCAAAGGCGATTCGTGTTCGATGAAAGACCACGCCAACAAGGATCACGCGAAGCCCCACGCTGAAAAAGACAAGTCACATAAGGATGGAGATTGCTGCTGCAAGAGCGACTCCTGCAAGATGAAAATGAAGGACAAGAAGAATAGCTAGAAGGTAGTGGGTGCGGGCGTTTCCCTCGACTGATCTTCAGCAGGGGGGAACGCCTTCGCCACGCATGGATCAGGGAGTAGAACATATGTCATTGCAATCAACGCGTCTGGCCTTTCTTCTTGCGATAGTCGTTTCGTTTCCGATTTCAAGTTCACTAGCCGGTGATGTGTTTGCCCAACACGAAGGGCACACTCCCGCAGTGAAGAAACCAAAACGCAAGCCAGCACCGAAGCCACGAGCTAAACGTGCAAACCAGCGAAGGTCAGCCACTTCGCGATCGCGGGCAAAAACACCCAACACTCCCACAACGCCAGCGACTCATATCCACACGCCGGGTATGGTGATGCCCGACGCTGCTGCATCTCCGGAACCGAAAGTTGTTTCACCGGCACCGCAGCACCGGCACGAGTCTCCTTTGCCGGTTCCGAACAACAGGGAATCCGCCCGGCCGGCGGATGCTAGTCCAGTTACACACGATCCGGCAACTCATCAGCAAACCCCTTCTCAGTCGCAGCCGCACCCACATCCTCCGTCACATCCATCTCCCAGTCCGGCACAGCCACTCCATGATTCCATGGATCATTCTAAAACCACTGAGTCGCAACCTGCGGCAACTACTGCGGCAGGAATGAACCACTCCGGGGCTCACGCCATGGGCCCGCTGATGGTCATGTCAGGCGATGATATGAGCATTCGCGTCGGCTCCAGTGAGACCAATCTGCTGCCGATGGGACAAATGGGTTCGGGGACTTCGTGGATGCCCATTAGCAGTCCAAACCCGATGATCCACAAACAGGCGGGCGATTGGCTTCTGATGATGCATTACAACGTAATTTTAGGAGTGAATGCGCAGGGAGGGCCGCGCGGCGTGGCGAAGGCTGAATCGGCAAATTGGTTCATGCCGATGGCCTTCCGCAAACTGGGCAAGGGAACTCTGCAATTGCGTGGGATGTTCAGCTTGGAGCCATTTACATTCCCTCCCGGGGGCTCGCCGCTCTTGTTTCAAACCGGGGAAACGTACAAGGGTCAGTCGATCATCGACGCCCAGCATCCGCACGACCTGTTCATGGAGTTGTCAGCTCAGTACACATATCCCTTGGGAGAACGCGCAACATGGTTCACCTATGTTGGTTATCCCGGCGAGCCCGCGCTTGGTCCCACGGCATTCATGCACCGGGTCTCAGCTTCTGAAAATCCATCGGCCGCGCTCTCGCATCATTTGCAGGATTCATCGCACATAAGCTTCGGCGTGCTGACTACCGGTTTCACCTATCGTTGGTTCAAGCTCGAGGGTTCGGTATTCAACGGACGCGAACCGGATGAGAACCGGTACGACCTCGAGGCCCATCCGTGGACATCGCGCTCGGCACGATTAACTTTTGCCCCGAACAAAAACTGGTCGATGCAGATAAGTCATGGTTTTTTAAAGGATCCTGAACCCTCGGAGCCGGGGGACGTGCGCCGTACCACGGCATCAATCAGTTACAACCGACCCTTCGATCGCGGCAACTGGGCAACGAGTCTTATCTGGGGACGTAATCATGAAACCCACAGCGGCGAGATTTTCAATCTCAACGGCTATATGGCTGAGTCGACTGTGCGATTCCTGGATAAGAACTATCTGTATACGCGACTGGAGCTGGTGGATAAAAATTCAATTCTGCGAGATTCGGATCGGCTGAGGCTGGGCATTAGCGATCACCACCCCTCGTTTCGCATCGGCGCGTACACGTTTGGCGGGGTTAGAGAGATCTGGGAATCGGAAAAAATCTCTGTGGGCGTTGGAAGCGACGTTACTTTTTACTCCAAGCCTTCGCAGCTTGATACGATCTACGGCAGCAATCCCGCGTCGTATCGGTTCTTCCTCCGTTTGCGGCCCGGAAAAATGGTGATGTAAGGGTTCAGCCCGCGTTAGTGAAATGCTTATCTGTGCTGTTCGTCGCAATACTTATTTGTAGGCACTGACGTCGGCGATAGCAGTGCGTATGAGCGAAGGTTTCCCAAACTCGGTCCAGGCAAAATGCACTTCATCACCGACCCGGGCAATCCGTGGAAAGCCACTTGAGCGAGCGATGCTGGTTTCGGCCAGAGTTGATACGGGCCCGAGCAACCCATCAGGTTTTACACGCCGCACTTTGATAGCCCCGCCTTCACTTGTGCCTGACATCCAACAGACGAGTGCCGAACCATCCGCCAGCAGCACAACATCCACGCGTCCAAGAGCTTGTCCATCGTCAACTTCAATCGGCGCGCTGAAGGTTGTGCCAGCGTCGGTAGAAAAAACCATTTTCACTTTTGGCGACTGCTTCGCTTCAGTATACCAGGCGACTGCCACTCGCCGGTCTTCAGCTGCTACGGATGGTCCGTTCACCGGGCATCCGTTAATCTCCCAGTTATCGGCATGCACCTGATTGGGTGTGCTCCACTTTCCCTGTTGTTTACTGACCGCATAGATATCGCGAATCTCGCTCGCAGACCGATCGCGATAAACTGCGATTACACCTTCGGACGTGAGCGCGGCCGACGTTTGACAGCACTCGCAGATACGTTCGTCGAGCTCGAATTCGTCGCTGATGCGGCCTTCAGAATCAATTGCGGCGTAACGTAAAGTCATACTTACCGGCAGGGGTGCGGCCTCGCCTTTCTCATCGTGAGACTCTTTGACGTCCTCGAGATTTCGGCCATCGACCCAAATGGCGCCAATCCTTCCATCAGGCAAGGGCAGCAGAGAGACGAAGCCATGCTCCGTTTGTGTTTGATCAGTATGGGGAACGATCGGTTTTCCCCAGGTTCGGCCGGCATCCGGCGAACGGGCAATGTTCACGTTATATGCGTAGGTTCCCGATCCACTCTTCACCAGCCAGTGTGCGGCCAACGAGCCGTCTGTGAGAGCGATGACGGAGGGGAAATCAGCCCAGTTCACAAACCAGTTTTTGCCCTCGGCTACTGTGGCAGCAGTGGACCATTCCTTTGCATCGCGTACCGCGAAACGCAACGCATAGTTTCCTTCAGCTAACTTTTCCACCCAACTCAAGATCAGGCGGCCATCCCTGGTTGCGCTCAGTTCCGGTTCGCGACTGTCGTTGCCTGCAGGAAAGTCACCAGTCCGGATAGGTAACGCATGCTGACTCTCGGCAAGTGATTCCTGGCCATTGGTAGTTAATGACGAGGGCCTGGAACTGCAAGCACAAGCGCACAACCCGGCAATGCCCATAAAGCAGTAGAGAAATATTCGCAGCCGTTGAAATTTTAGGATCATAACCGGTTAATAGGGACAGTGGCGGCAACCGCTTTCGCAGCAATAGCCGCGACGCATCAGGAATTGAGAGGTGAACACCATCGCGGTCCCTTCCTTATAGTAATCTTCGTTTTCGATCAATGGGGCTTGCGCGGCTACCTGATTGATTTGCGTTTCGTTCGCTTGCTTTCCGGTAGCCGCCTGCGTAATAGCTTCGGACAGGCAAGAGGGGCACATGCAGTCCAGGTCAGAACCTTCAAAGGGGCCAACCGGTGGCAGGTTTGTGCACCAGCAACCGGTGGGTTCCGACATACCGCATCCGAACGAAGAGCCACATTTGGAGCAGTTTTTAGCGGCTGCCTGACTTGTTGGCGATTGACTCATGACGCGACGGGTTGAAATCCAGCAACGATGCGTAATAACAGCTCGCATCAAACTACCACACGGTTTCGGCTGTCGTACCCTTTATGGTTCGCAAATGGCTGTTTGCGGGACAAGATCAGCATAGCTTTCCCCCCAGTTTGCTCGCAAAATTCGTGGCCCTCAAGTTGCTAAAACGGAAGAGCCATGACAAACACAGAATTCTATCCCCTTTGGCAGAGCAAGACGCGCGAAACGGAAACGGTAATTGCCCCGCTTTCGGATCACGCACTGGCCCGCGCAGCCGGTGAAGGCGATATGGTGGCCTTTGAAGAGTTGTATCACCGTCACAATCGCCGAGTCTATTCTGTCTGCTTGCGCATGACTCATAACGTTTCTGAGGCCGAAGATCTTACCCAGGAAGCATTCATCCAGCTATTTCGCAAGATCGGAAGCTTTCGCGGCGACTCGGCTTTCACTACCTGGCTGCATCGATTAACAGTCAATCAGGTGCTGATGCACTTTCGCAAGAAGAGTGTAAAGCTCGAGCGCACCACCGAAGAAGGAGAAACCCCGGTACAGATTGTTCACGGTTCTGAGAACCCGAACAAAATGCCGGTACTGGATCGAATCAGTCTTGACCGCGCGGTAGCAAAGTTGCCGCCGGGTTACCGCTCAGTCTTCCTGCTGCACGACGTTGAAGGCCATGAGCACGAAGACATTGCACGGATGCTTGGGGTTGCAGTAGGTACTTCAAAATCCCAGCTGCACAAAGCCCGGATGAAGTTGCGCCGGCTCTTGAAGAGCAACTCTAACTAAAGGTTGTGTGTTCGAAACACAAGAAGAGGGAGAAAGAAAATGAAAATATTTAAAGGAATTCAAAAAGTCGGAATCGCACTCTTACTGGGCGTATCGTTCCTCTCAGGAACTGCGGTCCAGGCACAGTGGCCGCGTGATCGCGAAGACCGTCGCGAAGACCGCCGGGACAGACGCGACGACCGTCGGGACGACAGACGGGATCGACGTGAAGATAGACGAGATGATCGGCGCGGTCGCAATTGGGATCGCTACGACAACTACGGCGGCTCATCTCAGCTTCGGCAGACCGCGCTGAATGCCGGCTATAACGAAGGCATCAAGGAAGGTCGCAAAGCTCGGAATCGTCGGTCTATCGATTTCCGCAACAACAGCGCGTATCGTAACGCTTCGAAAGATTACAATTCGAGGTTTGGCAACAAGGCGCTCTACCAGCGTTACTACCGCGCCGGATACGAAAACGGCTTTAGTGATGGTTACAACGGTTACTAAGCTAAGGCGTCAAAATAACGCAGACACAAAAAGCGAGTCCTTCGGGGCTCGCTTTTATGTTATGAGTTGAGGCTTCGTTTGACTTAAAGGCAGTTAGGTTTTCAACTAAGGCATGGTCATGGAGACGACTGGAATCATGGAAGGTGATGCTCTCGCAAGAGATCCGGTTTGCGGAATGTCGGTTCAGCCTGCAACCGCCGCCGGCTCGTCTGAGTATGAGGGCAAGATCTATTATTTTTGCAGTGGTCACTGCGTAAAAAAGTTCAGAGAATCACCGGAAAGCTATCTCACAGCACCAGTGCAGTTGTCAGCGGCGCAACCAATAAGCATCAGTCGGATGCCTCGAGGGAAACCAGCTACGACCCATCCCGGGGTGACTCACATTTGCCCGATGCACCCGGAGGTTCTGCAAAAGGGTGCTGGTTTTTGTCCGAAGTGCGGCATGGATCTCGAACCGGAAACAATCACTGCCAATCCCACGAGAACTGAGTACACCTGTCCAATGCACCCGGAGATAGTTCGCGATGCGCCCGGCAGCTGTCCAATTTGCGGAATGGCGCTCGAGCCTCGAACAATCACGATTGAAGAGGAACGGAATCCAGAACTCACCCAGATGTCTCGACGTTTCTGGTTGAGCGTCGCGTTAACTGCTCCACTCTTCATTGTTGGTATGGCCGAAATGGTCCCCGCATCGGGATTGGATCGAGTCTTCTCGATGCGCACCTGGGGATGGATTCAGATGAGTCTGGCGACGCCGGTTGTGCTTTGGGGTGCATGGCCATTTTTCCTGCGTGGGTGGCAGTCGGTCGTGAATCGCAGTTTGAACATGTTTACGTTAATCGCGATCGGCGTCGGAGTTTCCTACTTGTTTAGCCTGACCGCAATTCTCGCCCCCGGCGTGTTTCCACACGCGTTTCAGGATCACGACGGCGGCGTGCCGGTTTACTTTGAGGCAGCCGCGGTGATCACGACCCTCGTGCTGCTGGGCCAGGTGCTGGAGCTCAAGGCGCGCAGCCAGACAAGTTCGGCGCTGAAAGCGTTGTTAAATCTAGCGCCGAAGCGCGCCCGCCGCATCCGCGAGGATGGAACCGACGAGGACGTGCCGCTCGACGTGGTCTCCCAGGGTGATCTGTTGCGCGTGCGCCCAGGCGAAAAAATTCCGGTTGATGGAATTGTGCGTGAAGGTTCCAGTTCCGTCGACGAGTCGATGGTAACGGGTGAAGCGATTCCAGTGGCAAAGGAGCGCGGCGATGCAGTCATAGGCGCGACGGTAAACGGAACCGGTTCTTTCGTGATGCAGGCGGAACGCGTCGGCTCCGAAACTTTGCTGGCCCAAATTGTCCGGATGGTGGCTGAAGCGCAACGCAGTCGTGCGCCAATTCAAAAGCTGGCCGACGTCGTGTCGTCGTATTTCGTTCCCGCAGTAATTCTGATTGCGGTGATCACATTTCTCATCTGGAGTCTCTGGGGCCCGGAACCGCGCATGGCTTATGCACTGGTTAACGCAATCGCGGTATTGATCATCGCCTGCCCGTGCGCGCTCGGTTTGGCTACGCCGATGTCGATTATGGTGGCCACCGGAAAAGGTGCCCAAAGTGGGATACTTTTCAAAAATGCTGAAGCAATTGAAGTTTTGAGAGACGTGGATACGCTGGTGCTGGACAAAACCGGCACGTTGACTGAAGGGCGGCCCAGACTGGTGTCGCTCATGGCGTTTGACCCAGCTTTTGATGAGGCGACGCTCTTGCGACTCGCGGCCAGCGTTGAGCGCGGCAGTGAACATCCCCTGGCCGCGGCGATCCTCGCAGGCGCTGCGGACAGGGGTATCGAGTTGGCTGAAGCGCGCCTATTTGAATCCACCACTGGCCAGGGTGTGTCAGGAGTAGTGGATGGACACACCGTGAGTCTGCGCAATCGAATCCGCGATTCATATGAAGATCACCATGCGAGCCGGGCGAATGAGCAAGCTGAAAGCCTGCGAGCACAGGGTCAAACTGTGATTTTTGTGACCGTTGATGAGCGCACCGCCGGTTTGATCGGCGTAGCAGATTCGATCAAGCAAACCAGTGCTACTGCAATCAACCAACTACACCGCGAAGGTCTTAGAATCGTCATGCTAACCGGCGACAATCAAACGACGGCAAATGCGGTCGCCGGCCAACTCGATATCGATGAAGTGATAGCCGGAGTCTTGCCCGATCAGAAAGCGGAAATTGTGAAGCGCTTTCAATCAGCAGGTCATAAAGTGGCCATGGCCGGTGATGGGATCAACGATGCGCCTGCTTTGGCCCAGGCCGATGTTGGGATCGCAATGGGTACTGGAACAGACGTGGCGATCGAGAGCGCAACTGTCACACTCGTCAAAGGCGATTTACTGGCCATCGCTCGCGCGATCCGTTTGAGTCGGGCAACGATGAGAAATATCAAGCAGAACCTTTTCTTCGCCTTCCTCTACAACGCGTTGGGAATTCCGATCGCGGCGGGGCTTATGTTTCCATTTTTTGGAATTCTGTTAAGTCCGATGATTGCCGCCGCTGCAATGAGTTTCAGTTCGGTTTCGGTGATTGGGAATTCGTTGCGACTCCGGCGCGTGTCTCTTTGAAAGCGATGCCGAACTTGACGGTCAACTGATCGGACTAATTGATTTCTCTGTGCAACCTCCGTGTCCTCTGTGTCTCTGTGGTGAGTAACGGACCGCAAAGATTCACCACAGAGACACAGAGAACACGGAGATTGGACAGAGAAAGGATCACAACCATGCTGCTTCTTTTCTCCTTCGCGCTCGCAGGGTGTAGTATCAGGGTCGCAGTGCGGAAAAAGTTTTCGATTCTGTCTCTAAAAGCTCTTCCCGTTTTGTCATTCAAAGAATATCTACTGAAGGAGTAAGTGAAATGAAGTTTTCGATTCGACAAACGGTGGTTAGTGCGCTGGGCGCGGTTTTATTGTTAGGACTTTCGTTCAGTCAGGTTGCGGCGCAGGGCAAGTCGCGGACGCACGATGCAACGCGACACGCAAGCGCCGCGGCGAAAGTTTTTACCGAGATCATGAACGTTAAGGAAAAGGCAATTCCCAAGGAATTACTCGATAAAGCTGAGGCAATTGCCGTTTTTCCCGGCGTCGTGAAGGCTGCCTTTATCGTGGGAGGACGCGGCGGGCAAGGAGTCATCAGCACTCGCACTCGTAATGGCTGGAGCCCGCCGGCTTTTTTCAACTTGAGCGGCGGCAGCTTTGGCCTCCAGATTGGCGCGCAGAAAAACGACTATGTATTTCTGATTATGAACCCTGACGGCGTGAAGGGTTTGCTTGAAGACAAATTTGAAATGGGCGGCGAGGCAGGCCTCGTGGCTGGACCAGTGGGACGTGAAGTGGCAGCTTCTACGAACACAACATTGGATGCTGGAATACTTTCCTACTCTCGAAGCAAGGGCGCTTTCATTGGTGCGGCTCTCAAGGGCGTGGTCATCAGTCATGACAATGACCTTAATCAGGCCATCTACGGAGCTAAGGCAACCGAAGTGTTAACTGGTAAGGCAATTAGTTTGACAGAAATGCCAGTCGGCGTCCGCATCTTCCCGCGCACACTTGCGCGCTACTCCCATCGCGGAAACTAACAACCTCAATTCGTGGCGCGTTAACAATTGCTTGACGTGGTTGTTAGCGCGCCATAGAATGCCGACGTTGTCTCAAGGGGTGCTTGCTTTTCATTACTACTTACGCGTTCCTGGATCCGATTGAAACCTATGGCTGCCCCACGCACGCAACGTCAGAAGCAGGTTCTTGACTACATCATTCGCTTCCTCGAGCGTCGCGGTTACACTCCTTCCTACGCACAGATTGCCAATCACCTTGGCGTGAAGTCGCGCGCGACAGTTCACAAACATATTAAAGCGTTGGTCCGCCTCAAGCTGATTTCGATCCGCGACGAGAATGGAATGTTTCGGATCACGGTCATGGCTGATTCAGCGCCAGAAGCTCCGCTAGCGCCGGTGCCGGTGTTGCCGTTTCCCGAGTTGCTTTGCGAAGTGAGATATGAGGGAAGAATTGCAGCGGGACAACCGATTGAAGTAGTCGAAGACGATATGACGATTGCGATGCCCAGGTTCATGCTGGGCAACGTGAGACCTGAGAAAGCCTACGCCCTCAAGATTGTCGGCGACTCCATGATTGACGACCACATCTGCGACGGCGACATCGCGCTCATTGAACAACGCACCGACGCCCACGATGGCGAAATTGTAGTAGCTCTGATTGACGAGAGCCACGCTACCCTCAAGCGCCTTTTCCGCCACGGCCCCGAGATCGAGTTGCGACCCGCAAATTCAGACCACGAACCGCTCAGAGTCCCGGCCGGCCAGGTCCGCATTCAGGGCGTTTTCCGCGGCCTGATTCGTTCTTCTAACTAAATCCGCCTATTTTTGCTGCTTAATTGAATCCCTGAAACGGCCTTCCATCCGGTCGTTGGAGCCAATTGTCTTCAGAGTAGTGTGCATTGGCGCCAATTGCGTGAAGGGTGTAAGCGTGGCGCGATCTGGGAGACCGGTTTGCGAGGCTCTTGTGCGGTAGCAAACCATTTAGAACTATCAAAGACCCCTTGGGGACCTCGAGCGGCACCAGACGCTCTTCAGGAAAAGGAGTTGGATCAAAAATCTCAAAGCCCATCCGTCCGTCAGCATTCCGCCGCCAGCGCGACTTCAGTCCTTCGGTGTGGCCGCCTGGTATGGCCCACAAGCAACCGTTCTCGATAGTTGCGTCTTCAAGGGCAAACCAGAGCCCAGCGATATCGACGGGCTCAGTGTACAGAAATGCGCTGTCCTGGTGACAGGTGACCTCACCGCCGATCCTTGGTTGCTTGAAGATATACATCGACTGCACCAGCAAGGGTTGCTCGACACCGAGGTCCGCAACCAACTGTCTGATAGCAGGCGTTTTTGAGAATTCGCTGAACACTGGATCGAGATCGTGAAGCGCGTGTCCGATCTTGTTTATCGAGCGCTCCTTGCTTTGCTTTAGTTTGCCATCAACCTCAAAGGCATCCTCCTCAAAGAAGAAACGAATCTTATCTCCCGAACCGAGAAAATAATCGTCGCGCAGATGGCTCTGCTCATGCGTGGAAAAGATCGAGACTATTCCTTCCGGATCAAAGTCGCGGACCAGGTCGCCGGCACGCTGGCGCAGTTCGTCGCAGGCAGTGGCCTCAACAAAGTTGTCGAGCACCAGAAACCCATCGCGTTTGTATTGAGCAGACTGTTCAGAAGTAAGGCTCATCTTAGCGGAGGTTGATCACAAGTAGTTTTTTGAACTGCGCTGCGTGTGAATTGAAACTCAATTGTGGGAACAAGCTTTGCGGGCTTTCGTTATGAAACCTATACTGACGCGGAAGTATTAATTACTGGAGCCGGCTGCCGGAGTTGAACCGGCGACCTTCTAATTACGAATCAGACGCTCTACCAACTGAGCTAAGCCGGCTAATTAACGCGGACCAACGAGATTTGAACCTGCGTTCGAACGGAGAA